>Ga0210059_1010140_pt1 | contig 14599 bp, 5 predicted proteins | sample Ectturendosymbi2_FD_188042 | JGI IMG/M metagenome (GOLD analysis project Ga0210059, IMG submission 188042) | Ecteinascidia turbinata endosymbiont from Florida, USA - Sample 2 (SPAdes) (version 2) | ecosystem: Host-associated > Tunicates > Ascidians > Unclassified | place: Key West, Florida...
TCGAAAACAGCAGACACGGCCAGCAATACAATTTATTTGTTATACTACTTCCACATAACCAGCTGTACTTTTCATACACTTTTGGATTAAATTTCCTTAAAAAACCGTTGTTTTGCTTCACAAGCTTCAACTCTGGTGTTGGCCTCCCTGCATCGAGTACACTTCTCTTCATAAGACAATGAACTGAAATTTGTTGCCTTCAGCCTAATTATTACATCATTTTCAACAGCTGCTACTTCCTCCATCATAACTCCAACCTTGTTCAAATCTAATACAATTGCAAATGAAAACGCAAACTTTACAAAGGCCTGATACTCCGCACTTTGCAGTCTGTACCACCACTACAACGCAAGCCTACTGCAGGTCATGTGACTAGGCTAAGTGTACCGGTCGATTGCGGCACGCGAAAGCAAAACTGAAAATTGCATGCCTTGATTCCTGTAGTAATTTTGCAGTGTTTACGAAAAGTAAATCAGTCGTTATTAAATTACTAAAAATTTTGATGATAAACAAACTTTTCTGAATATAATAAATTTCATACTGCAACAAACTAGCAAAAAAAGCTTGTCAGCTTGTAGGTCTTGCATATTTCAAAAAAAACTTATTCATTTTCAAAATATTTCTTCGGAAACACGCGTTCAATCGCAAATTTTGAATGCGTGTTTCCGTTCCGCATGCGTGTTTACCCACTTTTGCAGAAAACAAAAGGGAAAACAAACTCAACTGAAAGGCTCTTTTATGAAAATGAACTCAATGTGGATTTACGAAAAAATTTTATTTTTTATTTTTGCTCCTGCTTATGAGTGAAAATTAATTTTTAATTTTGAAGCAATCATGTTTTGTCTACTGAAAGTAAGGCATGCACTGCATGCCGTGCATTCATGGACACTACGCCCCTGGTCGTCCATGTCTGGGCGCGAAGCGCGCCTACGTTCTATATCTGAAGCAAATTCGTGAAAAATAATGGAATATTTTCACCCAAAAAAGAAAATTACTCACGCCAAAGAACAAGCGGAAAACGGAAACTAGAAAAAAAGACGCCAAGACAAGTCACAAGGAAATAAGCTCTCAATGTTGACAATTTTTTTCACCAACTTTTCTACAACCTTTCGAAAACAACCTCACTTCACATACCTAACCTTTCACAACCTCAATCGAATAGAATCGTATCGAATAGAATCCCCCTATTGAATAGAATCCGTATCGAATAGAATCAAACGTTTGATTGACATTGAGCAAAACTATGCTTGTGACAAGACCTCTACTAGAAAGGATGATTGCACTACAGTATATTAAGTTTCATTGGAAGCCAAAACAAAGATAACAGTCACCAAATTTCCCAGTCGTCAGTACTCTAAGCTGCACTTCTCAGGCCATATGTGAACCCGAAAGGACGATGTGACCAATACGTTGGGTCCAGAGGTTGCCAGAGTGAAGAAACATTTCCCACTTGTCTATCGGCTCCACATACCTAGACTGATTGCTTTGCATGGCTTAATCACCTGAAAAAACATTTTTTGGTCCAGGCATGATAATCAACTGGAAGCGGTGACAGGGCTGCAGTTCCAGATTTTTGCAATTTTTTGTGAAAATGGAATATCTACTTATCATTCCCATTTCCCTGGTTTGCTCTTGCCCCGATTAGTGACGCCTGAAAGGGCTCCAAATGTGCATTGAATTTTCTCCTTGAAAAGCTCTTAAGGCACAAAGAAAAACAAAACCTGTACGAACGTCGTGTGATTTTAACTCAAGTATGTAATGACAAATCTCAAACAACTACATAGTATCAACAACAAAAATATGGATAATGTTTGAAAAGGTGCGGAAGGCTAAAAACTGCCAGCGCAAGTATGATTGAAAGAAAAAGCACTTTTATTTTGAATAAATTGACATTTAAAATGAATCATAACAGTCTTTCCGTTATGTCTGAAATGTTGCTATATGTTGCACCTGCTGCATGGGATTGCAATTCTTATAAGATTAAAGCTTTTCCATTACATATATTTTCCTATCAAGTGAAGTTGTAACTGCTTGTTGTGTATTGATTCTTGCGTAAGATATATGCGTGATTTCATAGGTGAAGGAGCCAGCAGATGTTTTGGGATGTGAAGAATTTTTGCCCGAATTTTCCCAAAATTGCCCACCTATACGTGCCAGAGGCTGTTATCCCCAATTTTGCAACTTGATTTTTTTAAGTTTGCAAAATCGTGCAACTGCGTATTTCAGACATCAGATTTTTGAGAAACCAGTGGTCAGTTTTTATCCTTCATAATGATCACTTAAACAAAGTGACAATTGAATGCACTTTGAAAATTTTGTAATTATATTCCACGTTTTTTGTAATGAGAATTGTGATACATTTAGTTAACAACGCTGGTTTTATGCATTCATACCAGCTACCGTTAGATGGCAGTAGAGGTTTTATTCTCGAAAATTTTTGTTGCTTTGTGTGAGACTGGTTGTGTTGGACTGGTCAGTGGAGTTTGTAACTAGGTTGTTTTGATGCGTTCTGGCAGGCCACCGATAGAAGGCAGTAGAGGTCTATTTTTACATTTTTTTTATTGTTTTGTGTGATGGATACGCAGCATTCTTGCTGAGTAGTTTCAGATCACTGAGTAGATAGCGTACCAGATCAATGATGTGTAACTTGCTAAACGTTGCAAGATTTTTTTAACATTTTGGCAATATTACTGCACAGATTTGCTTTGCATTAAAAATGATTTTCATATACGTCAGTGCAGCAATATTGGCTTTATTGAGGTGGCAGTTTTAGTGAACAAGTGTATTTCTCCAACCGCTGTAGCATCTTATGCGAAATGCACCCTTATATGCAGTTGTAGCAAACGTGGTGAGATTTTTAATGAGGAATTTTCAGTGGTGCTGCTGTTCTAGCGTCAAACAAGTCACGGGGCAGATTCAGAATCTTAGACAATAAACTGTCATGACGCTGTCATGTCATGTCGTTTAGACAATAAACTGTCATATCATGTCGTTCCCAAAATACGAAACATACCACAGACTTGGTGTGAATTACGATGTTTACGGTAAGCACGCATGGGCGTCCGCAAGGTGACAAATCGGGCTATTGCTACCCCCTGGAACTCGGAACTAAGAACCACAATTTCCAGATAACGCGAAATCCGCAGCTTAAATCCGATGAATTGATTTAATTATTTCAAGGACAGTTTATTTGCCGGTATGACATTCACACTACACAAGATACAGGTTCACACTTCTGGTTTCACGCAGTTCACTCGTGCCTGCTCTTTTGCCTGCAGAGGCAGGTTGCGAAATATGCGAACGGAGTGTTCTACTGTTGGTCTTTATTGTGTGCCAATGGGATGGCAACAAATCGCCAAAGGTCAATATCGAATTACGGTGGTAGGCGTTGTTTTGCTTGTGACTATTGAACGCAGTCACCTTGGCAGGTAATGCAGTGAGAGAGTGGCTACCGCTAGCGGTAAGTCACCTAGTTTTGTATTGCGTGAAAAGAAGTATGAGTGAATCTGTTGCAATGCTTTCCAAGTTTGAAAAATCCACTGTAAGTGTGAGACTTTGAGTGTGACCTGTGTGCTTGAGTGAATAGCTTGATCAAACAACGCCTAAATGGAACCTTTCTTTTCACCCAGTACAAAACTACGTGATTTCTTTTAATACGTTTATACAGGCTTGTGGGAGTCGTTTAGGTTTAGTTCGGTTTCCCAGTGGGTTCCCACACGTTTGCAGCTCTTGACGAAAGTCTTGCTAGGTAAAATAAGGTCACATTTTTGGTTTCGTTAAAAACCAAGCCACTTCTTTGGAAAGAAGTGCTTTGCTTTGAAAATGTGCAGATGGCCTATTCATTGTGTGAATTATCGTAAGACTGTATACCTGGGTATTGCTGCCAACGATGCGCATTTTATGAGTTTTGCCGTAACATGGCGCATTTTCTTTGTGCTGTGGAAAGGGTAAAGGGATTTTTGAACATCCGTTTGCACTGCATCGTAAGCAACCTGACAAGGAGAGGAAAAATTCCGATGTTGCACTCTCTGCAAAATTTTCTGCGGACGCCCATGAATGCACTTGTGCTACGATGTTAAGTACGTTGCATTCCACATCAGCTGCTTGTCAAACTAGGAGGCCTTCTGCCTTTCGTTACTTGCAATGGCTTGTTTTGTTGTATAACTTACAAGCACATAATTCACGTTAAATGAGTACAGCAGAAGCCGATTAATAAATTCATCCATCTATTGAATCCTATTGGCCAAAGAATGGTTTATTTCCATTTCAGACACATTGCAAATCTCCAGAATCTAGACTACTATACTTTTTAACGGCCCATTTTAAATTTAACGTGTACCGAACTGTAAATGAACCGAGGCCCATTTTGACGTTGTCAACTGTTCTCGAACACAACACCATTCCTCATAATTTTGTTATTTCGCCAGTGATATAGTTCTAAATCGTCCTGCGTTCCTGGGCCAGACGTTCTGTCGAAAGAGCATTTGAAGGCATAGATATGGTTAAGCCTCGACGCTGAAAGAAACGAATTAGATGATCATCTTAGAAGAACATTTCCTCTGAGGCAAATCACGTTGCTACGTGCTTTCTGTTGATCAAATAGTAGCTGACATATTTACCATCCAAGGTCGTTTGGCTGCTGGTCTAAGTGTGCCGAAATTGTCTGTTAATAATCCCGAAATCAGCTAACTACGGCGAAAGTAGATATATCTACTGTAGTCTATAAGACAATCAACGGGAGTGTCGAAAGGAATACAACATGCCGCTTTCAGTATTTGACAAGCATATGCAGCTTATGTTTCTGCTCCAACTTAAGTCAGCGTTTTTCAATTTTTCCTCTTCTTCACTAGCGCGGAAAACCTCCGTGGGTGCAAATGCGATAATAAATTCACATTATAGAAATCGAACTTATGGTGCTTTTTGTATAGCAAAGAGGTGGTTATGATATTTTAAACTTAATATCTTTTTTACCGCTTTTGATGCGAGTTAGGTGCCACGGAGGGAGTTTTGTAACATTAGCCCCACAAACCTCCTGTTCCCCAAATGGAAATATGAAACACTATAAATCAGTGGAGTTTTTATCAAATTTTCAGAATGTCAACACCCTGCACAAACGCAAATCCCTCCTGTTGAAGACGTTCTGGCGACGGTTCTGCAAATGACCAAAATATCTCAGCGGAAGAAAAACCTAGAATGCAAGTACTTTAAAATTTTTTTCCGCATTTACAAAATTTTTCAGTACACAAAGAATGTCTAAGCAGAGTGAAGGAAAGATATTCTGCTCTAGAGGAAATATTTTATTATTGCAAAATGGTTTTAAGAAGTCAGTCGTTCCGAAAGCATGGGTCGCGCCAAGGCGATCCAAACCTGGGTTGTGCATTTTCAAAGTTACCACTGCTTGCCTATTGCATTGGTACTTGAGAAAAGAGTAAAATGCTGATACTGAAAACGAACTTATCAATTTCCTGCCAGAAATCATTCAAACAACAATAATTTTTTCAGACGCTGTTTGAGGCTTCGGCCGCGCGGTGTTCTGTTCACCAACCTCGCGGATTTGGGTGGCGCTGGTTTTGGAAAAACGTTTGGGAACTGCTGCGCTAGTGTCGGTACTTGCCTGTCCCCGCTATACCCAGGGTCCCACAATCTAGATCAGGAATGGGAACCCATTTACTATCATGGGCCGCATGAGTTTGGAAAATCGCTGGCCGGCCGCAAAATTAATTGATTTTATTTTAAAATTCTACCTTCATCTTCCAAAGGAAAATAAGGAGTAAAACTATGTCAAGAGCGAGGGAGATTTGTTGACTTACGGTCTACATGTCTCCTTTTTACGGAGTTTCGTCTAAAAGCGATGTTTTGTCCTAATTTAGGTAACGAAAATTTTAATGCGGGCCATATTAAACGTTTACGCGGGCCGCAGGTTCCCGACTCCTGTTTTAGATGCTCACAAACCGGAGATATTTGTAGTTCATGCGCCGAGCACTTAGTTTTAACGAGTTGTGCAATTTGAAATTAAGTCCGATGCTTGCACTGATATTTATGTGTATATATGGTTATAGAAAAAATACGATATTATCTCCATATAGCCATTAAAAGCGTTGCGCTTACTGTGGTCAAATGTATAGGACAAATCCAACTTTTAAATAACACTTTGATTACTCTCTGTGGGTTGAAACTACATTATACACATGTGCACATTCAACATAAATCTATACCAAAAATTTACAACATTTTGCAATATCGTGATTTCAAAAACATGTATCTTTTAATAACGAAGCGAACAACCGAAAAAGAAGCAACAAACAGAATCGAAGGCTTGGTAAAAGTTCAGTGCAGTTTGAGAAAAGTGCACTAATTTTGACTTGGCTTCCACAGTGCGCGTTTTGTTGACGATCCTCTCGCTTGGCGGAAACTATAAAGCAAATTTAAGTTTTGAAAAACGTCATATGATTTATTTTCTCAACCAGCATTCACAACATTGTAAGCAAAATTGAGAGCCGCTGGATTTTGTTGTGCAGACGCTAAAACATCAGCATCCTTAGAACTTCTTAGGATCCCCAGAACCCTGCTTTTTGCGGTAGAGCAAGTAAAATAACTTACTTGTTGGAGTGGGTTCCAACCAGTGTGTCGCGAAAGTTTTGCACTAGGAACGACTCTGTTGAAAATATCGGAACAACAAGTGCAAAAGGTCAGCATTATTTTTTCCAAAAGAACGTTTTTACTATTTTTGTTTCAGATACTATCTCTGGTTTGTCGTGTGAAGAAGAGTAATTTGTAAATTGTGCGGCCAAAAAAGTTCGGAAACCACACTTGTAAGAGTCAACTGCGAATTCAGGGCGTTTTGCGGAATAATCTGCTTGGAGATTCGTGCTCGAATCAGGTTGTTCGCATAGACTTTTAAAAGTCAAAACTGAAAGTTTAATGCCAGTGAATAGTTAATTAGTCACCATGGTGCACTGCTGAAACAGATGGTAGGAATGCTGTTGTCTACTGTATTGACACAAAGCTGCAGCTGGTTACAGTAAACACCTTAAGAGTGTGTTTTGAGGAAAACATCAAAAGTACATTTTTGTGCTACGAAACAGGCGGACGCCGTACCACTTCACAAGGGTTTGGAAAACATCATTTCTATGAGTTCAAACCCAACCATTATTTATTTAGCCACGTCCTGAGGAGACAGACTTATCATCAAAGTGTAGCGCAGCTAATTACAAAGTTTAAAAATTCCGTGCTTTTGCTAAAAAAAGCACACGGAATACGAAACGGTGCATTACAAAACCTTCCGCCATGGTTTCAAGCCTTTTACATTCACATTGAGTTTCGCACTTACTAAAAAAATACCGGCCAGGTTCAATTAACATACGTGATACGCTTAGAATCAAACACACGCATTTCTGCGGAGATCTAACGACAGATAAGAGCGCTGAATGCTAGTTTCTTTGTGCATTCGCAAATAAAAACCCTTGTCTGAGCGCCATCGTTGAAACGTCTAAATGTCTTCGGATTCAAGACAAACAGCAAATAAATACCAACAACAAACAGTAGTACCAGCAATGCGCAAATTCAAAGTTAGGCAATTACTCCCCGCTATCACGTGTTGCTCAACGGAAATCACTAAGCGCTTTCAGAACAAAAACAGTAACTTCCTTTTGGAAATGCCAAGGCAAATCGATAACGTGTGGAAATGCGCAGCATGATAACAATCGCGGTTTAGGGCTCGTGGTTCTCTGTGAAAGCGTCTTCCTTCGCCAGTAATCATTATAAAGAAAAGAGCGGAAGCTGAACTTCTCTTCCGCGGTTCACGTCTGGATGCCAATGTACATATCAAACATTTTGCAGAAGTAATACCTTTCATCGACGGAATCAGAAAATCGACGTGTTCTTTTACAGAAACTGAGACGTTTGTTTGTACCTAAAAACAAGTTGTTTCTGATAAGGATGCAAAGTATCGCCTTACTAAGCTAAAGAATGCAAAGTTGATGATCTTGATTAATTTCTATCTCCTACGTCTGGCTCGAAGTAAGATAGCACTTAGCAAATATCGCAACAGCTAGCGGTGAAGAATGGGCACTGGTTATAATTACAAGCAGTCGACAACCAAAACAAGCACAAAGCAAAAGACATTCAAAGAAAGCATCGCTTTCTTCGGCACAGCACCTACATCAGAGAAGTCAAAGCAATCTTAAATAGGAATGCACAATTTTATACTGAGTGTAAGATTACAATTCTTTTTGCTGTAGAAACGAACATCATGAGAAAATTAGCGATTTTTTAAACTTCATGCGTGCAAAAAAGTGACTTCTTAGTGCAATTCAACTGATGAGCGCGATTTTACGCATGTGGAAAGAAAGTGTGCGCTTTCAAGTTTTTGTTTTTGCGAAAACAGGCGGGGTTTTTAGCATTCCAGGAAGCCCGCATTTAGCGCTGCTCCGACATGATGTTAAATATATTTGAAAAACCTGCAACGCGGTTACACTTCGACAGGTATCTTCAAAGTTTTTTGTCCGAGGGCCACATAAGTTATCACACAAAAATTCGAGGGCAGGACATCTTGCGCAATGAGATTGTTGCGGGGTATGTTAACTTCTACAAATCAGTGAATTTTTCGTAAATATATTAATTTTTCATTATTGACAAAATGTCTTCGCGGGCAGGATGGAATGGCTTCGCGGGCCGGATCTGGCCCGCGGACCGTAGTTTGGAGACCCCTGCACTACGATACACAGTAGCTGTCGAACAAGGTGCGCCGCCGCACCATCATTACATCATAAAAACCTGTGAAAGCAAAATTCTGCAGATAAACCATTTCAACAGGAAAACCAGCAATATTGTTCATATTCTTCTGCGGTGCTTCACTTCACACCGTGAGCTTCACACCGTGCGGTGCTTCACTTCACACCGTGAGCCAGGGGCGTACCGAGGTCAAATGGGGCCGGGGGCAAGAAACAAGTCGGGCGCCCCCACGTTCGAACCTAAGGGTTTTCGGAAGCAAATGTACTGTATTGAATAAAGTACTTGTGACATTGTTAGGACTTTTCAGCACCCAGGAAATTGTGCCCCCTTTCCTCCCTTGTTATTCCCCCTGGTTGCTGTGAGAGTGCGAACTAGCTTGAGATTTGTGTTAAAAAGCAACCATTTCACAAATATTTTGCAAATTTGACATTACCAGCAGCAGTAAACGGAATGCTTGGAAAAACCTGAGGAAGATTAAACAGATGTTTATGCCATTGAGCAAAATTTGACAGTAATCAGCTCAAAAGCTTTTTCCTCCGTGTAAAATGGTACTTGTTTCACGACAAGCATTAGGTTCGGCGCTACTGTGCTGGGTTAATTCGATGAAATTTAATCCTGCACTGAAGTCGTAAAAAGTCTAAGATGAAGCAGACGCAATAAATATAACTAACAAAGAAACATTTCGACTGCAAAAATCAGACCCGATGATATCTGTTTGTTTTTCAAATCAAAATGAATTTTTGGTGCAAACCTTGTGAAACTGCTAAGATAAATAAACTTCACCCAGTGCTGCCAAGCACAATGCGACAAATAACCAGAGTCCTGTCCGGGTTAACAAATTTTGCTTGCTCCCGTAAAATTTAAACCCGCCTCGTACCAGCAGGAATTTGAAAAATTTTACCCCTTCCAGCAGACTTTTAACCTGCATCCATCCGCGCACCTTCCCAACCTACTCCCGCCTCATCCGCCCTGCTTCTGCCCTGGACCTGTGACTGTGTGTCTGAAAATCACTTAAAATACATGCAACGTGTTTTATCGCTGGTTCCAATTTATTCAGTGCTTCATTTTAAAGCCCAGAGAAGCTATTAAAAAACACTTCTAAGCGAAAGTGAACTTTCGTTCTTAGCTTTACACGCACTGTTGGAAAAGAGTATATCATTCGGTAACGAATTATGAACTCTTTAAATTGCTTGTTTTGCTATTCACGACATGACCAGTCATACTGAACACTCGTTCATTAGCACTGCTAGTTGCCATCACGTAGAACGTATTTCTTGCAAAATCACTTAGAGCTTGATCAGAAGCGTAACTGACGGGGGGACAAGCTAAATGTAGAAACTGGGCCCCCTTTAAATGACATTTTGATAGTTAGTATTCATCAATTTGTTGTTTTTTGCGTTTTTCGGGGTGTTCTCTTTATTTTTTGTATCTAGTATGGACATCCAGGACATCCAGACATTCACTATCATTTCTTAACCTTCTGAGTTTTGGCTAGTGGGCCCCCTTCAGCTAAGCTTTGTTCCCCTTGCTCGAATCTCTTGTTACGCCACTGAGATTGATACTCCAATCTGTGGTCTCCTTACCACTGGAGAATGCTGTTTCCAACATCCTTGTGCCACAAGCTCTCTGTGACATTGAATTTGTTCCTCATGTCACTTTTCCATGCACTGGACCAACATTCAGTAATCTGCACAAATAATTCTTATCCTGCGCTGGCCTGCACTAAGTTCAACCCATACCCGCCCCGCAAATGCGGGTACCAGCAACCCGTCCCGTGCAGGACTCTAGAACAAACCGTACTGCACTCAGATGAACGTGAAATATATAGTGCAAGTTCGTCACGGGTGGCGATAACCTTGGTTGTTACAGGCTTTCTTGCAACGGGATAGTTCTTGATCTGAAAAACACAATAGATTTAATATTTGCTGAAACTGTTTATACAAACTGCCCAAATGTATGATTTCTCAGCACGCTTTCGGAGACCAAGCATGCATTGCATGCTGCTTCAGCAACGAAAAAGGTGATGTCTGCTCAAACGCTTTCTTGTTAATTTTTTGAAATTGATGACTCAATCATAACCTATGTGTTTAAACAAAACACAATTAAACCCTTTGAGTCCCGAGATCGCCAAAATTTTGGCGCAGGGTTTGCAACGCTATAACTCGCCAGTCGATTGAGTTAGAAAGCTGTTCCAACCATCTACAGATTCGGCAATTTCATTAGTTGAGATTGAAAAAAAATTTTCATTAGTTGAGATTGAAAAAAAATTTTTTTCGTTTTGGGTTTGTGGTTCTCCGGAGGAGGACGTCACAAGTGGGGGTGGCATTTTCATTTTTTTCGCCTAGTTTAGGCCTAGTTTACGCGGCCCTGGACACCAATGCAAAGAGCCACTTGTTTCGCTCACGTTTTTGTCGAAACTAGGCTATTATCCGAGTCTTTAGAGCCCTTGATTGACTTTCTAGCATATCTGGATCCAAAATTATGCTACAAAAAACAAAAAGTGGTCAAAATTTCTACCCCTACAAAAGGAAACCAGTGGTTGAATAACACCCAGTTTGGATATGGCCATAACTCGCCGTTAGAATAGGCTAGAGAACTATTCAAGCCCTCAAAAGACTCGTGAAGACTTGTAGTTTAGACTGCAAAAAATTTTTAGCTTGAGATCTCAGGTTTTTTGTTGATGTTTACATAATGAGAGGATGTTTATGTATATTTTGTTTACATTTGGATTATGACGTCATTTCCTGGGAGTCGAACAATCCATCAGATTTTGTGGCTCAAAGTTTTTTTGGATTCTAGGCTACAATACTAGGCTTTAGAGGGTTTGATGGACTTTCTAGGATTTCTGGTTCAAAAATTATGGCAAAGTAAGCAAAAAATAATTAGGGGAATCCCCACTAATTCCCTAGGAATCCTTACAAGACTAGGGGTTTTTCGGTCATAACTTGGGGACCAGAAACGCCAGGAAGTCGATCTAGGCCTTTAAAGCTTCATATTCCAGCCTAGAATCGAATCAAACTTCTAGCCACTATTTTGGCTCATCGTCGAGGTGATGACGCCATAAAAGAATAAACACAAAATAGCAAAACCTACCCTTTTTCTAACGACACCCAACGAAAGCCCCAAACCTAAACCTCAAAAGTTTTTTTTTAGTGCAAACTACAAGGCTTCACTAGTTTTTCTCGAGGGTCACGAATAGCTAGCGATCGATATCTCGCGGCAGTTCTCTCAAGCAAAAGTGCTGTCAGTGGGAGACTCATGCTTTTTTAGCAGTTTTTGGAATTTTGTGTACAAGGGGGTTTTGGGCCATAACTTTGGTTCTAGACATGCTAGAAGATTAATTAAGGGCTCTATAGACGCGGGTGATTGTCTAGTTTCCAACAAAAGTTTGAGCCATGAAAATGGCTCATTGAATTAGCGCCCAGGGCCAGTGAAAATAGGTCAAAAATTCAAAAACATGCCTTGTTTGTGACGTCACCAAGAGAAACCCCCCACCCAAATCAAATATATGTTTTTTTAATTGAAACTATAAGACTTGCTGAATTTGTGGATGGTTTGAACAGCTCTGTAGCCATAGTAGCTGGCGAGTTATAGTTTTAAAGCGTTTAAAATCCGCGCCAAAGTTTTGGCGGGTCCGGGACTCAAAGGGTTAAGACCATGTGCGATCCATAGCACAAGCAAACAGGTCAGTCGAGTGATACCAAATAGCCTACTTGAGAAATTGCAAACCTCTCAACGACACAATACAACAGTTCATGCTGTTTAAAATATCTTGAATTTAGTAACTATATCAGGTTGCTAAACCAGATTTAGTCTAATAAAGAGATTCAAGGACCGACTAGGTTGTTGCATAACACAAGTTGGATCACTTTCAACTGAAAACAGAGTTGATTTGTGAAAGCAGAAAGTACCCATAATAAGTCATCAGCGAAATCCAATGTTTAGAAGAAAGCACTTTAGTCTAAACGTGATTTTTATGTGTGTAAATGCAAAAAAAAATTCTGGAGTGAAAAACTTAATAGAGATGTAACTAAAACCAGTCAATTTTACCCAATTTATTTGTGCGCAACGACGTGCTTAATTATGCAGCATTTGAACTTTTTGCGATAAACTGCGAACAAACAGATTATTCCTCAACAAAAACACGCAGCTGTGTGCAAATGCCTGAGTGAAGACAAACGAATGCAAATCTGTCCTTTGTCGCTGTACATTGATGAGCAGCAAATGTAATCACTCAACTTCTGACGTCGCTGTTCATATTAGAATGATTTCACCTTTAATAGCAACTTGGATTTGTAGCTTTCAAATGGAATTGCTTGCACCAACCTAGGTTTCCACTTTTTGCCCTTGCGAAAGTTGACCAACCAATGTACTCTTCTTTGGCGAAAGCAGCGCTGTTTCAATTCACGTCAAAAGTAAGCCATGTTGAACCACCACTCCCAAAAACCTCCACACGTGGGAGTTTACGTGCACCACACCAGCTTCATGTAATCCATCCATGTAATCCACGCACCACACCAGCTTCATGTAATCAAACCAGCTTCAAACCAGCTCCACCACACCAGCTTCATGTAATCCACGCAAACCAGCTTCAAACCAGCTCCACCACACCAGCTTCATGTAATCCACGCAAACGGCGTGGGGATGGGGATGCAATCGCATCCCCAAAAGCTGAAAATTTGGCCATGTTGGGCAAAAATTTTCAAAATTTGGGCAAAGTATACAGCTACATTCACATGTAAGTGAGGTAGTGTCTATTTTCCAAACTAAGGCAAAATAATCACCAAATCAACGGCAAAATAATTACCAAAACGGCAAAATAATCTGAAACTATTTTGCCATTCTTTTTTGCCCCTGATGGCAAAATAGGCACTGTCCTTGAGTGAACTGGAATCATGTGGCAATTCCAACAGCCTTCATTGAATTTGGGACAACTAAAAAACTTTAATAACGTTCTGGGTAAAGTTATAAACATTTATGTAAAATAGGAGCATTTAGGTAAGGTAAAACCGCTTCAATTAAATTTGGGCAAATGAGAAAAGCTAAAATCAAACTCGGGTGAAAACAAAAACAATGAGATATTCTGGAAACACTTGGGTGAAGTCCATCAGTCAAATCAAATTTTGCCAATTTGCAACAGCTTCATTCAATTGTGGGCACCTTCAAACAGTCTTGTTCAAAGATGGGCTATATAGAAAAGCTTCATTAAAATTTTAGTAGGTTTAGAAATATCTGGGTGAGAGTTTTATTATGAGATTTTTGTTTAAATTTGGATAAAATAAAAATCTATTGGGTGAATTTCAACAATCTTAATGAAATTTGTGCAAATTGGGACAGCTTCATTCAAATTTGGGTGAAGTTAAAAATGTTTCCATCGATTGGAAAAATTTGGATAAATTCCAACAGACTAAATAAACTCTGGACAAACAACAATAGCTCCATTGAACTTCGCACCAAGTGGAACATCTTCATTCAATTTTGGCTAACTTCAAACAGCTTCATTTCAATTTGAATAATATGCAACCACTTCATTTGAAATTGCATGCATTTCGAAATATTTTGGGCAAGTTCCAACAGCATTGATCATATTTGAGTAATTGAAAAAGCTTCATTCAAACTTGGGTACAATTAGAACCATCTGGGTAAATTAGAAGAGTGTCATTCAGATTTGCATGGCCTACATTATAAATATTTGAGCAAATTACAACAGCCCAAATCAAAATTGGAGCTGCACTTGTTGCCGTGAGCGTAAAAGAACTCTTCCCCAATTTTAATCGGTCTCGTGTGAAGCAGGCGTTGGGTTATGCTCTTAAACAACATTCACAGTTTGATCACCTTGGATCAGCTTAACCTTTACTGCAAGAGG
>Ga0210059_1010141_pt1 | contig 14598 bp, 12 predicted proteins | sample Ectturendosymbi2_FD_188042 | JGI IMG/M metagenome (GOLD analysis project Ga0210059, IMG submission 188042) | Ecteinascidia turbinata endosymbiont from Florida, USA - Sample 2 (SPAdes) (version 2) | ecosystem: Host-associated > Tunicates > Ascidians > Unclassified | place: Key West, Florida...
AGAGAGCGCATTCCACATAGAGATCTGTTTTATTCAGCACGGATACTACAGATCAAGGATATTTACAATTATGAATTAGCAAAACACATGTACAAAATTTATCATAATATCTTTCCTGATTATATCACAAACGGTTTCAACATTTCTGCTACTGCCAAAATCAGAGAAAGTAGGCAAACTTTCAAATTAACATATAAAATTCCCCTAGCTAAGACACTTAATGAACAACGTCACTCCTCTTTCCGAGGACCAACAATATGGAATAATATTCCAAATGATTTTAAACTAGTCACATATTTCCGATTTTGTAGGTTACAGAAAAACTATGTAATTGACCATCCTCACATATTATAAAAACTTAATTTTTCCGCTTGTCTGCTGTAATTGTGCTGTTCCGCGTCTTTTTGTTTTCATGTCCTGTTGACGTGTGCCTATGTCCTGTGGATATGTCTGCACCGTCTTTGCAGATATATGTAGGCCTATATGAATTGTGTAGACTTTTGGTCGTCTTCTGTGCAGTTCGACTTGTATTTCGCGGGGGAGGATGACTCGAAGACCTTGCGGTCATTCTCCTCCCCCTGATATCTGACTTTTTCAGATGTTAAATAAAAATGTCTGTCTGTCTGTCTGTCCGGCGTTCTAGCATCAGACAGCAGCCACGAATATACCGTGGACCGGCGATCAATGAGTTTCAAGCGTTATGTAACTCGTATGATGACATGTCTGCATGGCTGTTAACCATCCGGACGAAAGTATCTTATGTGTGTTTCCTTTCCCGCCGAGCTGGAACCTTTATGAAAATTTAATGACGCTCTTTTGCACAGATCAGCCCAACCCAGCTTCGATGCTGCAATACTGCGTACATCTATTCGCAACATGTATGGCCTGGGGTCACAGCTGCATCAACCCTATTCTTTACACTTGCATGTGCCAAGATTTAAAAGCTCAGGTAAAGCAGACTCTATTCTCTATTGGATTACCGCGTGATAGCAGTTGCGAAATATCACTCAGGATAATGCACCGCCTGAACCGTACCTTCTTAAGACTGCAACAGTGGCGTATCTACTCAAAATGGCGGCCATGGCAAAGTTTAAATGTGCATCCTTTGTAAAAATTTAAATACAGAAATATGTGCTTATTTTGGCTTCATCTTTTCAGCAAATAAATTATAAGTTATCCATGAGGACCATAACGTACTTCTGTACTCATTTACCTTTATTATAAAGAATATAGAACATTCAAATAGCCACGTTATCATAATTTATACTGGCTGACCAAATTATAAACCTTACAAAAAATCATACAACATATTACAACTACAAGCAACAATTTCATGTAAAATGGAACACAAGTTGTTTAATGCAAGTCTTGTATTTGTTGTGTTCGAAAGACACAATTCTATCGAAACCTCAACTTATCAGCCTTTTTTGTTTAAAATATGCAACATGCTAATTCAAACAAAACTTTCCATGCTTTTATTGACGCAAACTCGTCTATGGTTTCGTCATAGTCGGTTTTCTTTTTTTCATCCCTTTCTGTACTCATCAAAGCTACAGTAGATCACACAATCTGTCATGGCTCGTTGAGGTTCGGAAGTATGAAGCGATCAGTTTCAGTTTACTGAAAGATCGCTCACAGCTTGCAACAGATACGGGTACTGCCATCGTCAGCATTACTTGCAAAGCAATTCCAAGATTTGGAAAGAGGCTTTCATCACCGTATTCAACTATGATTTGAATGTCAGGTAGTCTTCAGGACGCGATATTTTTAAGTTGCACGACTTGATACTGCGTTTTGCCATATAGAATCTCCTCGTATAATTGCTTGTCATCTACATCTGAACTGTACACAGCTTCTAAATTCTCACACATATATTTCAGTTTTTCACAGTCAGGAGCGTAACAGAGGCCTTGGACATCCAACAGAAAGCTAAATTTGGGCAAAAAAAGCTAGCTCTAAACAAAATTAATAGATCTCTTCTTTGATGAGTTAATACTTTTTGCTCAACTGGTACGGTTACGATATTAGCTGTTAATGTTTCGAGGACTATCTATTAACTAAGATTTACCTAAGGTTTTCTTCCTCAGTCTTTGGACTGGGAGATTGTGTTTAGCCTGTTATCCGACACTAGTGGCATCGAAGAAGTTTCGTAAAGTCAGAGTAGGCCGCAGCAGTTTAGGCTTAGTAATTTGTAAATTTGTGGGAGCTTAACAGCAGTTACTTGTGTAACAGTCAGATTCTCACAGCTGCGGACTTAAAGTCATTTCAACCAGACTCTGACCAATATTCTCTTGCCTGAAACGCAGCAGCACACACTGACTTTTAGCCTTTCGTGTAGCACAGGGATACTTTAAACTGCGGACCGCGGTCCGATTCCGGATCTTTCGATGGTGAAGGCCGGGCACCGCCTGTCCCACAAAGGAATGTTAAAGGTTTTTATCCCAGAATTTGTGCATTTTAATCGTACTTCTCGCAAATTGTACAATAGAATTGTCGATCCATCTGTTGTTCTGCTATGTTGCAGCGCACGAGTTAACCATGTTGGTTCAAAATTGTTGTTTCGTCATAATTTTTTAACAATCGTTGGTCATTCCAATGTCAATCCAGACAAAAAAAGCAGAATCAAGTAGAGATGGCACGGTCCAAGATTTTTCAGGCCCGGACCGCCCATAGTCCGCAACATTCAGCCCATTTACCGCCCGTGGACCGACGACATTTATTCTTTTCCAAATCGGCATTTACCCTTTTCCAAGTCCATGGCCCCCTAAACAATTGGCAGTCTTGTCTATTTTGTCTCCTGAGGCAAAATATCTCCATGGCCTATATTGCCTTCTGAGGCAAAATATCTGTTGAGACTATTTTGCCTTTTGTGGAACATGATTGGTTGAAGTGGACATATCATGTGACAAGCAGAACAAACAAAATTACATGCTTGGGTTAGTGTGTAAGCCTAAAACCCTAAACTTAAGACCATAAACCTAAAACCGGAAACCTAAAACCCGCGGAAACCTAAACTTAAAACCCTAAACTTAATCCCTAACCACAAAACTTTAACATAAACCCCTAAACCTAAAAATAAAACCCTCAACCAGTCCCGTCACCATGGGATAGGTTTATTGGGCTAAGTCATCCCAAAGAAAGCTCCAAGCCCCCACAAACTGAAATATGAAACTATGCTGTATAAATCAGTGGATTTGTTGTCAATTTTAGAATGTCAAGACCCCCGCACAAAAGTAAAGCTCCCCTATTGAATAGTTTCTGTAGGCCGTTCTAGTCTCAACCTACAACTCTCATCCTACAAGCCTAAACCTGAACCCTCACCATAAAACCTTCAATCTTTAGCCTAAACCTAAATCCCTAAACCTAAAACTCTAAACGTAAAACCCCGCAACCTTACTTACAAAGCGATTGTGATTTGGTGCATATATCAAAAACAGCCATAGCACGCCATCACAATGTTGCACAACACGTTTCCTCCAAGAAGCAATTCAGCACCAAAACCGCTGACCGCCACGCTCATGCAAGAGGTTATCACCATGCACGAAAACAGTGGCGTTTCCAGCCCAAATATTTGGCGGGGACAAAAAATTTGTGGGGAGCAAAATGTTTGATTTTAGGCGAATAACACTATTTTGTTGGGAAAAACGCCTCGCAAACCACAAAATGACTATATTTTCTTAAATTTTGGGGGGGACATGACCCCTTTGGCCCACCCTGGCTACGCCTATGCACGAAAAGTTTCTTAAAGTGTAACCTACCTGCCAGTCGCGCCTGACGGAGTGCTCACATATGGGAAAAGCAAATCTGCCTTAAAATACAGCAACGGCAAAGCAATGCCAAGTGGTTTCAGCCACTTTTATTGCCACCGAGTGGTTCTTTCAACTCAAAAAAATGTAAGTTTTTTTCCACATCAGCGGGCGGTTCGTAGCGGCTCAGTGAAGTCCAACCGCTAAAACTATCGTTAGCGGCCCGCTCGTTCAACCACAGCGGCCCGCCCAAAATCCGGACCATTAGCGGCCCGTGCCATCTCTAGAATCAAGGCTAGAATATGGCGATGAAGCATTTTTGTGCCGAAAATAATGCATATTATATTGTGTACAGCAATGTTAAGATGGATGAATAAGGGACGAATTTTGCAGAGGTTTTGGTCCATTAGGAGGGTATTATTGGTTTTTCTCTTAAGTCAACCGAATGTGAAGGCCAAGGCATTTTCAGCTTTTTACAAAATGATAAAGAAATGGACACTGTTGGATTTTTGGCTGACATCATGTCACACCTCAAAGACTTGAACGTAAATCTGCAAAGATAAAAACACACCATTTTTATTTGATCATTGCAATTCCAGTTTTTCAAAACATGTTAGAAAGTTTCAATCATGACATTCAAAGCGAACATACTCGTTTTCCGAGACTTTTGGAGCAAAATAAAGGCAAAGCAAATACCAATTATGTTGAACTTTTGGAAAAGTTGATTACCGTCCTTGCGGTATGATTGAACGACTTTTCAAAAACAGTTGCTGGTGTTTCTTGAAAGTACTTTTTGGTGACAGACATTATCGAATTCTCAAGTGAAGCAAAAGAAACGTGCATATGAATGGATGCAGCCATAATTCAACTGGAGCAAGTTGAATTCCACGCGAACGTAGCAGTAAAAGAATTATTTTATGCAGTGGCGCTTATATTTATTAAAGTCCAAGTTCAAATGAAGTGCAAAAAATGACAAAACACGGCTTTTTAACAACACAAAATGCGCAATTCTTTTCTATTAACCCAGTCGAAATGCGGTCCTGATCCTACATTTTTGAAGCAATTGACAGTCCGGGTCCAGTCTAATGCTCATCTCTGGTATGCGGCATGCCCAGGGTTGCCACATCAAAGAACTAGTGACGCATAAAAAAAATCAGCTAAACCAAGCCAAATGGAGCAGTTTTGAAGTTTGCTCAGAAAATCAATATGGCGTGCATAATTATCTTTCAATCATTTTTGTGATTTTCCCTTTATTGCCCTGTTTGGAAAACACGTCACGACTAGTTTCAGTGGGTGTTGTGTGCTCCAGGCACAATTAGGTCATCCGGATATACACCGCTGATTTTATGACTACACACCTGAGAACTTATGGTTAAGGGAAGAAATCTAAAAAAATCTCCAACTCCTCGCAAATTAGCAGTGCTAATTCTCATTGTGTTTACCTACTGCTGGGACCCTGCGTTTTCAAATATGAATTTCACAAAGAACAAGTTTTGCATCTGTATGGCAAATGAAAACCTTCACCACTGCCTTCGATTTACTATCACTGCCTTTGAACTAAAAGTGAAGGAACTTACAGGAAGTGGAAAATACCATTTCTCCCATCAGAGCACCAGCAGAACAACAAATAGCCCCGATAACTTTTGTTAATAACCATATCCATTTGCCGGAATTTGCATACAGATATTACCGTATTATATTCTCATTTCATGTCTTTTGTAAGAAAAATCCAAGACGTGTTACATTTGTATGATTTCATGGGAGTGGCTGGACCTTAAAAAATTTTGACTTTTGTAAGTGGACACTTACTTAAAATAATTCGGTAGCTCTGTATAGCATGACAGGACCAGGTCTTGCAGATGTGGCAAGCGAGCGTTCTTGTTCTGCCACAATGTCTGCCCCTTCGTGTTTTATACCAGTACCACACTTTTGTCATAATACTTGATGGTGTTGGCCCAACACGCCCGACTTAATGCTTTAAATAAGGGTGCTATGTTTATGTAGATTTGCAGTAAATGGTTGTAGGGGAGCAGAAGATAGATTGCAGAAACTGTAATTCACACATTTTAATTTTTACCAAGCAATTTTTGCGTCCTCGTCAAAGTGGCGCCCGTAGCACGAGCCATGCCTGCCATACCCTAGATACGCCACTGGACTGCAAAGCGTGTGATCCTTTAATTCTCGGTGGTGAAGCACAATGAGGAACTGGTAGTGTGGTATACTCGTTCATAAGCAGCGCGGCAGCCCACAGCAAGTGGTCCAAGCTTTCCAAGCTTCCAGTGCGTATGACACTGCGCCTTGGACTGGACTTTTTAAAAAGCCCTGGACTTTTTAAAGAGCAGAAATTTAATACAAGTAAAACAAACTATGATAATAAATAAATCAAATGAACACAGAATTAAGTTATTACGTTCACTTAATTCTTCAGATCACAGACCTATTCCTACCTCTATCAAAGAAATCCACTTGCGAGTCAGCGGCACGTAAGACACTTCCACTTTGTACGAACTTCTGCTCTGCCGCAAAGGAAAAGAATGCACAGGTAAGTTTCCTGATCAACTCTTGAATTGCCGCTATGCTTTACGAGTTCAACCGGAGGAGAGAGTAAACAGCAAATATAATGTAAATGTTATTGTGTCTGAGTTGACCGAACTGTCACATTCCGTAAAATACCCGATCATGTGAAATGGAAAATAGTTAGTAACGTAACAGCAACGTCTGGTTTTAGCTTGAGAACGGTCAACCAAACAACTTTTTTTCGCTAAAGTTGTTGCATCAACTATCTACCTCACCCAACTAAAGGCTTCGCTCAATGGAAAGGAAACACCTGTTTCGCAGCAAAAGAGTATAAGGTCCATAGTTCGAAACCTATACTGGTTAGTTTCCGATGTCCCCTTCTTTCGGGCAGAAACTACATTGTTTTTTTCTTTCACATTCACAAAAACTTTGCTTAAATTAAAATTCAAAGCAAGAACGATAAACAGAGTTGCTTCGGTACAGGAACCAGGGCCCCAACTAGGGGGGCAATGCCCCGGGGCACTTTTCTGGGGGGCGGCACTTTTGGTGAAAAGAAGGAATAGCAAATGGTCTTTCACGAATGAACCTGAAGTTCGGTTTAGGTTTTAGATTTTGGTTAAGATTGGACCTACCATACGTCCCAGTTTGACCGGACTGTCCCGGTTTAAACGTCTGTCCCGGTGTCCCATCCCGGTTAGCAAAATTTCCTGGAATTTCACTTCAGTGAAATTTTCAAAATTAACTCCAGCTAGGTGATGCATTGTTATCAAATAATTCCGTCCTGAAAGGCTTGACTTTGCTTTAACCTGTGGCTTACCTTACTACCTTAATTAATTGATTTGCGTTAGCTTCATATGGACCGTTGTGTCTAAACTAAACCTACAATCATAATACCAGAATTGCCATTGCTCTTTGGGGGGCGGCACTTCTCCATGAGAGAAAACGCGACGAATATTGTTCAGGCTAAGCTTCATTATACTCGCTTTAGTACTATTCGCTATGGGGAGATAGTACCGCGGCCAGCAGCGCCTAATCTCCGCTGAGGCTTCGTTGCGCCGGGACCACGTGGTTACCCTCGTATAGTGGATCCTGCATTTGATGGCAGGTTAATGACAGCACCACGCGTGAACTGTTTCCTTGCACCCACCCATTAACGCCGAACACGAGGCTGGCCGAGCACGAGGCTGGCCGACAGGCCGTAAGTATTGTTTTTCAAGTCTTCGTTATGACCCGATTGAGAATCGAACCCGGCTTACCAGCTTTAGTGACGCGTGCTGAAGCGTTTACGTCACCCAGACGGTTGAAGTATGTTGCATTTAAAACAAAACTGCACTAGTGCAAGTCGTCACAGTGTAACCTAGGGTATTAGTTCTTGTGGACCTCGGAATCCTAAGCCTATAACCACTATGTACGAATTTGCCTTGATCAAGATATCAGAAATACAACCACATTTTCTCCACTAGGATCGGTTTCACATGCTACTGTATATATATTCATGCTGAAGCGTTGGGATTGTATGATTACTGTTTGTTAACAAATGAACACCCATACCACAACCGAAACTTTAGGGGAGGAGAAGAACATTTTTTCTCAGCGCAAAAGTTTACACAACAACCAACAATCTGTCTTGAGAATGAGAAGTACTGGCTCCAAAATTAACATTTTTGTTAAAATTGCTGTTTATTTCCATTAGAAATCCAAACGAAACGACCGAAAAAAGAAGATGCATATGACCCTCCCCTCCTTTTCGTCAAATTATGTCAAAAATTAATTCATCTTCCGGATAATTTCTCTTGGCTTTAATTAAGCATTTTCGCAAAAAAAACGTAGTTTTAAATGTTTGGTCGGTTGGTGGGGCAGCTCTCCCCCCAGACCCCAGTCTCCTACGGTTGTGAAACAATGTACGACATTTTTTCATCTAAAATTGCAATTGTGAAAAGAGTTCGAAAGAGGTCAAATAAATGTTTTTTCACAAATTCTCCATGTATGTTGAGTATAGACACATACTTGAGCCTCCGTTAGCTGATCGACATTTTTTTTTATCTTCTCTCAAGGGGTTTTCACACTAAGCAGCACTTTAAACGCATTGTATACTTTGATGAACCAGGAATCTGAATCTTGCCTAAGGACTGCAAACTTTGCATTGTTTAACATCGCCCGTCGTTAAACATCATTAGCTGAAGCGCCCGTCATTAATCGTCAATAAACGATCCAGTCAACAGTTTCATTCAACGTATGAGTCAGTCGTCTGAGGTTTCTGAAACAAACTGATTCCTTGCACTGAAACTAACTGCCCCTCTCTACGCATCACGCGAGCACTTTGTAGTCAGACGCTTTGCGCTCTATCCTTGAATCTTTGCTGACTGTGGAAACGTTTTTTTTTTATAAACGCTCAACGCGATTATGTAGAAACAATTGATGTTTGCACTTCTGCTTATGATTTTAGAAGACATTAGTAAAAAAGCACAAAACACAGGGCTCGAAAGATTGTTTTTACAAATTATGAAATTCGATAAAATAACTTTGGTTGCACAGCTTGATATTTTTGTGATTATCCGTTTAAACAATCGACACGAGAATCAACATCTGTTTTACTTTCGAAGGAAAACAGTGCTTGGTTTATGCCTCCATCAGAAAACGGACAGTTGTTGGAGGAAAGTGCTGTGGCACAACTTACGCTCCATACGCGGCTAATCAGGTATCCACTCGAGTGTTTTTCGAAGGTTTTCCCCACTCTGCGTTCTTTCGAATGGCCGTGGTATTCAGTTTTTTAACTATTACTGAGATTACTGATCCGATGCTTTAGGGCGGTGGTCTCTAATTTTACCACCCCACGAACCCCCTGTGTATTTACAAACCACCAACGTTTCGAGACACGATCTGATCCCGAAGTATGCTGTACTATGCTGACTGGGTATCACAGAGCATGGCGGATGATCAAGTTGCTAGTGTCATATCCATGCGAAAAGACCAAAAGACCTCGAATATGGTTTATAGGACTCATATTTTTATTTCGGCAAACATGCTATAGTTTTGACTTTCAGAGACGTGTCGTGTACCGCCATGGGTTCACCCACCCAAGTTGGGCAGCCCCTGCTTTAGGATCACCTGGCTTGATATGAGAGGAGAAACAATTGAAAGTTATCCTTCTTTATTTTACGTCTAACGTATATCAAAAAGCTGGTGAAAAGTTATATCTTAATTGGACAATAAACGCTTGGACCCACTTTCCGCTCAACGAAGAAGTCGTAGTTTCGTGTTTTTTAACAAACTGTTATTTTTCAACAAACGACCTCATTTAACCTCGTCAGCTTCGCAAAAAGATGTAGCGCGGGTTAATTTTTGGTTCCTGTTCAGTTTAATTTTTTGGCTCCGGTTTCCTAATTTCTTCCAACAACGTGATAATTAGGGCAACCAAAAGTCAATAAAGCCAAAATTTTTCTTCCTTTTTTAAAGCTTATGAAACGTCCAAAAATAAAAGTTCACACTCATTACAAGAGTAACTCCCACGTTATTAGGTCAACAAAAGGCAAAAATTTGTCATTAGGTCAAAATGTATCGTTAGGTCAAACTTTTTTGCAGTAGTTTTTTTCTCCTCAGCAATAACCTATTGAAACTTCAGTAACCGATATTGATACGCTTTTGCAAGTTTAGCTGCAATTATGTAATAATAGTGGGTTTGTTGCGACTTCTGGCGTAATAATATTGTTTTGCCCACTACTGGACAACTGAATATTACGTAGGGGCTATGCGTGGTAAAGCAAGAAATGTGATCTCACAGTACTTGGTTTGATAAATGCTCAATCTATTATGCATTAACTTTATGATGTTCTCAGGTTTGACTCCACTGTAGTTGTCAATGTTCATATCAAGATATCATCCCTAAAGTTAAACAACCAAATGTTTTATAATTTTGAAGTGTAGTGCATGAACACGCTTCTGAGTTAACCACAACACTAAGTCTTAATTATTTTCCAATTGCAAACGCAGGAAATTTATAGGTCAAAATAAAGTGAAAATGTGCAATTATAATGTCAAGATTTTAAGTTTTTAGATCAAACAATTGGTTGCTCTAGTGATAATGCGTTCTCCGTTTACCTGAAAATCGCTTTTAATTGCAGTTCAACATCGGCAGCTTTGCCGCATGGAGTAGAGACGACAGTTTGGTTGGAAGGACCTTGTGCCAGTGGAAATATTTTGACGGAACCATGTGTGAAGCATTCACAATCTGTCTTGTTATCTAGCAAAGAGATGAATTGAAGTAACTGGCAGCCATTCATTTCATGTAAATAAACTACATGGTTGCGGTAGAAGCGTCTTGCGATGTGACCCAGGCCCGTAGCCACGGGGGGGCATTCGAGGGCCGTGCCTCTCAAAAGTTTTTTCCCCAAAATTTTTTGGGCCAAGAAATATTTGTTTCAAACATTTTATAAAAACAAAAGTCGTTCTCCCCTAAAATACATTTTGGCACCCCCAAACCCTAAAACCTGGCTAACGACCTGATGTGACACTACCTGGAGAGAATTTGCTTTTTGGCGGTGACGTCACAACGGATGGGCAAAGGGTACATGTGACCCCGGTGCAGCCTTTGGAATCTCGTGGTAATGAAGTCACGTGGTAGTGAGGTTTTTACTGGAATCGGAAAATTTCTGGTGAAAATCACATGCCTTCCATTTATGTTTTGGTTTGAAGTTTCACGAGTGATCTAATTTTGAGTTTTTTTCTGTCGAGAAACCGTTTAACGTTTAGTGGGCCATAAACAGGTATGAAGTGTACACATTCCACTGCTTTGTTTCACCTTAACAGGAGCTGTACAGTTTTTAGTTTGAAAAAACGCAGTTTTTAGTTTCATGATACGATGCTTTTTTTGCGTATTTTATTGTGCAGTAAACAAAATATATCTTCACAGCTGGGACAATGCGCTCTGTAAAATTGATATGGTTGGTGTAAATTATAGGTAACTGATTATCCGCCATTTGCGCGTCACGTACTCCCAATTACTGTTCGGATTCTGGGGTAAAAGTTTATGATGCCGGCCGAAGATCAATACTGGCCTTTCCCATCGATCTGCAGAGTACATTTAGTTGAAAAAGATGCCAGGTTGACTGACGTGGAGCGAATACAAAATTGCTTTTCGAAATATCTTACTGCAAGTTTTTTGACCGGTAGGCGTCAGAACACTTGAGCACGCACATTAAGTGCACCCTCCCATTAAAAGTCAAATATTTGTTGTCAGAATAAAGAAACGTATTTTGCGTATGACATGCCCTGAGGAGGCTGGTCAGTATTCGGACGTAAATAAACAGCAAATGGCGGCAGCAATGCATTATTAATGTGTATTTCATTAAAACGGCTTACCAACTGAATACTGACAATTTTTAGAAAATACCGCTTATGCTTTTTTAAATTCAAAAATGTGAAATGCGACTTGTGAACAAAGAAATAAGGGGTTCATGGCACGCTCAAGTTGCACAAATGTTAGAAGACAGAACAAGCACGCGCAGTGCAACCACGTTAAAGCTCCAAACACAAAATAACAAAAAGTTTTTGAAGCAAATATATCCTTAGGTTTGAATGCAGCGACCTAACCAGAAAGAAAAACATCAGTAGAACTGTGATCCATCTGATCTATATGGTTGCAGAGCTGTGTTTTGAAAATATACACATTGCTTAATCTCGCAATTCCTAATAAGCTACAAGATTTTTAAATTGTTTTGCGACAACGTTTTTTCCTGAAGAACGTCTGTATCAGGTCATTGCACAGCGACAACAGAGTGTAAAAGCCCCAAATACCTGAGCGGACCGAGTGAGAGGTTCGTTGTCAGTTTGATTCGAGAAAAAAGTAAACACTTTAAAACACTCGTTAAAAGTCAGAGTTAAAATCAAAGCAATTTTTTGGGCACTCACAGTACAACAGTTCATGGCTACAGCGCTGAACATTTCTACACTTGGTGCACGCACACAGCTGCCCTACACAGTCTACGATGTAGACGTTTTGACGGTCGCTCGTTAACGACATTTGAAGCACTTCTAAAAACGCCAGCTTGTAGATTGCCGCGCGCATTACACACAAATCACCAGTCTAATGCAAAACTAAGGTGACAAAAATGAGAATGTTCTAATGTAAAGGGAAATAGTTTCATATTTATGCACGCACTTCTCAATACGTTTTCATTGCCATTTCGAAGCACGCGCAACATATTCCTTGCGTACTAATTGAGTAAAATATTTTGACGTGATGCTTCATCTCAAACTCGTTTTTCAAATGGGATTTTCATAAAGGAAGCTGGAGCAAAAAAGAGTAGGTTCCGAAAAAAACGGTACATGCACCAAACACGATGCAGATACCTAAACAGGTGGTATGCTGGAAATAATGATTTGAGTGTAAATCCTTGCGATAATGCATGGCAGTTGTCATAACTAATGATAAACAATATTTATTTTTATCATGCATGAGACCGATTTATGAGGCCGACACAAGAAACACAGTTCATGTGCTATGCTTAATCTTAACACCATTTTTGTTCAGGTTACACAGCATTCCTCACGAACTCTGATTCCCGTTCAGTTATATAACTAGTACTGACCTTTTTTCTCAGTCTGGGAGAATTGCTACACAGTGTACAAAACTGTGCACGTGCCAGCTACACGCTGTTAACAAATGCTCAGCATAATCAGAGGAATTTTACCATCGGGGGTTCTACCATCGGCAAGGTACAGTACGTGTTAAACGCAAACAACTGAAGAAACCATGAACAAAGTGAGCAAAGCTTTACTTTGTTAAAATTTGAAGAAAACGTACGACATTTAATGAAATAAAACGAGGTTGTTCTTTTCTGGTAAAAAGAGAAAGGACGCTTTAGTTTATCAGGAGAACATGGCGTTTCCCAAATACGTTTCCAGTTGTTGCACAATAATACCCCGCTTTAAAACAAATAGAACCCCTGGAAGGGTTCTCGTCAAAACCTTCCGCACTGCGCTGGGTGCTGCGTGAGACGCAAATTTAACGGCTGAAAGACACATCGGAACTCAAACAATCGATAAACATGCAACTGAAATCTGCAGCGCTGCTAGGCAGGGTTTCCTGACCGAAGTTATCTTCAGAAAGTGCTTGAGCGGCTCGCGGTGCCGAACGGAGAAGGACAGTGCCGCAAGGTGGGAGTGTTGCGCCGGAACCCGAACTTTCCGTTGTAGCTGTTCATTGGTCGAGCGTCGCGCAAAAAGCGATCGTGTCCATCCACCAAATCGCTGGAATAACCTGAACATCAATGTAGTCTACTTTTCACGAAGATTACCAATGATTGTGTTGTCTTGCCTTTTATCATCACAAAGGCTAACTGCACTGTTAAGTCAAGGAAAAGTCTAAAAGCTAGATTTCAAGTCACTTTACGTTGACGAACGTCACATCCTGTCTTCCAGTTTTTGTCGAAATCTGATGTGGAGGAGGTTAGCGCTGCTTTAATAAATTAAAGGGTTTCTGGATGAGCTCCAACTTTTTTCAATAACCATGTCATTCAAGAAGAAAAACAGAAGAAACGGAAAATGCACTTACTTTCTGCTTGAGGTGTTTGAAATAACAAAGAAATCATTCGTGTGAAATGCAAACATAAGACAGTTTTGAACTGTGGAAATTTTATGCTACAACCGATTGATCCTTTGATCAAAACTACATATATTTTTTGCACCTGATATACACATATGCTATCCATAATTTTTTTAGCCATAAACAAAGCCCACTCTCCGTTATGCTGTTAAGTTAAAGATTTTTTTTAACTTCTACAAAATGGTTTTCCAGGATTCATCCAAAACTGGTGACAACCACATAAGATCAATTCTAAATTAATTTTTCAGCCGCTTGTTTTCAAACTTTATGCTTGTTTCAAATCGATAACGAAGTTTTTTCTCTGGTCTGCGGCATAGATCCGTGCAGACCCTGGGAAAAAACTAAACGATTGCCGATGTCAACTGCGCTTAAGACACAGAACACATCAAGTAAACAGGCAAGAGACACGCAGAATGTTTTTGGACACCAAATTATTTCTTTACCTGGGATAATTATTGTTGATTTCGGTACAAACAATCATTGTTGATTTCGGTACAAATTAAACTATTAATTATGAGTGTTTCATTTTGCAATAAAAACGATTGTGCAACAACTGAGCAACATGCAGCCACCTGCACCGGATTTATTCCTTCGTTCCAAGTAGTCTTTCCCGACCCCGATGTGATGAAAACGGTCCACTGCTCTTCCTTGAAGAGAAACACTTCCCGGCCGTGTCTGCAAATGCAGTCATGAGAAAAGGTACTCCTAAACTATTAGAGGTGGATCCGGGGG
>Ga0210059_1010142_pt1 | contig 14595 bp, 14 predicted proteins | sample Ectturendosymbi2_FD_188042 | JGI IMG/M metagenome (GOLD analysis project Ga0210059, IMG submission 188042) | Ecteinascidia turbinata endosymbiont from Florida, USA - Sample 2 (SPAdes) (version 2) | ecosystem: Host-associated > Tunicates > Ascidians > Unclassified | place: Key West, Florida...
GGTCTGTTTTTTGTTTTTTTATGTGACGTCATCATCCGATCCCACGTGCCAATATTGTGGCTCGCAGTATTTTTGGATTCTAGGCTAAAATACGCGTTTTTAGAGCCCTTGGCCACGTTTCTAGCATTTCTGGTTCAAAAGTTATGCCAAAAATATTCCAAACATGTCAGGAATTCCCCAAGGTCGTTCAGGGGATTTCCCATATTCATATTCTACCATTTTTTCCATAACTCATCAAACAGAAATGCTAAAAAGTCCATCAAACTCTCTAAAACTTCGTACTATACCCTAGAATGCATTTAAATCTCGCTCGGTTTCGCGCCGCTGATTCTGCTCGATTCACGCACTCCCACGGGTCATTGACGTCACGGATTATTTATAGAAACCTGTCAAAACAATCTGTGGTTTTGTAAACATAGCCAAAAAGGCCGAAATCGCACAACGAAAAGTTTTTTTTTCAGCCTAAACCACAAGTCTTTCCCCATTCAGAACGGATTTGAACAGCTCTCTAGCTCGATCCGCTGGCGAATGATCGCCATTTAGAAAAGGGATGTTTTCCAGCCCAGACTGGGGTTTGGGGGTGCTGAAATTTTCACCAATTTTTGGTGTTTTGTCCATAATTTCGGCTACAGATTAGAGCCCTTGAATGACTTTCTATCAAAAAGACGCGGATTTTGGCGTAGTTTCCGAAACAATCTTGAGCCATAATAATGGCCCAGTGGGTTGGGCCAGGTAAAGGTAGCCAAAAACATCCCCACTTGTGGCGTTCCCCCCGAAAACCCCCCACCGAAAACGAAAATTTTTTTTCGATTTCGATTACAAGACTTGCTGAATCCGTAGAGGGTTTGAACAGCTCTCTAGCTCAATCGCCTGGCGAGTTATAGGATTGCAAAGCTCTACATGAAACGTGGTTTTCGCGGGACTTAAGGGGTTTTAAGTATATGTGCTTTGACTCAACACTCAGTTACCCGCACAAATAATTTCTCAACCCACGCCCGCAGCCGCACCAAGTCCAACCCGCTCCCGCAGCACGTTCAACTCGCACCCGCCCTGCACCCGCACGCATAGCAGTGCGATTTCCCGCATCCGCCCCGCAAATGCGGCTAGATCACCACCTCAGTCCGCCCCGTGCAGGACTCCACTGCATGGCTCAAGCTTGTAATCCACAAGACATTCGCGCAGAGCCGCAGCTTGTTTAGCCTTATTTCTGCAGTTGTGACCTGCGCTGTTCCAGGGCGGAGTGTATTTTACTTCCTTGTTGTTGCGATCTGGCCTTTTCCAGGCGCACACTTTTGGGCTCGACTGCTTGTATTCAAAGAGACATTCGTGCAGACCGTTTTTGCAGGTGTGAACTGCGCTGTTGTAGGGCTGAGTGTGTTTTACTCTGCTTTTTAACGTGCAGTCTAGTTTTGCAGTTATGATTGCAGTTTGCACCTGCGTTTTAAATTGGAGCGCTGATAGGCTGCTTTAAAGTCAATACAGTAACATATCAAGTTATACAACAGTGAATAAGGAGGGTGCGTGTATAATGATATGTATTGTGTTAAAAAACTTCGCCACAACGTTGGATTTGAAACGTGAATTTTACGCCGCAGTGTGACGTCACAAACAGCGCACACCCAGCAATAATGACCGCCATATGCCACTGGTTTTTATTGTGAGTTTGTCACATAGGACATGCATTGCAGTAGGGTGAATGGGAATGCAGCAATCGATGGCAGGGGTGAACGAGACTGAAAAAGGTTAAGAAGCACTGATATAGACTCCTGGGTGCTTTCCTGATGACACATACAAACCGATCATGTAGATTTCGTATCGATCACGTGACAAGTGTTTCTTTCACTTGTGCTTCTGCAGATTCCGTGCATAAGTAAAAAGCGTGGTCGCGGTTGCCGTCAGGGCTTGACAATTTGCTTGGTGCATGCTGGCTGCTCCGCGCAATGGAGAAAAACGCAGCAACAGACGGGAGTACGTGCCTTGGGCAAGATTTGACATACTCTCCTGTCGTCACAGCTTTTTACGACGTTTTGCGAAGAAGAAAATATTTGGTTAGCGAATTTTTTATTTGTTTTGTGGTGACGGTAGTGTTTTCTGCCTGCATTGTTTCGACCATACTGCTGTTGCAGTTGCAGAAAGGCACGGGACGTTCTCCCGACTGTTTATCAAGCTGCTGATGCATAAGTTAGATCAATGACAGTAGAAAGTGGGTTCTGCATTGTTTTGGTATTGTCGCGTTGAATGTGGATTTCTTGCCGGAGCGTCACGGTCGAGGAAACTGCTTTTTTACGTCGCTAATGTCTTGGCGAAATGAGATTGGAAAAATAGAGTTGTGGCAAACAAGATTTCAAGATGTTTAACGTAAAGCTAGTTCTTTATATGAGAAGGTGCCAGGCATATGTGTCAGCGGCTGCAAGCGGCAGCCTACAAGCTGATTTACATTTTTTCCTTGGCAGTTGCTTTGATGCGGTTGAAAGCACTGGCAGCCAAATTCATTCATTCACATTTCATACGCTAGTCTAGAGCGGCTAGAGCAACTCAACAGCAATGGTGCCGCGCGGCAACTTCGTGACAGCAAGTAAAACCCTTGCTGACAGTTCTTTGTGCGCTTTGTACATCGTAGTTTCCTGGCGCAGCTCTCCCACACACGCTGAAACTGAAGCTCCTTGGTACTGTCTCGACCGCGAACACCAGGAAAGCGCGTGCTGTGTGAGGTTGACAGATTGCGGGCGCATCAGTGTTGTTCGCGAATGGCACCACTAAATAAGGTTTGTCCGCAAGCTTCACCACAACCGCACTTTTTGCATCTCGTGACTTTTAAGTACTGCGCCGTACCGCACTGTACACCGCAATGATTCGTACCTACTTGAAAAAATAATAGAATAATAATGATGCTATTCGAGAAATTCTTGAGGTCGCAAATAGACAAAGTAGATGTTGTTTCATCTGTCCTACTCAAATCCAGTACCCGCAACAGAAAAACTGCAATTACTGTCAAAAGAAAAAATATGCTACAGTGTATGTTGCAAAAATGAACACATGGTGAAAATTTGACACCAAAAATCAATACACAAATGCTGATTTTTAAACAAAAACAGTAATTTCTGCTGCATTAATATTTTTTCAGGAAGTATTTTGCAATGTTGTACTGCTGCAAGCAATGTAAACACTGTAACTGAACTGGTAACCAATTTTGCTCACAACCGACTCAAGTGCACCCATTGCAACTTCTTTTATTAATTGATCTATAAATTTTTTATTGGGTAGCTTCAACTGGATGCTTTCACTTGTAATTGATGTTTTCTTGACTATTTCAACATGTTTTTTCAAATAAGTAGTCACAATATCATGACTCTGAACATTTTTAGACAGTTTTTGCAAGTTGCAAACACCATTTGGGAGGTAATTTTTTGAACAACAATCACATGTAGCTACAATTCTGACATGCCAGCCTTTTCTACTAGCTGAAGCTTTCCGTTCTTCAGCTGTTCCCCAATAACATTTGGAGTTTGCAAATAAACTTGTATTTTGCCACAAAAACGCCACATCAAGACATTTTTCTGTTTTAACGATTGTTTAACCCAACAATGCACACAAATACTGTGGCAAAATAAGGACATGCACCAAATCTGCTGCATTGCTATTGTTCTGGATAATGTATAAAGTGAAAGCTTAGCATGGTTTTGCTTTGGTTTCATAAGAATAACACAGTGGTTTTCAAACTGGTACATGTACCACTAGTGGTATGTGAAGGCCTTTAAGGTGGTACATGAAGAGACCTACTTTCTATTTTCTTAACAAAAAAATAATTAGCAAATGTATTTTTTACATGTCAGGTTTTGTTAATAAATTCCTGAATTTTTGTGTAGCCTACTTTCCTTGTTGGTTTCTAAAAATGACCGCTATAATTTTTCACAACCATTTTGTTCATGTTGCATTTATGTCAATTCTGGTTTTCCAAACCTTTGATCAAGTGGTATTTGGCAGATTGAGTTTTACCAGAACAAAGTGGTATGCGGTAATAGTACAGGACCCATAAAAGGTACGCAATCAGAAAAAGTTTGGGAACCACTGGTATAATCCACACCTCAGGACTTTTAACCCTAATTCTAACCCCATACAGAAAAATAATATGGTCAATTCTGCACAAGATTGAAATATACTTTCCATATTCTTCACAAGTGGAGAAAATTGCTACAGCTCATTATACATATGTGATCGTGGACATAACCATTACAACCAATATCAGTCACCTGTTGTAAAGTAACGTTGTAATGCTAAATATAGGATCGGTAGTAAAATGTCTTTCAACAGTTATCAAGCTAAAAAGATTAACAATACACAATCTGAGACATGGACAGAAAGCCAACAAGACCTACATCCTGTTCACCCCTAGCTAGTAGCTACTGCAGCCGTCAGTTGTTGCTGTGCAGCTTGTTGGTACCAACGGACTAACTTCTTTTGGTTAACATTAGGGGTAGGTGTATTTACAGCTTCACTCACCAGTATAGTGAAGTTAGATATTTGGGTTGGGCTCATTATATACTCTAAACATAGTCCACTGCAGATTTATGGCTGATTTGACATGAGGCCCCAGGGTTGCCAGGCTACTTTTTGCAAAAGGCTAAGTCTAGTCTAGGTAAGGGCCAATCTCAAAAGGTCTAACCATTTTTTTGCAAATTTATCAGCAGTTGTAAAGCATCTATTAAATGTCAATACTCCTCCATCACAATTGACGCTCAATAGCATACCAAATGCATAAAAATATAGCCAAGGGACCAACATCAAATATCCTTCAAAAATTGTTCAATACTCAGGTCATCATCATCCCATCTTCCTGGGAGATTGAAAACATAAACTTTTTCAAATGTGCACATACTCAACATGTTTAAATATGACCACATCATTTGTTGGAAGACCAATCCAGCTCAAATTCTGACAACAGCATGAAGAAGATGCATCTCCATTATGTTTTTTGCTTTTGTCTTCTCTGAAGATTGAAGAGAGAACACTCTCAAAACCAACCACAGCGTTTTCACTGGATTTTCTAAGCAAGTAAGAGCAAAAGGAGCAATCTCTTTAAATGCATTGTGTTTGTGTATACCTTTCCAAAACTGCTCAGTAGGCCTATCATTTGGCAATCCTTATCTGCTTAAGTGCTCTTCTCCTGCCAGTTCTCAAATGTTGACTTTCTGTATTGCTCTTCAACCACATGGAGTTAGCATTCGCAAGGTGGAGAAATGGCAAATCAGCAAAAGAGTGTCTTGCTCCCTGGTTTAAACACATTAGCCAGATTAACCTGGATAACCCTGTCAAATGTGTTCGAAATTGTAGGTGGACACGATGTTACTAAATAGATTGAAAGCTTCCTTCAGCACAGCCAAGCACCTTACTTTCACATGGGACATTTCTTCATCAACTCCACCCGTTCTTTGTTTTTTAATGTAAAACCTTGTCATTTTGGTGAAGTTTTTTTTTATCTCCACAGCAATCATATATAGCTCTTAAAATTTTGTTAGTGCAAAAACAACTCTTTCTATAGAATATAAGGATCTGCCATTGTTAAAATAGGCTATTCAATTATCAAATTCTTGGACAAGATGGGTTGCAAACTGAAAGCACGAATAGTTCTTCCAGTCAAAAAGCATTTTTTGATTAATGTTGCTTTATACTTGCTGTCAGATTTCATTGTATTTGGTTCTGCAGTCATGAAATATGCTTTTAGTTCTTCCCAGTTAATTAAGGTATGATGCACCACCTTCCTTTGTCGCTAGGCTGAGGATGACTTTTCAAACAAAAGAGGTACAACTGGTAGGATCTGATCAGCATTGTCTTTATCAACCTGGAAGTTCCTGAAAAGCATCCTGTCATAACTGCCAGATGCAGGACATTCGAGAATTTCTGACAAGGAAAATTAAATGCTGGATGGCAATTTTAAAATAGCGTGTTGGGTGCATAGTGCAAGAGAGTGACAAATGCATTTCAGCTGCACACAGAGAGAAGCTTCTTCCACCCGTATCATTGATAGAATAGTTGAAGCCAGTCATGTTAGCAGCTCCATACGAGGCAAAACCAATGCGGTTTGCGAGTGACTGACCGTATTTTGTGACTTCTCTTCCAATAAAAATAAAAACGTTTTCTCCAACTGTCTCACGCTTAGGAGTTTACCTTAAAACCTTTCAGTACTAACAGAGGTTGTTTTTTTCATTAAAGTGTCTTAACTGATGTACATAAATATTTACAAGTACTGTAGAAATATCTGTGGACTCGTCAGTTATCGTTTATATTAATGTGAAATTTTTGTTTGGAAATCATAACAGGGAGAGAATACATTCTTTATCAAAAAGTACATTTTGTTCTGTGCAAATGCAAATGTTCCAAGTTACTACCTTGACCACGCACCGTTACTATTTTCCCTATACGATTTATTTATCTGGTTTCACAATGGCATGTTAATCCTACACGTATTTATAGTTCTGAACCATCTTTAACTTTTGTTTCCTGCTTCTTCAGCAAGACTGTGCTTTGCATAGCAGCGGCAAATGTCATTATTTTCGTTTGCTTGGTTGGCGGGAACCTAAACCATGTGTTTATTTTCTCGTGGATTTCATCGCTGCTCGTATTTAGAAGAATAGCACATTGACATAGTTTCTATCTGCTGTTTTATTTTGCCCAACGTTTCTCCCACTTGTCATTGTACTGTTGCAACCTCTCCGGTGGCGTTGCGTTGATTATGTGATTCACCACGAACGGGATGTGCGTGAAGAATAAAACCATTATATATGTAGCGCGAGCAAGCAATAGTAAGAGAGATTGCAAGCATGATCTCTATTGTTGCTTGCTGCCGCAGTGCGAAGCTTTGTGCACATGCCGCTCGGGATTTCCAATCGCAACAGTACTTCCACCTAATTTCATGTTGCTTTCCATCTCTTTGTCTTCATCGACAAATGCTAAAGCGATCAGCGAAAATTTGAACAAACGCTAGCACCTGAACGAAACACACCTGACCAAAATAAATGACGTAAGTTACGTTACGTAACTGTTGCCTCTATGCTCCACGTAAGGTTGCAGGGGGGTACAAAATTATTGCAACTTATTGTTTTACCTCAACCGAAAACGTTTTGAGTCTTTCAAAATCTTTTTGAAAGTTTCGGGAGGAAGGCGGCAATCCTAGGTTACCCCCTGGTTGAGGATCTGGTTCCACGTCACAGTTATTCTGTTTAAGTTGTTTTCACATTAACTCAGAAACTCAGTTTCCGAACGAAATAATTTGAGATTAGAAGCATTTACCATTTGGGAATTAGGCCAATATCTGCAATGAATTAGTCGAAAGCGTGACAAAATTGGTTTCTCAGAGAGGACCCACATTTGGCTGATCTAATTTTTGCAAGGGTGAAATCTACGCTTGTGTACTGTGGAGTTTGCAAATGAGGGCGCCGAAGGCGACTTTTACCCCGGGCACTACTTTACCTCGGTACGTTGCTATACGTAACCAATGTGATCTTTACGGACACTACACGGCAGCCTCCTCAAGAGCATGTCTTTTCACGCTGACGAGCCTTGTCATCAAATTTTTTAATGTCATCAGAGCCCGGTTTGCAGAATGTTTAGTGATCCCCACCAGGCGCAGTGAGTGTTCGTTGCCAGGAGCGGTCAGTGTTACGTTCAACCTATTCAAGATGCACTTAACACCATCTGATGCAGAGGACATTATTTTTCCGTCATTGGGCTGCAAACCCAAATGAGCAGGCGACAGTGAGAAAAATTGGCTCGCAGCTGTTAAAAATGATCTAGGTCAAAATCGTTTCCTTTCTATATTTTGAATTCTTTTGAAACATTGCGAGTATACGCCGTGCAAAAAATAGGTGATGTTGTAATGAGTGCCAAGACGTTCATTGGAATGAAACGGACTGCAATTAAATAATCATTGAAAGCCTAGCCTTAAGGAGGCAGGGCAGAAGCAGTGTGGAATAGTTTTACCCAATCAAAGTATTCGCCTGCGGTTGGTCAAATTAAGGATAAATTTTTATGAGATGACAATTTTTGGCAATTTGTTTTTGTTGTTTGCTGATAGTTCCCGGATGTTTTTAAGGAAAAAATGCCGACATTTATGCAGAAGTCCTTTGATGATTTTGTTTTAGTTTTGCGCTGAATAAACCTGCATTTTTTCAAAAAAAATCTGCAAAAATTAGGACAGTTTCTTTCCGACTCAAGTAAATTCTTTTCTTTATAGTTACATTGAGAAAAATATTGTAGTATCTCTTTCCCAAGCAGGGTATTTACTGAAGTGAAAAGTTCGCGCCTAGTTAAACTCACGCTGGTAAAGAGACCTGCACAGTTCAGCTTGAGCGTCACAACAGAGTCGACGCCGCGACGGCACAGCGCGCGAGTTCGTTACAAATGGTGCTGCATGCCGGCAACGTAAGTTCAAGACAGTTTCATGGAGCTTCAAGTATGCATACGGCAAATAATAAATTGCGGCGATGCTGGACCGCGGTTTGACAAGGGTTGTTTACCGGATACATGGTTAGATGATGGCTAAGTCCAAGGAATGTTCTCGACGCGAGTGCGTTTTCGTTGCAGATGCAAGGTGTGTTGAGCAGCTTGTGCAGTTCCTCGTCCTTGCGACTGGCGACTTGGCGAGCTGCGAAAGATCAGGATGGTTGGGGTCTTTTTGTTGCCTTGGGCGGCGCTGCCGTCCAAATCAAATAGTTGCATGCTCATGTGCAGATGAACACAGCGATCAGGTAGGCGAGCGCACTGTAGGCTACCGACCCAGTACGAATTTTGTCTGTTGTGAAGAAACTTATTCAGACGACTGACGGCTTTGAAAAGGCAGACGGGTCCTTATATCTCTGAAAGATCAGACGTGACTGAGCGGCTTTCGAGGAGTCGGAGTCGGAAGGATTTTCAACCTGAGGAGCAGAGTCGGAGTCGGAAAAAATTTTAGTGGCTCAGACTCGGGGCTGACCTTTTGCTCGCCGGTTGTGATTGTTTGTGTCACAATTGTGCGTAAGCGTCACATCTGGCAATTTAAGCGACTTAACATTTCAACAGCACAGGATCATGGCTTTTCAGAAAGGCTGCAGCGCACTAAGTTTCATACCTATACTTTTGAGTTAATGTTTTTGCACAAGGTCTTTGCCCCGCAAACACGTGCTGGTGTTGATTGACTTGTCCATGTCCACACTCGGCACTCCACAGTCTCATTCGGTTGGAACAAGTAAGCGGCTACTCAAAATAAAAATGCATTGTCCGTAATCCCCAGTAGAACAGACGCTTGAATTTCGCCACGCTGCCAGGTTGCCGTGCTCTTGTTTATGTGACCTATTTCGATCAAATCAATTTACCGTGTAGCATGGGCGAAGCACAGTAACTGTCTGACCGCGAACGATAATTCCCATCTCTGGTTTCTGGTCATGCTTTTCCTGCTGCTTTGCAAAGTTTTGATCCTCTCAAAACAATAAAATCTGACCTCAGACCTTTTCAGTGAAGGAAGACATTGCAAATGCTACACTGTTCCTTAAAACGTACAAATGAATTTCGGTTCTTTTGTCGTAAAAATCCAATTGCAGTCGCTTTGAAGTTGACTTGTAGTGTTTTTCCGTAACAGTAATTCATGCCTAGTTCGGCCGTTGTATCGCAACTTTTTTGTATTAAACAATCTATGTTGACTGATTGTTAAGCCTTGCAAGTTTGTAGTACCTAACTGAATGCAGGGTAGTGTGAAGTGTTCAGATATCGAAGAGTAAAGTGAATGTTCCGAAGCGGTTTAGCTAAAAATCTAACTCATTTCATTACTTTCTTTCTTGGTGGTTCGTGGATTTTGACTTGTGTAAGAGCTTACTTGTAAGATGTTCATTTGGCCCTCCAAGTAAAAAGATAGCAGCGCATGTGCGTTCAGCAAAGCTGAAGCTGGGCAGCGTTCGACCGTAAAAGCTTTGTGTCAATGAAGTCATCTGAGATGGTATCATGAAACCCCGAACGCACTTTTCGACCGCGTCGCGCAATATTTGCCCGTGCATACCGGCAGGATACATATATTTTTCAATACAATTGTTTATTGATATCGTTTACACGGTATCTGGTTAGTGTTTCCGATTCGGGGCAGAATTTTAAAACCCGTTTTTTTTCCGGTTTTGAAATGAATACGATTTTGAACGATTAAAACTCAATATCATTGTGAAATTATTACTGTTGGTCCCTGCGCAATTAATTAGCGAATTATTAATTAAGTTAAGCACAGTTTGTCACTGATGTTTATAATACTGACGCATGACAATCAAAGCGCACTTTCATCATTCAATCTGTTTCTGAGTTTTGTGACAAATAGTCCCGTGGCTGAAAAAGCCCTCCCTGGTTCCACTGATTTGAGCTGATTTAGGCTTGATTGTAATTAAGGTATGGAACAGTTTTTCAAGGTTATTTGACCTCTTCTTTGTAGCTTCAAAAAGACTCATTTCCTTTTTCACAATTTGTGATAGGATCTCTTCCTGTGCCGGAATAGTTTTGTGGTCTTCACTATCATGGATTCAGTGCTTTGATTTTAAATGGTTGATCAAGCTTTCGGTGCTTGAAACACCTCCTTTTGTATAACGGAGCACAAATTGCACTTTGGTGTTGCTTGGGCATTGTTGTATAGGAAATGGCTCTAAGCTTCTGATTTTCTTTGATTACTTACGTCTTTAAACTGCATGTGTGTGATTAAAAATGTACTTGAAGTCGCTTCTAAAGGAAAGCCAAATATTTCGTGGAAAGTTGTTGCAAACTGAAAAAGAACGAATCGATTTTGCGTAGAATCACAGCTTGTATACGAACTAACACATAACAGCTTATAAATGAACTAACTAGTAACTACAAAACTACGGCATACCTTTGAAGAACTACCTCACGTGGTAGTTATTTAATTAGGTTAGCGAAAAGACAAAAGTTCACGTAGACACCTATTAAGTGCAAAATGACGTCACGATCCGTCTGAATAGGTCAATTGAACGAAAATATAAGCGGACCAACAACGAACGTATCGATGGTAACCGAGCACAACCCGCACCTCGTGGCTCGTGATAATAGTTGAAAGTTCAAATGTGCTGATTCGGCCGTTACACGCCCCAATCGGCAACTTCAGTGTTATCAGAATCGCTAATATTTGAATGCAACAGCAATTCCAGGATTTTTCAAATACCCGGGTTTGGTAGTTGAAAAAAACGGGTTTCGGGTAGTAGAAAATAGCCAGAAAACCCGGGTTGGTAACACTATATCTGCTATTAGTGTTCTCTTGAACTGTGGCTAGTTTAGATGCGTATTTTCTTTTCTGTAAAAATAATTAAGACTAACCTCTGCTTGATCATATGTTGCAAAAGTGAGAGACGAGCGTGCGTGTACATCGTTTCAAAACAAGTTTCCGTATTCGTGGAAAGTACAAGTAGGGCTTACGAACTCATCTGAAAATGATTATCACATTAAGTAACTAATACAGCTGAAGGTCGGATTCGGAGTCGGATACAATGGCGTAGCCAGCCCCAAACTTTGTTCGGTGAACAAAATTTTGGGGCGCCAAAATATTTGAGTTTAGGCGAGCAGCAGTATTTTTGTTTGGGACGTTACTTCTAAAAGCACAAAATGACTAAAGATGCTAAAATTTTGGTGAGGGCATAGCCCCCTTGGCCCCCTGGCTGGCTACGCCATGGTCGGATAATTCAAATTGCCCGAAGTCAGATGTTGAGACTTCCGACTCCAGTCCACAACCCTAGTGGGAACATGTTTCCACACATTTTTCATGTTTTCGTCTGTAGTGTAATGGAAGTGAACATTAATGAGTTTGAAGTGTTGTTGAAAATAGCTTGTTTGTTACGTGCGTTCCAACACATCCTCTTTTGTCACTGCACCCCTGGTCTTGATGAGTTATATATTGTACATTACTACATGTTTTGATCTTGTGATCTAACAGTGAGTTAGTTTTTGATGAAAGTGCAAGAAGATGCCGTTGGGTATATCGCGCTGGTGACAATCAAGGATATGCACGGTATGCGCATGGTCAAAGTTGGTTTAGCCTTAGCCATTGCTGTTACCTCGTGCTTGATTTTTTTGATCAAGGTTGGAAGAAACTTTAGAGGGTTAACTTTTGAGGTGATTGTTAGTGATGGAGCCTGTGTCTAGACCAGTGGTTCTCAAACGGGAGCTCACTAAGGGAAGAATTTTTATGTCCTGGGAGAAAATTTGTTTCAGGGAGGAATTGGGGAGAAAAGCTGTGGATGAAAATACCTTAAGTTTTATCATTAGTTTATTCAGCACATAAAAACAACTGCACAGCGACGTTGGTTTCAGATCAGTGGTTCTCAAACTTTTCTGCACGTTGACCCCCAATTAAAGTATACAATTTTCTGTAGACCCTGTGTCCTAGCCAAACAGTTACTAATACAAGGATAGTATGTGTCAAAATAAATTTGAGTACTTTTTACTTGAAATGCACGATAAAATAATACACAATCCGCAAATATGCTTAGAACTATAGATGTAAGCACAACATAAAATAAAAATTGTTCTCCGTCATACTGCATAGGCTACTGCTGTACTACCAGTCTAACACAGGCCCGTTACCAGGGGGAGAAGCTCCCCCTAAAATTTTTTTCGCCCCCCCTGGAAAAAATGTGTTGGACATAGTTTGAAAATACTGGACATAGTTTAAAAAATTTGGGCCCCTCTCAGAAAACTCTTCGCTCCACCTGCTGTCCCAAGCTGGTTACGGGCCTTGTCTAACAACTGCCGAACTGCGACACATGCACTACAATATTGTTTGTGACGTAACAAACAGAACAGTCTTAATAATATCATCACAATGGGTGATTTTATAGAAACCGATGCGAATCGAATGTACCAGGGGTGGCCTAACCGCGGCTCGTGAGCCGCATGCGGCTGTTCGAGCTTTCCGAAAAATTTTATTTTTATTTCTACGTATTGCAAAGTGTAGAAATATTGTTAAGTGGCACTGTGGTCAATGACGGATTTACGCATAGGCTATGACGTAGGGCCCCGCGCTTTTGGGGTCTCCCCTTCCTATGACGACTCATTATTAACTTAAAATTTGTGAAACTGTGAAGACGCGTAACTTCACAATTTACTTTGAAACGAGCATAAATGCAAACGTCCAGTCTAGACTATCAGTACAGTAACAACACGATAATATTGTTTGCTACACAATATAAAAATTAGAATAGCCTATTGCTTTTCATCGGAGTTCTGCAGTGACTGGCAGTCTTGCGTTGTTGCGAGCTTTTTGTCAGTGGAAGATTGAACATCAAATAAGGAAGTGCTGTGTCAAAGGTTTGATACTGAGGAACATGGCTGGGCGCTAGAGAGATGCAGGCCGTCTGTATGAAAGTGGTTACAAGCAGTAGCGTTGCCAGCCCCAAATTTTTTGGGAGGGCCAAATACAGGGTGTTTCAAAAAATTTGACATCATTTGACATGTAAATCTTACAGAAATTACATAGTCGAATCAAATGAAATTCAACAGGTTTAATGTTGACCAAAACAAGATTTATCCCTGTAAATTTGAATAAGAAATTTAAAGGCACGTGATTTCCATAAAAGATTTTACAAATGTTCAATGTGCGCGCCGCCTGTTATCCGGCAAACGTCAAGTCGGTAGTCTAGCTCCTCCCAAACGCGATGCAGCATGTCTTGGGTAACTGTCTCCAGTGCGATAGTGATTCTTTGTTTGAGCTCGTTTACATTTGCAGGAAGAGGGGGGGCATAAACCATCTCACAAACGCACGATGGTCCAATTGATCCCTTGGATGGTCCAATTGACCCCTGGGGATCGATATCGACCAGTTTGAGAACCGCTTATCATTTGAGCCAGTTCTTTCAGTCCACTGCTTGGCTGCACTAGATCTCGGGGCACATGTTGAGCAGCCAGTGCATTGTCTCATCATCCGAAACTGTCAGGCCGTGCAATCTATGGGGAGGCGGACGGATTGGACATTGCATAAAAACATGGCGCCACTCACAAGTCGCAGAAGCGGCCATGCTCCATTTGTGCAAACAGGAACGGAAACTGCTGTTCCTTTTGCTACTCGTGTTGTTTCATGTTGTTTCGTATGTTGTTTCATGTTGTCATGTTGTGTTATTCATGTTGTTTCGTATGTTGTTTAGTAGCTCATGTTGTTTCGTATGTTGTTTAGTAGCTCATGTTGTTTCGTAGGAACGGAAACGTCCGAAACCGGTGCGGTGGCGGTTGATCCGCTTAGTGCACTGCATTTCTGTTATTGTAGTCAGATGAACTGATGAGTTGTTCTGCACCAGGTACAAATTGGTGTCTCGATTTGAGATGCATGCATTCCCACTCGATTGACAGGTGAACGCTGAGTGGAGCAGATATCCAGGCTCCATGGAGCCGCGTGCTAGAGACAATAGGGCTTTTTACATGGCGTTTTAAGTGAGCTCATCAACTCACTTTCCTGGTCACGTGAAACGATTACTGCTGAATCACCAACTGCTTGAGTGATCGAATGAGCTCTCGGGAAAGTGAGCACAGCACGCTCGTAATTGCTTGGTTCGTAAGTGAGCTCTCAGGTAAAAGTGTGTTCGCGAAGCAGCC
>Ga0210059_1010143_pt1 | contig 14595 bp, 10 predicted proteins | sample Ectturendosymbi2_FD_188042 | JGI IMG/M metagenome (GOLD analysis project Ga0210059, IMG submission 188042) | Ecteinascidia turbinata endosymbiont from Florida, USA - Sample 2 (SPAdes) (version 2) | ecosystem: Host-associated > Tunicates > Ascidians > Unclassified | place: Key West, Florida...
GGACATAGGGCATACTATTGGACATAGTTTTAAAAATTTGGGCCCCTCTCAGAAAACTCTTCGCCCCTCCAGGTGTTCCAAGCTGGTTACGGGCCTGGTAAGACAAGTCCTCATTTTTGTTGCGCCCGCTAGCTTGTTTCCACCTTGTTTGTATGATCTCGCAGAGCTCTATGTATTACTTGACGAGGCTCCTGACTATATTGGTGCACACCAAATCAAACATGCGCACAGCTTTCAGTTTATCCTATTCAGTCTGGGGAATTACATACGAGGGGGTTTGACCTATTACAAATGCCTAATCCGCTAGACACGCATACAATAGTGCGCGTGTTTCATTCAGTGTGCACCGATGTGTTAGCTGCTCATGGCACCACATGCGCTTTTCATCCCAATTGCTGATGCCAAATGCGATAAGCGTGATTTAAACAAGAATAGCAACCAAAACATGGATGCATCTGACTGGTAAGTGACGCTAATTGAGCTATTTTTGAACAAGCAGGCGGGCGACTCATGTGGTCCTTAAGAATGACCTAGCGCTCGCAGGCACCGTGTTGGTAACCCCTATTTTAGACATAGGTGGCGGAACCGGGGGAGGCGCATGGGCCTAGGCCCCCCACTTTTAAATGCCGAATTTTGCCTGAATAAGTTTAAGTAACACAATTAACATTGAGTCCAAATCGTTTAACGAAAAAAATGCTGCAAAACTTGGCAGTATTTTGGCAACACCATTTGCAACATAATATTTGTAATTTGGCAGGATTTCGTCATTGTTTGGCAGATTACACGGTGCACAGTCTGTCACCCTGCTATGGCTTGCTTATCGCATTCGTGATGTTGAACAGCGTTGCCAGATGGTGAAATACAGCACAGTTTTTGCAAAAATAGTGTAATTTACATGCTTATGTGTATGGGCGTCGGAAGGATGAACCACTAGTGGATTTCTCTAAAAGTTTTTCTAGGTAGGGGGCCAAAAGTGGTGAAATATGTTTTTTACCACTCGAAACTAATAAAACAGCCTTTTTTACTGAAATTTTCAAATTCCTGCTCCCCTTCCAACGCCCATGCTTGTGTGTAGGAAAATGTTCTTGCCACACCATTAAAAATTGGTGAATTTCGAGCGTTTCAACACCATTCTAAATGATGAAATTTTGCTGAATCTTATACACAAAATGAAATATTTGACAGATCAATTTCAATTGCGTTTTTGTCTTTGCATTGGCAACACTAAATAGCTATATTTTATTTGTGCATTGGCAACACTAAATAGCTATATTTTATTTGTGCATTGGCAACACAACTGACATCCTTACAGACAACTTGCTAGTTGCTACACATGCTTTGTCTTGTCTTTGCATTCCGGTATCTAATGCAGTTGAAGAATGAGTATTCAGTCAGGGTCGTAACCAAGTGGAGATAGAGGGAACAATTTCCCGGGCGCCAACTCACAATGGGGGCGTCGAAAAGTCCCAACAATGTCACAAGTACTTCCTTCAATACAGTACATTTGCTTTCGATTAACTTCAGGTTCGAACACGGGGTCGCCAATCTTGTCTCTTGCACCGGTTCCGACTAATCTCGTTACGCCCCTGTATTCAATTACGGTACTGCTGTGTTCAAGATGTGGAAAAGTTGTGATTTTGAATGTGTTTAAGACAGGTATCAATGCTGTGTCATTTTTGCCTGCTTTTAAGCTGTGTTCTTGGTGTTTTTAACAGCCCAGTGGCGACTCCGGCACATGGGCTTAGCCCGAGTCTTCGATTACGATTTATATCGGAGAACGCGAGCTTGCTTGCTTTGTATATTTGTGCCACCACCCACGGTCCCACTTCACTACTTTGTTAACTCGGGCTCTTTTCTTTGGGCCTTGTCACCGTTCATATATTATCGTTCCACGTCTGGCCTCTCGCGTTCATGTTGCAGGTGACCTGAATAAAACAATATCGTTCGTAGTAGGCGTTTTATCGACTTCATTCGCTCGCGCTTTACTCGGGCTCGTCCATTAGAGCCCGGGCTGCCCTGTGCAATTAAGTGTTTTTTTAAATATAACTCATATCGGACTGAATGTTTTTTGAAGCAAACGATTTGTACAGAACATTGGATTTGAAGTCCAATCCAATGGACAGTTCCCATTTTGAGAATACTTTCAAACGAACAATAAATTGTCCAGTAACTCGGATTAATATGAATTAGTCTAGTAAGCAGAGGCCTGATTGGCGTTATCATTGCTCTGTGACGTACGTTACTCGACAATGGAGAAGTTATCATGAGAACTTCTCATTTATTGTAACGTAACGAACTTCACAGTGCAACAATATTGCCAGCCAGAATGATAGCAAATGGAAATTTCAGTGACGCAAGCGTCGAACGGTTTTATTCAGTCAGTTAGAATAAATCGTATGATGAGCGCGAGTGACGCTGTTGACCTGGGTCGCCCCTGTAACAGCCTATTTGAATTTCAGGTGGTTTACCGATGCGTTTTCATAGTGGTGTAATTTTGTCTAAAATAATGTATTTCAGACCTTTATATGATGTATAGGTAATGACGTCATATTTCAATGCTTGTGACGTCACAGTTGCCAATTCAAACCTCAAAAATGTTCTATGGTTTTTGGACTTGTGCCCCCTCACTTTGAAAAAGGTTCCGCCACCCATGATTGTAGGTGATATATACATATTAAGGAAAGAAATATCGCTGTCTATGCCATATGTAGAGCTGGACGCGGCAGAGCTGGACGAAAAGTTCATGGTGTGACATTTCGCGACAAAGTTTGCAGCTATGAAATTCGTAAAGCCCTCAATGTTGAGCCACTTCTCCAAATACAGAGATCCCAGCTACGTTGGTTCGGCCATGTGTCCAGAATTTTCCAGAAGAGATTGACGAGGCAAGTACTGTTGGCTACATCCACGGGAAATCGTCCCTGAGGTTGCCCAAGGACCATGTGGAGAGGCTACATTTCCGACCTTGTTAGGTGCGCCTTGGTGTGGAGCCAGCAGAACTATCAGATATTGCTGTTGACCGTGATGTATTTCGAGTCCTAAGGCTGCTGCACCCTCGATTCTCCTCAAAGGAAAAACGGGTGTGAAAATGAATGAATGAAGTTTTTGTAGCCGTACTATAGAATTTTAAGGCTTTTTACTGCTTAATGCCGTAGACAGAGAAATAACTTTCTCCGGCATAGTTTTTGCTTTTTACTTCTGGTTAAAAATTGTTTTCATTTGCCTAACAAAGGGTGAGCACATGTTCTCGGTGCTAACCTCTTGATACGGCCATGCAATACTCCAGTAGCATGAATAAGACTTTTTCATCTTTCATCGCAGTTGTGACGCTGAAATATCTTTCAGTGTACAATGTTCAAAGCGTAAATATGAGAATTTCTCAATTACTTTCTGGTATATTTGCACCGATCACCAGTTTGTCAAAGTATGTCGTTAGGAACTAAACTTTGAATTAACTATAGCCATTTCGATAATAGTACTGCGCGCGAGCGGTGACGTCATTAGAGTAATCGTTTCCAGTTGTGCCCACATCCATGTTTTCATACGTCTGTACATTAGATACACCGCTGTTGTACGCGCAGATGCCTCCTTTTAAAACCATGTTTTGTGTCCAGTCGCGATGTTTTTTGTCCACCCCATTGATCATGTCGATTAGAATTCCAGTACCTTGTAAGATGTTTTCGTAGGAAAACGGTCCTCCTTGAAGTGTGTGGTAACGATCGTCGACCTGCAATGAGCGAAAATAACGTCAGGAAATGCTTAGGAAAAATGGAAAAATCGCCTACACCATGCGTTCACGAGTGCTGACGGCGAAAACATTTCTATGTGGCTTGTTAGAAATAACTCTATGAAAGGCTTGTGGGAATACGTCTTAATCGTTAAGGGCTTGGTTCTGACTTCTGAGCTTGTACTAAGTGCAAAGCTGTGTTGGCTGTAGCGAGTTTTCATAATTTATCTGCTCAGTTTTTACGCCTGCGTGATGTTCTAATTTTAGTAAGTTCTTAAGTTGCCTAATAGTCGCGTTAAGATACAGGTTTATTTCTCTTTGTTTGAAAAAGTTTGCGAGAGTGTCTCACTTCCTTGGTTTTTCACCGCTAATGTTGATCTGATCGTTGATTGTTCTTAAATTATGACTTATTTGTAGAAAGTGCTCGCAAAAATGGATATTAGGGAGTTCATGAAAAGAAAAAGCATTTCTGATAGTTAAAGTGTAAAAAATGATTCGGACAAAAGATTTCAGAATTGAACTCTGTTCAACCAGCACTGACTCATGAGAGAGCCGCAAACGCAGTTGTTGATAATTCAAGCCCTTTGCAGATTCAGTTGGGTGGAGTTCACAATGATAACGAAATATATGCGCCAATTAAGCAAAAAGCTGTGACGGTGACAGGAAGTACGCCTTTGTAACAAACTCGCAGTCTCGTCCACAGCTCCACTTGAAACCAGTGGTGTGGCCAGACCAAATTTTTTGGGAGGGGCAAGATGTTTGATTTTAGGCGAACAACAGTATTCTGTTTGGGATACCACTTCTCAAAGCACAAAATGACTAGATATTCTAAAAATTTTGGGGAGGTCATGGCTCCTTAGGCACTCCTGACTACGCTTATGCTTGAAACATACTTCAAAACAGATGCGAATGGAGTGCGTGCTTTCATGGCGCCTTTTCTTCGTTGTGTAGAAACGGGAAAGCGTATTGTGAACGACCATTTGCATTACAACGTCAACAACCTGACAAAACAACCAAAATGTCGACGATGCCCCCCATGGAAAAATTTCTGCGGACGCCCATGACTACTTTCACACTTTCAGCAATCTTTGACGTATCTATGGGCAAGTCAGGCCAAGCTAAGCATATAAGGAAATTGAAAAGGAGGAAAAACAGTCTTCTTTCAGAGGTTTTGCGAATCAATTCACCCTTGAACCGAACGGCAATGTGACATACGATCCAGAATCCTTTTTGACCGCCATCAAACGAAAGGCGCTCGCAAAAATCCAAACGCAAACCCAAGTGAAAATAATTTTGAGATCAAAGATGGAAAAGACAGATCTCCAGTCTGGTCAAAGTCTTGCGGAAGAACATCGATTTCAGTCAAAGAATGAAATTGTTCTTGAATCAACAAACAAGAACGAATTATGGAGTCTCTTGACTGAACAAGTTCTTGAAAATCTGACAACTTTCCAGATGAACGGAAGTGGGTGGATATTTCACTCAATTGTGGCACTTGATATTCACCCTGTTGGATATAAGCCACTGCGAGGAGGCACTTTTGTGAAATTACCAGAATTTCTTTCGAGAAAAGAAGCTTTGGAAAACATGAAGTTTCGAAATGAAAAGAAAACTGATAATCAATGCTTTAAATGGTGTGTTGCAAGAGCTTTGAATCCAGTCGAAAGAGATTCTGGACGAGTCACAAAAATTTTGAGAAAACAGGCAGAGTCTCTCAATTTCAGAGGAATTGAGTTTCCGGTAAGTTTGAAAGCGATTGACAAATTTGAGAGACTGAACCCTTAAATTGCCGTGAGCGTCCTTGGATATGAAAACAGTATTTACCCTCTAAAAATATCAAAATTCAAAAGAGAGAACAATGTGACTCTCTTTCTTCTTGAAAACAAACACTTTTGTCTTGTCAAGAGTTCATCAAGACTATGTTCAAGTCAGTCCTCAAAATACACTCGCAAAAAAGAATATTGTTTGAGATGCCTTAATCACTTCCCAAGTAAGAAAGCTTTGGAACTGAATGAAAAATACTGTGACAACTACGATGCTGTGAAATTAACCCTTCCGGAAAAAGGTGTTGTGGCGGCGTTTAAGAATCACAAACATGCGATGAGAGTGCCCATTGTGGTTTATACCGACTTTGAGTCTTTCACAAGACCGATTGACACCTGTAATCCAGATCGAAAAAAAAGTTTCACAAAAAAATATCAAAAGCATGAACCCTCTGTATTCTGCTTCTTTGTGAAATGTCTTGGAAAGTTTTCACAACCGGTGTTGTTCACAAAAACGAGAGAAGAAAATGTATCAAACATTTTTGTGGAGTGGCTTGAGAAGGAAATTGATCGAGTCTGGTCATCTGAGGTGAAACCAATGATGATGACAGATGAAGATGAAATCAACTTGACAGCGCAACAAGATGTAGGATTTGTGGAAAAGATTTTGTTGAAGGTGATCAAAAAGTTCGAGATCATTGTCACTCCTCTGGAAAATTTCGCGGAGCAGCACATAATTCATGTAACCTTCTTTTCAGGAAGCCTAAACATGTTCCGGTTTTCTTTCATAACCTCTCTGGTTATGACTCTCACCTCTTCATCAAGAGCCTGGGAAAAAGTGAAGGACGAATTAATTGTATTCCTAATAACGAGGAGAAGTATATCAGTTTCTCAAAAACGATAATCAATGGTGAAACGAAAAAGAAGTTTGATATCAGGTTTGTTGACAGTTATAAATTTATGATGACAAGTTGGGATAAATTGGTAGGAAATTTAAATGATTTTCCAATAATCTCAGAAAATTTCGCAGAACAGAGTCGGGAACTTCTTTTAAGGAAAGGGGTATACGACTGGTTTAACTCTTTGGAGAAATTCAACGAGGCTCAGCTTCCAAGCAAAGAAGAGTTTTACTCAAAATTAAGTGATTCTGATATCACAGACGATAATTTTGAGCAATGCTCAGAAGGTGTGGGAACATTTCGGAATGAAAACGTTCCGAGAATATCATGATCTGCATCTCAAGACAAACGTTCTTCTGCTCGCAGATGTTTTTGAAAATTTCAGGAGCATTAGTCTGAAGAACTATGACTTGGATCCGGCATGGTATTATACCTCACCTGGACTTGCTTGGGACGCATGTCTGAAGAAGACAGGGGTTGAACTAGAACTTCTTTCAGATCCGGACATGCTCTTGATGGTTGAACAAGGCATTCGTGGAGGAGTTTCGATGATTTCAAAGCGATATGAAAGCCAACAACAAATATATGGGCGAGAAATTCGATCCGAATGAAGAATCAAGATTCATCCAATATTTGGACGCTAACAACTTGTATGGTTGGGCGATGTCGCAACCTCTTCCTGTTGGAGATTTCGGATGGATGGATGAAAAAGAGAAGGAAAACTGGTTTGAATTTCCTAACCAAGAATGCCGAGGATGTATCCTTGAGGTACATCTGGAGTATCCGAAAGGACTTCACGATTTGCACAACGATTATCCATTGGCTCCAGAAAGGTTGATGGTGAATCGGGTTGAAAAACTCATTTCAAATTTGGGAGATAAGAAGAACTATGTTCTTCATTATCGCAATCTCAAACAATATTTGGATATGGGCTTGAAACTCACAAAGATTCACCGAGGAATCTCATTCTTTGAAGATGCGTGGTTGAAACCATACATCAATCTAAACACTCAATTGAGGACGAAAGCCTCCAACAAGTTTGAAAAAGATTTTTTCAAAAAAAAAGAAAAAGATTTTTTCAAACTAATGAACAATTCAGTTTTCGGAAAGACGATGGAGAACATCCGAAACCGAGTGAATGTTCATCTGGTGAATAGCCAGAAATCGTTGAAGCGCTATACCGCAAAACCAAACTTTCGTCATTTAACCATCTTTGATGAAAACCTAGTTGCAGTAAACATGAAAAATCTGAACTTGTTTTCGACAAGCCAGTTTATCTTGGAATGTCGATTCTTGATATTTCTAAGACGTTGCTGTATAACTTTCATTACAATTACATCAAGAAGAAGTATGGGTCAAAAGCAAAATTGCTGATGACTGATACAGGTTCTTTGATGTAGGAGATCGAAACTGAATATTTCTTCAAAGACATCTCAGGAGATGTCCGAGAGAAATTCCATACATCAAACTTCCCACAAAACCATCCATCAGGAATATTAACAGGCTTTAACAAGAAAGTCCCGGGAGTCTTCAAAGACGAATGTGGAGGAGAAAGCATCACAGAATTCACCGGACTACGGGCGAAACTTTATGCTTTCTCGAAGAATGGGGAAGAATCTAAACGATGCAAAGGAGTAAAAAAATCCATTGTATCAAAGTCGATTCATCTTGAGGACTACAAAAATTGTTTGTTTACAGGAAAAGAACAACTCCAAACCATGAACATCATGCGCTCGCGAAAACATGAACTGTTTACCGAGCAAGTAAATAAGGTCGCCCTCTCCAGTTCTGACGACAAACGAACTATCCTTCCGGATCGAATAAATACCCTAGCTCACGGCTTTCGAGGATGAGGACAAGGGGGCCCTAGGGAAGACAGAGGGGCCCTGGGGAAGACAGGGAACTGGGGAAGACAAAGAGGTCCTGGGGAAGACAGAGGGGAACTGGGGAAGACAGAGGGGCCCTGGGGAACAGAGGGGTTTGATAGGGAGTTTCGGAAACGGCGCTCGAACATATAAAAACATAGTACTATGCAACATTCACTTCAGTCTGCAACCAACATTTTCTAGCTCACATGAAACTCTTCAAACAATTTCTCACTACCTTCCGGACCAGTACGACTGCCTGAGAAATGACTTCCGGGTGATTCGTTGGCCTTTGAGCTAATTATTTTACGGTGACGAAATGATGTGTCTGTTCAATGCAGCTAGCGTGTTTGTGAAAATAAAGCGATTGCTATTACTATTTTAAAGATTGACATTCCAAGGGGGGGCAAGGGGACCTTGGTCCCCCCTGGATTTACAAAATTTCAGCAAAAAAGGTTGTTTTCTTAGTTTCGAGTGGCAAAAAACAAATTTCACCACTTTTGGCACCTCCTGGAAAATTTTTTAAAAATCTCCTGGTGGCCCCTCCTGCAAAAAGTTATCCGACGACCATGAACACAGCCTTTGGCATTGGCGATGGTAACAATAATTAAGCTAAACACTTTCTCCGAGGGATTAATCTTTGTACATTTGATCACATTAACGATGGAAACTGCTTCATACCAAAAGAAATTTTAAAAAATACTCCATCAACGAAAATTGTTCCGCATATTTTCATCTCCACACCCAATGTTTATAAAACACGCAAAAGCTGCAAACAATTTATGTGACAAAGTCAAGCCAATTACTTCTGGCGGCTTAAATTTGCCTACCTCGAATTTTACAGCAAGAGCCATAATAACGAATGAAAAAAAGACTTATTTTAGTTTGCGAGCGTTTGATTCTGGTGTTCAAAGTGCTTTATTATCCCTTATATCTTCAACAAGAACAAAACATGATCTCCTTTCATTTTACATTGTTGTGAGCAAATTTGAGAGGTGGAAGGGGCGGAACTTTTGTGGTCGGCCCCGGGCAACACTTAGCTTCGCTACGCCGCTGAGTACAATATTTCTGACAGCAAACCATCTATGCCGATTTCACGATTAATCGCCAAAAAGCGCTAATACAAATCACGTTTGTTGCGCGACGGAGGGTGGTTTATAGGACTAAACAAAGACAAACATCCCCTTCACAACCTTTCATACAAGCACAGTCTGATTCGAACTGGAATACATTGTACTAAATGTGTATTGTGAACTCAAGCCCGAAGTTGTGTGGCACGAGCGTAGCCAGCCCAAAAATTTGGGGATGGGGCAAAAAAATGGAGGGGGGCAAAATTTTGATTTTAGGCGAATGACACTATTTTGTTTGGGAAACCACCTCTCAAGGCACAAAATGATTATATGTTCTAAAAATTTAGGGGGGGAGACTTAGACCCCTAAACCCCCTGGCTACGCCTATGTTGTGTGCAGCACCTACACTGGATTGCATAATGGTTTCTTTCATGAGCTTTTTATCCTCATCGAAATTCCAGTAAAAAGCCCTATAATCCCTGCTATGAGGTAATTCCAGGATGATGCAATGGTACGATGACGTCATAACGAGTTCATGACATTACAATTTCATGTTCCTTTGTTCATTAATGTTTACATCAATACTTCAATGCATTTTATAGCCGTTTAATAAAAAAATTAACCGAATAAAATACCGTCATCAACTAAATTATATGTCGTGTGAAGCGTTTTTTCTAATTAATATAATCATTGACGTTGTGACGTTATAGCGGTGAAAGATCAAGGGGGATACACGGGGACTTTTGGTATGTTTTTATAGCTGTTAAGGGAAGGGCATCTACCAATCTTCAGCTTTTTACTAATTTTGTCCAACTATTTTTTCCAATTTGACTGGCCTACTACTTACACTGCTGCGGGCCACTCCGACTTAACGAAACTTCTGCCACTTCTGATGTTTTAACATCAGATCTGGTGTTTTCAGAGAAATTTCTAATGTCTGATGTTTTGGCGACAAATCTGATGTTGACTGGGCTGTTGTTTTTGTTTTTCACATTTCCTCTCCGTTCAGGATGAAACTAAATTAGTTTAATGATTTTTAAGTTTCTTTCGTCAATGTCTTACCCTCATGTGTGTTTCGTTAAAACTGAAAAAGCCCTCTTCGCTGTGTTGAAAATAACATTTTACGTTACGCATAACCGACTTCTCCATTATGATTTGGATTCAAAGAGGGTTATCGCGCTTTGTTACGTGTTGTCTATTGGTAATAGAAGCATTTAGCTTATATTAACTGTCATGGGCGCAATTTGGTGGGGGACACGGGGGACGTGTCCCCCACTTCTTTATACGGGGGGACATAATATGCCATGTCACCCCACTTTTTTCTCTTAGGGTTTGTATCTGGAGATGTTTCAAAACTAAATGCGACGTTTGCCACGTTTTGTGTGAAGACGTTTTCATGTTAGATATTACACCTAGCCATGTTGATGTTGAAAAAGAGTTTGGTGTGGTATCACTCTTTCTGATATTTTTATAAATTTTTATTTCAAAAATGATTTTTAGCATTTTGTAAGTTTCTAGAGATCGCAAAAGATTGTTAACTGCCTCTGTCCGACATTTATCCAGTGTGGTTTACTGTAAAAAAGGTCACTGTTTTGAAACAGTGAAATTTAACGGTTGCACACGTGAGATACCACAGTACAGCCGTGATTTGTTTCGTGCAAAAACGTTGGCTAACTGGCTTTACTGTAACTTTTGGTTGTCACGTATTCAGAAACAGACAGCGTAAAATTGAAAGATGCAAGTGTATAATGTTAGAAAGTTACATTTTCAGGCAAACATCTGCAAAGTTTTTGCCGAAGACAAGCAGCAGCACTATTGTAGAGACTTAGTTTTAGGGTGGGCAGTTTTGCAAAAGACTGTCTTTAGCCATTAGTAAACAGGATTTATATCAAAATTTAGAGGTATTGACCTATATTGTTCTGCAGCTCAAAATTTAATAACTTGACTAGGAAAAAGATAGCTTATACATTTAGCCTTATTTATTGTATGTCACGACAAGGGTGACCAGCAAATCTAAAAGATATTTATACCCACAATGCAGCAATGTTTTTATCCAAGTCTGAAACATTTGCTTTACGTGTAGCCTACGCATGGGTGGCGGAACTATTTTCAAAGTTGGAGGGCACAAGTGCACGTCAAAAAAACTTGAAAATTTTTGTAATTTGTATTGGCAACTGTGATATCACAAGCACTGAAATAGGATGTCATTAACTTTTATCAGCATGTTTAAGCAATTTTATTCAAAAGTTGATAAGCCCTCAACGACCCCTATCTGCACAACACCCTATCTATCATACGCTACACTGACTTGAGCACACAAATGTAACCAGTTGTTCTTAGTCTTACACAAAAACAATTTACTTTACTAACAATGGACCCAATACGAATTGTGTTACTTAAACTTATTTGGGCAAAATTCGAAAATTTAAAGTGGGAGGTCCGCTCCCTCCCAGAAAAAAAGTGGGGGAGCCTAAACCCACGACGCTACCCTGGTTCCGCCACCTATGAGCCTACGTAAAACCTAGTTTGCTGGTCATTCTTGTCGTGTTATTTCAGGCGAAACGTGGTACTATTTGCCAATTCACCTTGTTCATTTTTATTTCTGTTTAATCTCAAATATATTTTCGTGTCGTTATGCATGTGTAACTCTAGAATAAAACTTTTGACATTAATTTAGCCTATTAAAATTTGATGTTAAACCTGAAAAATGTGATTGCGAAAAGACTGAGCTGAGTGGCATACCTGACAGAAGTCACAAGTCAACAGTCACCAGCAGACCCGTAACCAGCTTTGGACACCAGGGGGGCGAATAATTTTCAGAGGGAGGCACAAATTTTACATCGATAGCATGTACGAAAACAATGGTTACGCATACAATATGTCCATGACATTTTTCAGAGGGGAGAAAGTTTTTCCAGGGAGGCGAAGCCCTCCCATTAGTTACGGGCCGGGCCACCAGATGACTAGGTATGCAGACATCACATTGTAGGCTAGATTGGTGAATGGGTATGTATACAGAATGACTTCTGGTTCGTTTTCTTTTGGATATCTTGAAATCTTCTCTAGTTGGATAATTCTGCTTGAGAGTTTGATTGACGTTGGGAAAGGATATTAGACAAACGATGTTTAGACAATCGAAAGGGTACCCAACAGCATGCAGGGGCTGATAAGGGGGGATTGAAAGGATACATCGTCCACCCATCAGCAGTAAAAATAAATTGTAAATCATTTTGTGAAGAAACCTACGCTAAGTTTGGCCAAACATTTTTTGCTATTGTAAAAGGAAACCAATGAAGATTTGGCTTTGGGTGGGGCTGCGTACACGATGCCTAGTAGCTAAAGATTTGCAGCATTTTTAAACAGCAGAAATGTGCAAATAAAATATTAAGGTACCATACCTTACAATGTATATATCGTACCTTGCAATTTTTATCTTTTTAACGTTAAGCAACTTAAACAAGACATCAAATCGCGCTGTAACCCACACTTATAAAATGCATGAAAATCGATGTGTGGAACACATCGATATGCACGTGCGACACATCGATATGCACGTGCGCACAGTGATATGCACGTGCGACCAATGCGATTCACCGTTTTGTGCACTCTAAATGACAGCTCTGATAAAACCCAATTGTTGTGGTTTGTGTTCTACTATGTTTCTGTGCTTGTTTGTACCATAGACTGATAGTAGTGCAACCAAGCTGAACTACAGTACCATGTCCAACAACAAAATTAAGTTAATTAATTTCTAAATCCTTTGTAGGGATAAAGCAAAGTGTGATTGGTGTTGCTTTGAAAACACCTCTAAGAAACAAGATTGGGAATCTGTATTTACAAAATTTTACTTCAGCGTCGGGCCGATGACTATATTAGTTTTACATGTGCCCCCCTACATTTACAACAAAATTGTGCCCATGTGAACTGTAACGTAAAAATCTGATGATATTAACGAGACTGGCCCCAGGGACAACACTGACCACGAGTGCCTGATAAGTAGGCTGAATGCAATGTACCATTCAGAGAAATCTGGAGTTAGTATCGTTACCGTGCCACTTGAGCAAAAAATGTTAATTCATGAGAGAAGAGATTTGCTAATCTTGTTTAGAGCTAGCTTCTTCTGTCCAAATTTGGCTTTCTGTTCGATATCCAAGGCCTTTATTACGGTCCTGACTGTGAAAAACTAAAATCTACGTGTGACAATATAGGAACTGTGTACAATTCAAATGTAGATGGCAAGCAATTATACGAGAAGATTGCAAAATGCTAGTTTAAAGTCATGAAACTTAAAATTATCGGGCTCTGAAGTCCTCTGGACATTCTTCGAAGTGCTTTGCAATTAATGCTGACGACAACAGTATCTATTGCAAGCTGCGAGGGATCTTTCAGTGAAACTGGTCCTTTCATCCCTTCGAGCCTCAATGACTATAAACAATAAGTCAGGGCAAGTTGTGTTATCTAGCTTTGATGTGTATAGAAAGAGAAGAAACAGAGAAAACTGACTTTGATAAAATCATAAACGAATTTGGTTCGACAAAGGCACGGAAAGTATTGATCACTTAGCATTTGTGTGTAATATAATCGGAAAAGGCTGGATACATTAATGTTTCGATGGAAATGTGTTTTTCGAACACAAGTGATACATGACTTGCGTTACATAATTTATTGTACAATTCAAATCAAATGCGTCTCATTTTAAAAGAAATTGTCGTTTGCAGTTGCAATATGTTGTTTGATTTTTTGTATGATATGCAATTTTGTCGGTCAACAATGCGTAGGCCTATTAATTATGATAATGTTATTATTGGGATATTTTGATATTCTTCATAATAAAAATAAATGAGTATAGAAGTATGTTATGGTCCCTGTGGATAATTTATATTTTATTTGTTGAAAAATTTGAAGCAAAAATAAACACAAATATTTTATGTTTTAAAACATTTATTTCCTTTATGGCTTATTTTTCGCAAAAACTGTGCCTATATCTAATGCATAAAACTTTAGAAAGAGACCACATTAAAGTTTGCTACGGGCGCTATTTTGCATAGATACGCCCCTGCTGCAAAAGTCTTACAAACTCGTGCTTTAGAAAACAAGGTGCAACTCTGGCCATTTTTATGCTGTGTTATCAGAAGATTTTTATGCCCAAAAAATTGAGTCAAATTCAAGCAGAAGTTGCAGATGGCCAGGGAATTTTGCCTGGTTTTTGCATTTTCTTTCACTAGTTGCTACAATTCGAATGTATTACTACAATTTGGAAGGTTTGAATGTCCA
>Ga0210059_1010144_pt1 | contig 14594 bp, 11 predicted proteins | sample Ectturendosymbi2_FD_188042 | JGI IMG/M metagenome (GOLD analysis project Ga0210059, IMG submission 188042) | Ecteinascidia turbinata endosymbiont from Florida, USA - Sample 2 (SPAdes) (version 2) | ecosystem: Host-associated > Tunicates > Ascidians > Unclassified | place: Key West, Florida...
CCTAGCTCCTCCGCCGATTGCGCTAGAGAGCTGTTCAAGGGCTCAAACGGATCGGCCAGTCTAGTAGATTGCACTCGAAAAAAATTTTTTGGTTGGGGGGTGCGGGTTTTTTGTGAGAATGGTACACAGGAAGGCCTCTTGTGAAAATGCTCTTTATCCAAATGTAATCTCATACGCTTGTCAACAAATTTCAGATTTGAAGACTTTTCCTGGGTGCTTCCGCGGGCTACTAAAAACATTGTGGCAGGCCACATGTGGCCTATGGGCCTGTAGTTGGACCACATTGTTTTAGATAGTAATATAAAAATGGCTAAATCTTCATTTGATTTTTTTACAAACTTCGCATCTAGCCAAAATTGGTTGCTTATTAGTTGAATTTAGTTATAATTTTGAAATTTTAATGGATGCAGACTTCTTAATACTTAAAACTCATTTTCAATAAAGTTTTTTTAGTTAACTCATTTAATTATCAGCCTTGTTAAGGAATAATTTAATACTGTGAGGCTTATTTTGCAAATAAATGCAAAGAAGTAGTCATAAAATAAAAATGTCCCTTAAGTCACAATAACTTGCTCTACAAATATCTTCGTTGCTATACTGTTAACTACCAAATATTGTAAACTAATGTATGGATTAAAAATCTTGATATATTGTCCACACAATATTTCTAAATCAAAATTATCTATGCAGTCAAATGAGCGGACTTTGGAACAGGGTTGATAAAAATCATGATTTTTCAAAGAAATCCAATTTTATCGGATTTTTTTTATTTCTATGATTTAATGTGTAGAGGATGGCCATCTAACAAGTAGTAATTTTTAATTCTAAAAAGTTTGATTTCAAAATTCAGCTGAACTTTGACTCAAAATTATTTTGCACTTATTCACCACTCTTATAAAGCAAATCAATTCATAACACCAGTACTGGTGTAAAAAACAAAATATTTATTGGAATAACAATACGCACTGCCTTGCGACCCATATTGTTGTTCACTTCCTTCACCTATGTGGCTTGTGCTTGCTGCAACTGCCCATCTGTACATGTCTCAACTCTTCACGTTCACCCATTGCTTACCTACCATCATCTGTGTTACGTTGATTTCTATTGTGAATGTAGGCTACTACAAGACAATTGTTTTATACTTTTTTATTGTCTTAGTATCTGCCTTTTATGTATTATTTCTGTAAATATTTTTGTCACCTTGTTTTTCCTGCATACTCTGTTTTTGTGTAAACTTTATGCCTGATTCTTTCTCATTCTTTGGTTTGATGGCTATCTGTATTTTTTTATTGTGGTTTGACATCATTTTTGATGATTGCAGAAAAAACTCATTGGTGCTAAGAAGGCTACTGGCTACGCAACTACATATAGGCCTAACGGGTACACGACTTTTCAGTCTGGCCAATTCAGTCTGAGCTGTTTCAGTCACAGGACTTTTCAGTCTTGGCCATTCCGGTCAGGCTATGAAATCTTTCAGAAATCTTAGGTGTTCACTTTTTAATGCAAACATAAAACCCTGGTATACTATTGTGGGTCTGTCAAACCTGGGTCAAATGAGGTCACTCACATGAAACTACTTAAGCACGGGTCAACGCGCTTTTAACTCTTCAGTAACTTTATTTTTATGTGTGACTTGTAAATAGGTGCGCTTGTGGTCATCCACGCTCTTTTCGATTTTGCACAGGGAGTGAGTTCGGGTCTGGCAGACCCGACGAAAGTATTAGTGTGAGGTGGCATGGGTCAGCCTAACCAGGATTGTTGTAAAAAAACCCGACCCAAAAAACCCTACCTGTTTTTTTTTAAAAAGCTCACTTAAAAAAAAAACAATAAAACCCACTCTTTACTTTGCCTTTGAAAAATCTACTAAGTAAAAAACAAAATAAGCAGGACACTTATACAGTTATCTGTAATTGTTTTTTCAATCAAACAAAACAAACAGTAACGAAATTTGAAGGACTTGAAAAAAGAGAAGAATAAATTGAACAGAGTAAATTCTAATGGTTATCTTCTCCAGCTCTGCAGAATTGGTATATTTTCACCAATTTTTCTGTCTTCTCTGTATCTAAAATTTTTCTGATTTTGGAACATACCAAATCATATATTGAAAAAATACACTCTGTAGATGCTGAATCAGCAGGGCATGCATGCAAACTTGACGTGAAACTGCAGAGTTTGTGTGGGAGTGGTTTTTCTGTTTGCTGTGTGCATGTTTGTCAAGCCTTACTATTTACAAGTGAACTGACCAACAACACATTGTGAAATCAAATATGAGGTACATTGCTTTACACTCAATTTTGAAGGCCATAATATGTATAACAAGTTATTATTGTGTAATTTTGAAAATAGTAATATTGTATGATGGAATAGAAACAAGTCAGAATGGGGTTTTTCTGTTTTCTTCAAAAAGAACAAAATCTTAAACCTTTTTAAAAAAACCCGAATTTAAAAAAAAAATAGGTGGGTTGGGTTTTTTGAAAAAAAACAGGTTTTTCTCAATCCTGAGCCCAACCCACGTTATGGTTAAAGAGGAAAAATGCCAGGTGGCTGTAAAAATCTGAAACTCACTCAGCACATGCTTCTACGATCTTGTTAGCAGTATACAAAAGGAGAAGTTCTTCACACCCATACTTTTGTTTTTATGAGCAATTCAGTTCAGGCATATATGATACCTTCGCTATATTTAGCCTACTTACTTTTCATCAAAAATGATATTTGAATAAAGTAACTTTGTTATAGTGCTCAAACTGCTCAGTGAGACTTATATTTTCGGTGTAGTTTTTGTGATAAACTGCAGTTGAAGGAAAGTATATTTTTTTATTTTTGAAAACCAGGTCTGGCACACCTGACGTTAGTATTAACGTGCCAAAAATCGAGCGATAGTAATCCAGGGTTAAATCAACGAAAGGTTTTGTTTAAAAAAAGTAGAAACATGATCCAAGATCCAACAGTTAATCAGCATGAACATAAATTTTCGTTATCATCAACAAGCAAATTGAATCATTATCGACATTTTCAATTACATACAAATACTTCAAACTCATAATTACAATTCAGATTTAATCGCAATCATGACTCCTCAAACAGGAGTTGGTGTAACACCAGCTAGTGGACCTTTCACCTGCCTGTATAGTCATTTAAATAAACAAATGCAATCAATTGTTTATGTACAGAAAGGCCATGACCGAAATGTCCCCAGACTGAAATGGCTCATACCTGAATGGCTCAGACCAAAACGGCCAAACCGAAAAGTCCTCTTCCGGTGGTTTGATATCATTGTTGTTGATTGTAGAAAAAAACTCATTGGCACTAGGAAGGCTACTACATATAGCCTGCTGCCTAGGCTAACACATATAAACAATAATGAACTGTGCTTAAATATGTTACAGTATGAGTATAGTACTACACTAGCTAGGTAGTCATAGTGGGTATCACCATACTACTGTATAAGATAACAATTGTGAGTCAAGAACAGGGACCGGATTAATGAAACTGAAAGTCGCACAAATTCAGTTAACTTTCACTTTGATGACATGGTGAGATGATACACAAGAGAAGCAGGTTTGTATCATTGGACACAAAAGTCAGGCTCAAAATTTAAGCAAACACGATGTACAATTTCGAAGGACTTGACAAACACCACTGAACCGAACTTCACAGATTACATGTAGTAATAATAATAATAACCGTCCCAAAAGAAGAACTTAAAGTTGCGAAGAAGTTCTAAACAAAATTAACAAATCCAAATCCAATCCATCCAAATCCGGTTAAGAAAAAATCATAAAATCCAATTCCAATCCAAATCCGTCAAAAAAATAAGTATCCGCAGGATTTATATCCAAATCCATGTTAAATGTTATCTCTGCTGTACAGTGATATTTGCTACATAAAGTCATACAGTACTGCAGGCCAGGCCCTAGGCGTATTGCTTTTGCTTGGCGACAGTGATGCCACTGGGCTCAATCATTTCAACACCATAAAGACACAAGACTGTTATCAAAACTTGCTTTATAACATGGTTATATATTGCGCATTATCCACTGCTTCATGAAACCATCTGTTTGGCTAAAAATTGCCCCTTCAAGCTGTCAGTATCCGATTTGCTGCATTGTGTCGTAAGTAGCATTAATAGAGCAGAAAATTCTTTCGAGCACAAACCCTTTATAAACGTATTTGGAAGTACATCGATGGATTTCGCAAGATTAATTAATTAATTTGCAACTGAAAATGCTAGATCAGTGGTTCTTAACCTGGGCTAAATTTATCCCTGGGGCTATATTTCATCTTCCAAAGGGGTAAATTTATCGAACCATAAATTGCAGCCAATGTAAATTTTTATAAATCATTCTAAACTGTAGGAGTTTATTAATTTTGTAGTTTCAATAAATGACCACCATTGAACATATTGGGGCTAAATCTGGTAAGCATGTTTGATAAAAGGGCAAGATATGTAAAAAAGGTTAAGAATCACTGTGCTAGATCATTCTCAACAATAAATCATTCAACTTCAGCTCCAAAGCCTATTTCAACCTTTTATGGTCAGAAACTTTAATTTAAATTCAAAATGAATCAATTTCATCGAGTGATTCAAAGAGTACATGGCTTTAACACATGATTTGATGTCTTTGTGCTATAAACGGTCACTCTTTTTGGGAGCTTTGAGCGATATACTGTTTTAATTTACATCACCACTAGTATTTGTCATGATCATCAGTTTTCATCAGACAGCTTGTTAGGTAACGTCTTCAAGCCACAACTTGTTACGTTAAACTTAAAGGTCGGCAAATATGCTACTAACTTTATCTTAGAAACTAGAACTACTTTTAAATTAAAAAGGACTAAATCCTGGTAATGTTATAATGCCTCAGAGGTCTGCATCTACAGCACAAGCATTTTGTTTAACACACTTGAAATTTCTATTTCATTAAGGTTAAAAAGTAAAAAACATAACACAAAACTGGATTTGATCCAAGTAAATAAACTAAGCGTGGCATAACTAAAATAAGAAGATTTGATGTTGACAATAAGAATGGCCTTAACATTTTGCAAACAAAGTTAAGGCGGCCAACGTTTTTTCGACCTGCACTAACAAAACAAAGGGTTGAGGTAGCTTGCACTTAGTTGAAGGTTAGAGAGTGCAGACCACATCCAGTGTTTCCAAATCAGGAGTGGCAAGAAGGTAGTCTAACTAAGGTGTGTTTTCTACGGTCATATTGCATTGTCAACAGAATATGTGCCAAACTGAAAGCTGAATTAGAAGGAAATGCAAAACAAGCGACATGCATAGACATTAGACAGGCCTTACCATCAGTGTATGTAAACAGTCCCAATGCCTGTGAAATAGCATGTTTAATGATCACTACCAGTTGACATTGGGACTGTAGTGTTACACTGTACATCAGACCCATTGCTACGTCATTAAGGCGAACATGCTTACCAATACCAGTAAGCCACAATATTTTAGATACAGCTGGCTTTCCATACTTATCATGGCGCATGCTATGAGGCTAAAGCGATTATTTCTAAATTATTTGAGCATTTTGTGATCTTGATTTCGACATAGCCTACTCTATGCAATCATTTTTATGGTATGCACATTGCATTTTAGATGCATTTCTTCCTTTTCTTTATAATTTCTAAGCTAACCTCATCACCTCTGAAGATTTTAGCTTGAATTGATGCGCTGCATCAAATCTTGTTAACTGGCTAAGCCGCCAAATGGTTTATTTAAGTGTAAGCAACTGCAAGTTCCTTTTCTAAACTGTTCGCCATGACAAAGATTAGATAACTTTTACCAATGAATCATTCTACTTCTTTCTAGTACAGGAGCATGCGCCATAGGGCAACTAAGGAATTTGAACATCAGTTGCAAACAGAAAAAAATGTAGAGCAGTGCAGCAACATGCAGAGAAAAAAACATTCACATGATCACAGTACCCAACCAACAATGGCATTGATTGGCAATTATGTTAAAAGCAAAACAGTTACAATTTCATAAGCAGTGACAATGAACAATTCATGCCAATACATTTCATTTGCAATGAAACCATTCTGAAAGTTGACTAATGGCTTACCAGTACAGGAAACATTTGCATTATAACAAAAGCTGCACAAATAAACTCAGCAATTCAATCTTCTGCCAACGTTGAATGTAAATCGTATCTGCCAATTGAATTTCAATTACTCAACTGCCCTCAAAATAGGTTTGCACCTCTGTTCTGCAGTACGTCTCCGTTCAATCTCGCAAATACATACAACTGTTATGATCACCGTTGTTTCCCGCACAATAATGGAATAAACTTTCCCATTTTGAACAGAAAACACCAGCTAACATAACAATCAAATGACAATTTTTTAACGTTAACGTAAGAGACAGTCGGTAAACTTGATAATTATCTTTGAAAAATGGTAATAAATAAGAAAACTATTGCGTACAATATGAAAATTGTTTTCAACATCAAATTCGTAGCGTAAACATCAAACATTAAAAAAACTTCTGAAAACATCAAAAGTGGCATCTCTGCTTGGAGAATTGGTGATGCGAAACTCAATTTTTGCATTTGTCGCTACAGCGAATATGGATCTTTAAAATTTTTGTTTGACAACATGGTAATCGCAAAATATAATTTTTGTTTATTTACTCATTTCACGTTTGACTCAGGTACATAGTGCATACCACGTACAAATTTACAAAATTTATTGAGATCGAATTTAAACATACCCCCAGTCTAATATGTTGGCACTGGTTCACAAAAATATTGTCGTTTAGTTTTTCTTTCGAACCAGGGGCGCAGCCAGGAATTTTGTTCGGGCGGGGCCAGTCACTGACGTCGTCAGATTTCAAACTTTAGCTATTTTGTACAGAGATCATTTTTATGTCACTGGTTATTTCTGGTTTATTACAACAGGATATGCCGTCAAATATCTTCTACCAGTCGGCGTCGATAATTTTAACAAAGACAAGAAAACGTTTGCTTTTGCAGTGATCATTATCAAGCAGTTGTTAACCAAACAGTTTTCAATGAACATCAAGAGTAGCGGAAAGCGAAGCGCCGTGTAATGTTGTCCACGAGAATATCACTGATTATGCCTATTGAATAAGTCAAAATAAACTAAAAGTATTTTGTGGATTCATAGGAACAAATCAGGAGGATGCCAATAGCCACATTTTGACTTTACAAAATACCTGCGAGCACATTTAAAAGATAAAATTCAGTCTGCGTTTCTTTTTGAACAACTCGTCGATAACCATCTCAGGATCAATGTCACATCACCATTATTCGTCAAAAATCCAATCCATCAGACGGTTTTGCCCAGGCCTGTAACCAGCTTGGGACACCAGGTGGGACGAAGAGTTTTCTGAGAGGGGCCCAAATTTTTAAGCTATGTCCAATCAGGCCCGTAACCAGCTTGGGACACTAGGGGTGGCGAAGAGATTTCTGAGAGGGACCCAAATTTTTCATACTATGTCCAATAGTTTTCAACTATGCTCAACAGATTTTTCCAGGGGGGGCGAAAAGGTTTGCAGGGAGACTTCGCCCCACTTCCCTCCTGCTTACGGGCCTGTGTCCAATAGTTTTAAAGTACGTCCAACACATTTTTACAGGGGAACCGAAAATTGTTCTAGCTAGTTACGGGCCTGGTTTTGTCCCATGGTGTTGTGTAGATAGGCTAGCAACCGTTGAAGCGTTGAAAATGAACGTTCATTTGTTGCTGTTGTGACTGGCAAGATTGCAAATAAGTAGGCCTACAACAGTGTGTGAATGTTTGAGCAACATACACAGTTGAAGTGTCTCTATGAAGTTTAACTCTCAGCTCAGAGTTTGGGTTACTGGCTGGCTCCCTACAACACGTAAATATCAATCTGCCATATTCTGCTCTCAAGACTAACGAAGAAGAGCCAACACCAGCTTTCACACAAAAGCACCATGGCTGTTTGGTGACTAGTGATGGTTTTCCTGCTAATGATTTCTTATATTTGCTCTCTGAAACTGTAATAAATGTAATATTAACAAAGTTTGTGTGCTGCGCTGACATTGACTTGCTGTACATATCAAATATGTTACCCTTCTACCTGGCTTCGCATACCCACTAGCCACAATGCCAACTGTGCTGTGAGAAACATTGCGTTGTTGCGTAACACTCCACTGCATGGTGAGCTTGGTATTGATCACCAAACACGTTTCTATTTGGTTCGACAATACTTCATGCAAATAATCCTCTCAAAAATGTCTCATCTGAATTTGTACTACTTTGTAAGAAAGCTGCGCCCTTGTATTTCATTCAGGCTACACCTCAGCTCGTGTTGTCCGCATTAATTGGCAACTTTGCTAACAAAGTTGCATGTTTTAGTCGTATAGTTTCGCAACCAATCGCAAAAAGCCACGTTAAACCTTGGTCAGTGAGAGAATACGACGCTACATGAGTCCGATTGTTCTTTCCGTTTGTTTTCAAACAGTTGAGATTGATATAAAACACCAGCAAAAAATCTTAACAAGTTTTTTTTTGGGGGGGGCATGGTTTTTTCGGCCTCGTTCTGGCTGCGCCTCTGTTTCGAACATTTGCTGTCCCACCATAGGGTCTACCAGCAGCGACAAAGTCTCTAGACTCGACTTGAAACCCATTTTTATTACGTCTGCCGAGTCTCGGCTTCGAACCATAAAATCTGATTCCTGGTCTCGGATTTTTTCTCGGTCCTGAAGTTTTAACCCGGACTTGGTATCAGAGGTTGCGGCCTTGACTAAATCACTGGCTATAAGTGTCCATTTGCTGTGCCATGTGACATCAAGCAGCCCACAACTGACTTCATGGTTGACAGTTAAACTAAACTAAAAACCAATTTGATGATTTGAAAACTGTGGTAAGAAAAAAAGGTGATTTCATCAAACTGGCAAATCATGACACTTGGAAGTGCTTCACCTGACAGTAGAAAAAATTTGATAACGATTCCTTTTTTATAAACCTGTTTGTTTACATGATTTCATTGATTCCTTAAGAATTTCAGAGCATGTCTCCTAGCTTATTAATAACACCACCTAATCTACAATTCATCTCATACAATAAATGCAGAACATCAATAGTTGGTACTTGATAGAGTAAAACTTCAACAAACTTTCAATAAAAACCCAGTAGAAACAAAATCGTCGTCATGGCAATGCAAGCCCACTTTTTGCTAAAATGCTTCCCGTTAGCTTTTCAAGGCAAATACCCATTGCGAGCTATATGTGGAACATCCATCGTTAATTTTTTTCTAGAAAAGGACCAAATACGGTGATGCCTTTATTGCTTCATATCTTTTTCTGAGTCACTGCTGAGTAGAGTACAGTTTCAACAAGGATGAAGTCATCTTAAAGCTTGTTAAAGATTTTATTTTGCACCAGATCATAAACGTGTCAGAAGAGAAAGAAATCATAGAGTCATGCGTGGTAAGTGCGAGGGAAATGCCGTATGAAAAACTGGACAAAACTAATCCATGTAAATGTCAATAGCTGGCTGATGACTCACTGTCTTTCTCATACAACATCTTTCTCTGTTCTCTAAGTATAAATGCTGCCTCTTGCAAAGGTTTTTGTTGGTGACTTCCACTGGTCAAAAAGTGTCAGCTAACGTTTCCAGGATTATGGAGACAGAGTTAGTTGAAAATGCCAAGCTCAGTAATTTCATAAGGTTTAAGGGAGGATTTGACTGAGTTTCATAATTATCTACGAGTAGATATCAGTTTTTTGAGTCATGAATGCTTTAGACAAATATTATCGCCAAGCTACAACTACCACTCGTAGACATTTCAAGTTTGTGCAAAATTTGGCATCTAAAATTAATAAAATTACATGTGGCGTTCCACAGGGTTCCACGCTTGGCCCATTATTTTTTTATCATGCGTGTGAATGACCATCCCAAATGTTCTTGATACAGTACAGAACTATATGCTGATGACACATATTTATGTTTGGCACATTGTAATATAAAGCAATTAAAACTAATGATAAATAATGAGTTAATAAAAGTAGATGGATGGACGCTTCTCAATAAATTATCTATAAATTATGCGAAATCCATGTATTTTTTAACGGAAAAATTATTTAATAAAGCTGAGGAAGAAAAAAAGAATTTTAAAATTCATATTAAATAATGTTGTGTTACACTGGAAAACGTCTGTAAAATACTTAGGTGTATTGTTAGATGATTCTCTGAATTGAACCTCCCACGTCAAATTCTTCAAATCTAAGTTATCATTTGCTTCAAGTATGATATATAAAATTCGAATGTTTGTACCAATTAATGCTTTAAGAATAATCTATTACTGTTTCGTATATAGTCATCTCCAATATTGCGTCGTATCCTATGGAACAGCTTGCGATTCTGTGCTTCAACCTCTTATTACTATCCATAATGTTTTGCGTGCTCTCACATTTAGTAATTTTAAATGTCACATAACTCCTTCATATGAACAACTGTTTTTTTAAAATAAAAGGTATATATCAATCAGAGCTATCTAAATTAATGTATAAATTTGATAACAATACATTACCATAATCATGTAATAGCTTCTTTCAAAAAGTTACAGAAACTCATTGTCATTTCACTAGATCAGCTGCGAACCAAAATTACTTTGCCCCAGAATTAGCTCTTCTCTGGGAAAAAGAAATCCAACATATCAAGGAGCAGTGGCACGGTCCAGCATACCACAAGTGTTCAAAAATTTATCATATGGTAGATTCTCCAAAAATTATAAAAAGTTTCTTATCGCGCTCTACAATACGTAACAAGCTTGACTTTTTGTAATAAACCGCATTTTGTATTTGACGAGGACAATTTCAATTACTTTCTCATCGTTGTCAGTTACATGATACTTGTTTATTTCAAATGAACTACTCATTATTTTTCTGTCATGTTTTTCTGCTAATATTGGTGCCTATATTACCTGTACTACAATGTCTCTGGTCTGTACTATGCCTTCATGTTGGTTAAATGAACTGTATATAAGATTGAATTTGCAGTTAATTGTTATTTGCAATTTATTGTTATTTGGTATATCGAATATTCTTTTTTTCTTTTGTGTTCAACATTTGATTACAGATAATAGCCACATACTATTGGTTATAGTATTTTGCACAATATTTAGGGACACCTTTGACAAGATAACCTTCGGATTTCTCGGTGTCCCTGCCCCACGTTTATTTTTTTGTTGATGTACCTGTGTATGTATAATGTTTTATACTGACGGCTAAAGCTGAATACAATACAAAGTACAATACCACTAATTTCATCCACATCATGGTCACTACCAGTATTTTTATTAGACCTTACGAACAGAATAATTCATTGAAGATATGGCTTAAATGCAAATCGCAGTACCATAGGCTTATCACGCTGTTAATAAAATCGACACGGAACTCAACGCTTTAGAAATATTTTTCACCTATAAATGCGCAGCATTTTCAATATTGTTACGCCAACAATGAAACGGATTCTGTTGTAAATAAGCCGAGCCCACCGTGGTTGAATATTGTAACAAAGCCACTTGGGACATGTTGCAAAAACAGAAACGATGTCCATCTTCAAAGAGATGGATTGCACGAAAGGTCTAAAATACTTTTACAGTAGTGACCGATTGACTTGTCGTGCCAGACAAGAGAATAGCTCAATTAACTTTCCTTTTCTTGCAGGGATCTAAATCGATGTGTTTTTGGTTCGAGCGATGCGAGCACCTGGAGAAGCAGCTCCGGATTTAGGGGGGTCCAAGGGACCCGAGCCCAGGTCCCCCCACCGAAGGGGACCCCCACCATGTTCATGTGTTTAGCCATATGTGCGGTTTGTGCGTGCCACTTAAGACATTTTTACCGAAGAAAAGTTTTTGTAGATGCAATTGGTAGTATTTCACTTGAATATTATTTAATATTGTGACGAAACAAGTATCACAGAAATAAAATATTCTCCGAGCACATTCAAAAATGTCAAAATGTCCTCCTTTTGGCATTTCAAATTTTACATAGCTATAATCAGTACCGTAACTAGAGGTTTGAGCCAGGGTGACAAAGTAGCTAAAAGGGGCCCACTGACCAATGTACAGGGCCCACTAGCCAACAGTAAAAAAACTTGAGAAATGATGGTGAATCCGGTTGTAATGGCCATACTAAAATCCTAAATCACCGCAAAATAGTCCGAAAAATATAAAATGCAACAACCTATTGAAAAGTAAAAGAATGCTGAAACCAAAATATAAGTAAACTGCGGTCCGGTTTTCAGAATTAGCTTTCCAGGGGGAGCAATTCGCTCCAATGCCCACGTAAGTTACGTCACTGGCTGTGTATTGTATTTACATGCAACAAGCTGTCTCTGCTAAACAGCCACAAGATACGAGCTGGTGGCGTAGCTTAGTTTATGGGAGGGCCTGCAAGTTGTCTAATTGAACTATGTTTTGGATGAGTTAATTCTTGGTTGGGAAGGCGGGAATGCTTTCACATTAATCGTTGCATAACAGTGGTAAATAATTTTGCAGTACCTCAATGACTTTAACATTAGAGTGCGGACTGCGAACTCCATAATACTATACTATCTTTGATGATGAACCGTGATCAGTGTATTGCACATAGCTTAGTGTAGTAGTTTCTTGTAATTATAGCTAATCAGTAATGTTAAAAAATGAAAAAATACGTCAGACGTATCCCTTTCACAGGAAAGGACTAAATGATTTTGAAGCTGAATGAATCACGTGTGGCTGCATTTGCGCAGTTCGCAAGAAAGAGTGAAGAGATCATTGTGGCTTTGTGGATGTACCAAAAACTTATTTCTCACAGCGCAACCAGATGACTATCACTTTATCCTAGCTTGCCAAGGATGCTTCAAATGTACCCAGTTTCACATTTATACTTCATGTCCATCGACAAACCAACTGTTGTTCTGAGGCGTTTTCCTGGAAATTCTCCGAGCGAATTCTGTTTAACACATTTAGACACTTGCAATCATTTTTGGTTGCGTTTGATGAGCAAGTTCAGATTGCTGAGAAGTCAAAAGCATCAGTTGTTGATACTGTATCGTGTTTCGCAGTGCTGGAAGTCACAAATATTTTTTTTGCTCCGCAAAGTGCAAATCCGCAACGAAAATTGAATTCGTTTGCTCCGCATGCTCAAGGTCCGCAAGTGTAAAGCGTTTGCTCCGCAATAGTCCGCATCCGAAAATCCGCAATTTCAAGTGAACACTTTTGGATGTTTAGCAGTCGATTGAAAGCAAGTTTCCCCATAAACCTTAACACGTTATATGTTGTCGCAATCCTTTCTTTTTATCACAGGCAGTACACAGCACCTTTGAACAGAAATTTATTGAAATCGTAGCCAGTTCATAGCAACAAGCATACTTAAATCTGCTGTTAAGCTACATATTAAGAACGGCATTGTTTTTTTTAGGAATAGAAATAGTTCGAAATTCTCGGACTTTAAGCTGGAGCGCTTTTTTCTTAATATATCTGAAGCAGTGGAGAACAACCTCTCCACTGCAGCCGAACTCGGTATCGGCGTATTATACTTTAGTAAAAGTTTTATTCACAGTTTGCGATGTGTTGATGGAAATAACTCCTCGTCTAGTGGGGAGTTGAGGCACTCCTTTGGCATCATGTATCCCATTCTTGCTCCATGTGGCTTGATACCAGGGCCTCCTTGCTTTCAGGAATGCCGGAGCCAGACATCTATAAACTGAAAGAATAAGAGAGTATATTAAAAAAAACATTGACAATAGCGGAGTAGAGATTACATTAGCAGAGCCTTTAGGTGTACCACGGAGTAGGCCAATTTACTTATGGACTATTTAGAATAACTTCTTGGTAAGTGTCGCACTTGTGATGATACTTTATAATGGAGAAAGCCCTCATCTTGAGTATCAGCATCATTTGATACATAGTTTTGGTTAGCCAGCAGTGGTACTGAAAGTGACGATACATTGTTGAGAGCTTCAGCAAGCAGCTCGTTTTTCACCTTTGACACTAACTCTTTATTTATTTGGGACACCACGTATAGTTTGAATCTCGGATGGATGGCAACAGCCTTCAGGAGGTCAATGTTGTCGAGCAATTGAGAAAACCTTCTATTGAAGCCAGTGATGAGGTGCTCCAACAAACTTTGTCCATATTTTAGTTGTGCACCTCTCATCCTTTCCAGGTTTGTTCTAAAAAAAGTAAATTATTTAGAAAAGTTTAAGTTAAAAAAACAACACAGCTTTGCGGGATACAATAACAAATACAACTCCTACCGTAAAATGTCCAAAGTTGGGAGAAGTACACCCCTGTAAGCATTTTTCTCCGACTGAAGTTTGTCTAACGCGCAAGACGCAGGTTTTAAAATTTTTAAGAATTCTGCCATAACCTCAATATCCGTCATAGTAAAAGGCACGATATCCTCTGAAAGTAAATAATACTTTATTACCATTACAATAACATTCGGCATATATGGGCTTGCAATTTACTATTACAGTTATAACGGGTTTCTAGACCATATAAAATCTAGATAGCCGCATTTAGTTACATCCGAAAGTTTCTACATGGGTTCGATCTTAGATGTAACAAGGACGACATTCACGAAAGCTAAAGTTCGCTTGGTCTCCCTAAA
>Ga0210059_1010145_pt1 | contig 14594 bp, 8 predicted proteins | sample Ectturendosymbi2_FD_188042 | JGI IMG/M metagenome (GOLD analysis project Ga0210059, IMG submission 188042) | Ecteinascidia turbinata endosymbiont from Florida, USA - Sample 2 (SPAdes) (version 2) | ecosystem: Host-associated > Tunicates > Ascidians > Unclassified | place: Key West, Florida...
GCAATTCATCAAATGGTGTAATGCACCTGATGCAGACCAGTAAATAGCTGCCTTCTCATACCTCATTTAGCTTATTTTTGACCTTATGTATTTGAATGCAGTGGGTGAAGTTTTTAAGGCCTTGCACATGTGCCACTTCCCAAATTAAAAAATGCCAGCTGTAACTGTTTGGTCACATGATTAAAACGCTCCCAGGTAATGTTGGCAAGGCAAGCTCTGGTGGCTACATTGATGAGCAAGCAAACAAGAAACTAGCTGAGAACAAGTTGATTGCTGCATAGTTGACCAAGCACAGACATGTCCTGATAGTTGATATGCATCAGGCAGAACTAGGCGCTGTTGCTAAGAGCCATGGGTATTTTAACACCTCAATGGGTTGTTGCCTACCATTCCCACGATAGGAAATTTGGTTAGAAAATGGTAAATAGTGAGATTTCTCATTTGAAATGTTAGATGAGTGTCATAATAGTAGACCCATACAATTGACAAATTTTACAAATGAACAGTGCTTCGTAATAAATCATGGGAGGTGGTAGCCTGATGTACTAGTTCTATCCTCAAATGTAGACAAACTCAACTATGTTAAGCATGTGAACCAACCAGCAATGCAAACAACGTTTCAATGGGGTTGCAACAATGCAAGTAGTTGTTTATTTGCACACAGTCTCATATCGAACAAACCTTTAAATATATTTACCAGATAACTACCAGGTATAGTTGCATTGAGTACAGTCGTTTGACCAGAACTTTTAAGTTGTTTTGACTTAGTGTCATAAAACTTGTATCATGTTGCCATCAGCTGCAGAAACAAGCATATTACTGTTTGGTGCATTTATTGAACTGTTTCCAATGTACACACCAGCTGTATGTTTTTAACTTTGGGTTACCTCTTTCTGCACGACATGATTGGTGAGCTGCAGTGTGTGGTTTGGCCCATCTTGGATTGTAGTTCTTGTACCACGGCTGCTCATTGATTGTAGTTTAGAAGGCCTTCTATAAGGTTGAAGGTATGCGATTCTGGACTTCTGAAAAGTGTTTACAGGCGTGGTGAATGAGTGTGAGCTTAACACCTTCGGGGCTGGTGTACAAAATATTTGTACTTCAAAATCACGCATTGAGTCGCTATTTTCCCGCAGTTTTGCAACTCCATAACTCGCCAGGCAATTGTGCTAGAGAGCTGGTCAAACCCTCAAAATATACGGCAAGTCTTCCAGATTGTATTGACACAAAATTGACAAGTTTTGATCTTCAGTTTTTTTGTGGGTGACGTCATAAGTGGGGTAGGTTTTTGACCACTTTGGCTTAGGTTACCTGCCCCTGGGCCCCAACCGCCAGACGAAAAATTTTGACGCAAGTTTTTATTAGAAACTAAACTATCGTATTTCTAGCGTTTCTGCTTCAAAAGTTATGGTCTAAAAACAAGAAAAAATAGATAATTAACTCATTAATTAGGGGATGAAGCAATTATTTTCTTTCAAAATGCAAGTTATTTTAAACTGTCATCATCATCAGACAAAATGATAACAACTTTTCAAAAATCTAGCGATTGTCCAACTTTGTCCAAAAACCTGTGAGGGCAACAAGTCTTGTTACGAAATCCGTGTTTTTGAAAAGTTACTAACAATATTTGTAACTTGCCAAACCTTTGCAGCTCCGGTACCATGCGAACTTGGAGTTTTATTTGTTTTGACCTGTGCACTGTGCAGGTAACAGGCAATTGGTGCTTCCAGTGCTGCAATTTTAAATGTTTTTGAAAAATACGTGCTCCTGTTTATGTTTTCGCTATGTAGTTCAACTCACCAACGGATGCTGTCGTTTCTTGCACAAAGTGAATTTGCAATGACGAAAGCTGCGTTTGTCTATCAAATGAATATCAGGCAGATGGACAGATATCGGCAGTTACAGGTGAGTGGGCTTATCGTAAATGTCTTCGCAATATGATGAATTTTTTCACTATTTATTAAAGAAACAAGCAACTAATGGGAGAATCCTTGTCACCATGTGTCCCCATCTCAAATCAAAGAACGTTCAGGGCAATACTGCTACGTGTTAGGCCCACGTGACAGAAACGAGCAACACTTCTGTCTCCTGAAAAAAAATTGCAAAAATTAATTCGATCAAATGTTTCTGTAACAGGAAGAAATAGACCGAAATGTAACTGTTGCCCTCGAAGAGATCGAAAAGTGCAAGCGAGATTTGGAAGAAGCAAGGCTGGTGCGGAAGAATAGGCAAGAGTACGACGCGTTGGCTGGCGTCGTGTTGCGCCATCCTGATCGAAAGGAGACCGAAGGGTAAGGCAATTTCCCTGTTGTCGACGTATTGGCTCTTTATAAACCTTATCTTGAGCCCTGCACCTTATTTTTATTTAGCTTTACCCGATGTGAACCTTGCTACTCCGGATTAAAAAGTGGTAATTATTGGTCGGTTACTTTTTTTAACGGCTATTGGCGGCAGGCCAAAGTTTGAAATTTGCTTCTTGCTCAGGCGGTTGAGGTGAAAGCACTTGCCCAAGGAGCGCTGCGGCGATTTACTAAGTTGCCGTGGGTCGTATATCCAAACTTTCAATTAAACGGCCGACACTCTACCGCTGAAGGATCACTCGGTTCCTTTTATATTGCTTAAAAACTATTGGTTTAGTATTTTTTGCATCATGAACTTCGTATTAGCGTGAAAAGCAAGTCGTCGGGTGCTTAAGGAATTTTAGTTAATAGTAATAGAAGCTACTGATCAGTAAATGAGACAGTCGAACGATGAATTTTGCATATTTTCAATCCAAAAAATTAAACTACTCAGAGGATGAAAAACTGGCAAAAAAGGCTAAGAAAAATTTCGAACCTTGAGAAGATCTCGAACTGAGGGAATGGTTTGCAACCATTCTAAACCCCGCGGGTTTTGCGCAGTGGTCGTTCGAACCAGCACTGAAGCGGAAAATTAATAGACTCGTCCTGTCTTCAGGCAAATCCAGGAGCTGGAGCAAGATCTAAAAGAACTTCAGAACGTTGAACAACGCCTCGTTGAAAAGTTGGACCTCCGAAAGAAGCAGTTTCACGCATTGCTGACCTCCATTCATCAGCTGCAGTGTGTACTGAAAGGTATTTGGCGTATGTTTTGTGTAGGACACTGCCGTATATCGTTGTTAACGCTACCCGAGGTGTCAACCGGTAAGCGTTTCCCGTCTTTCGTAATGCGCATTCGCTTCGCTTCTTGATAGTGAAGCTTAATTCGAAAACCGCTTTGTTATCGGCGTCTTTTGTTAACTAGAAGAAGAGGAGGAAGAGGAGAGCAACCGTGAAGAAAACGAGCCGGACCCCGACGTTCCCATGGAAACCACCGTGACCTCGTGAAGTGGCGTGCGAGATTGAGGCTCGGCAGTCAACGTCACACGGTGGCGATATTGCAGATCAGTGGTCCAAGACAATCGCACTGCGACGTGAAAGCGAGAAAAATGGCTGAAAATGTTTTGCTGACAAACACTCTTCTTGCCTTTTGTTATCCAACCGGAAAGATTTCAACACAATTGGTTCCGCATGAGCAACTCGAATGACCAAAGTCGTACTGATCTGCCGAAGACAGTCGCGTTTTTGTTTACGGTGATTATTTCCCTTTCAAGCTAAAACTTCAAATACAAGTATGCCCGAAATGTCTACCTTCATCTGTGGCTGTCGTTTGGAGTCTCTTTACCCTTCTCATCCACATCTCTTTTGCTTGGACAATGGTACTTGCACGTTGTTGCTACCGCAATCCAGTTTAATGCTGCAAAGTCGTCATAGTGCAATTGATTAAAATTTTACTTCAAAAAATAATGGTGATGTTGAACACAGTTAAGTTCAAATAACACTAATTTTGGAGTTTCGCATTTTTTTTCAATCCAGGTCATCCAGTGTACTTTAGTCAATATCAAGGCTTCCCATATTTTCATCACCAAAAACGAAGACACATTTTTGAAAAAAAGGTGTTAACGTATGCACATCTCAGAGATTTTATACCATGTGCTTCTACCTTTAAAATCGACGTATATTTCTTAAAGAATGAAGTTGCATGAGTGTACATTGTATTTTAAGCGTTGAAAATGCAAAAAGGAGAACATTTGGGCATTTTTAAACATCCTCGCGGAGGTCTAATCATTTGTCATTGAGAAGAAGAGAGGACATGTCCTTCACAAAAAGGATGTATGGTAACCCCATTGATATCAGACATGTTGTAACTTTAGCAGAATTCGAAAAGGTTTTCGTTGGATCGAAAAAGGTTCGAATTGAAAAGGTTTTCATTGGAAAAACTCTGCGCGTATGATACATGTTGTATTGTCAGATGCTTTTTTTAAGGTAGCGAATGGTAGAATTAGTGAAGCAGTTACGCCCTGCCTGTTTAACAAATAAAATGTTTTAAAGGTTGTGCACATTTGCTTAAATGGCCTTCTCCACAGTAAGGAAAACTTCGCTTGTTACCAAAACGTCTAAGAATCGCGTCTCTTCGAACTCATGAGGCACGATAATGTTTTTGCCGAAACTTTTACTACAGTTTCTTCAAATATTTTGATCGGTGCAAAACCAAGAAGCAGTGAGAGAGAACCTTTCAAGACAAATCGCACAACGTTGTTTCTTTTCACCATATCAGGAATCGTTGTCCATGGCTAATACACGCATTGCATTTCTCCAAAGGCCGTGGTTTACTGTCTGCTAGTAGGTGCCTGAGGTGAACCAGTGAGCACACGTTCTCGATTACGCGTTTTTCTGTGCGTTACCTCTTTAAAAGTAATCATTTCGCTGTGCATTTCCGCTTCAACAGAAGAAACAAAACCAAACCGAAAGTACATTAAAAGTAGAGTATTCTTCATCGCAGACAGTTTTCGTTGCAAGACGGACGTCAAAGAGATGTTCGTATCAGTCTGACTGGTACCTATTATATCCAAATAACCTAATAGAACGCCACCAGGATCGGGTTTAGCTGATGCGAGGCCCTAGGCTAATCCACTTGTGAGGCCCCCGTATCCCACTGTTACGAGGAAAAAATGGAAAAGCTTTAACCAATTTCTGCAAAGACGATATTGACGCTCTAGATGTACGGTCAGTAAAAAATTCTAAATCACACTAAAGTGCCCCACAATTACTGCGCTTGTTGCTGCCTTTGACACAGAATTGTGCCGTTAAATGACACGGGATTGTTGAAATCATACTTGGCTGGCGGGAACAGGATCATTAATTTTTTGCAGGCAAACCAACCGAAAACGCCACGGTTGATTACTTGAAAAAATAAATGGCCTACGTTTTTTATAAATTTCACATCTGTTTTTCTTATGTGTAGCGGCATGAAGACGTTAAAGTACAACATGATCCTCACTTTACCACGGCTGTGAAAATCTTACACATTCAAGCAAAACACGTCAAGTAAAACGCACCCAAATGGTTGCAACTGCTAGGTTCACGATCCGCGTGTTTGTTACTTTTTCAGACTGCTAAGAATCGAACGCAACAAAACCGTCGCGCGAAAGGATGTAAGATTTAAACCAGAACTGTCGCAGGAAAGTTTTCAATAGGAGGGTTTGCATTTGGCCGGAGGGTCTTGACATTCTGAAAGTTTGATCAAATCTCCATTGATTAATAGTGTTCAATATTTAAATTTGAAGGAGTTGAACCCACCAATGCTCCCCCGTGGCGACAGGCTGACTTAAACTTCCGTTATGCTGTCATTATTGAAATACAACAAGCTACAATTATCGAATCAACACTTAAAAGCACTAGTGTTCCTGTATGCTTTCGAGGAATCAGTCGACTGCCATCTGCTTTCGTCTTTTTGCGATGATTCAAACTTGCACATGTCTCTACTCAAGTATGTACTTTTCACGATGGGTGTAAGCAAGGAATTGATCAGCAAATTTTTAATAGGAAATCGATTTCACGTAAAATTACGCATCCTCAGTCCTTACTCAAATAGAATCTATTTGATCTCAGTCCTTATTCAAATAGATGCTATTTGAATAAGGACTGAGGATGCGTAATTTTATGTGAAATTGATTTCCTATTAAAAATTTGCTGATCGATTCCTTGCTTACACCCATCATCGAATCAAGTAAGACTAAACAGAGCCCAGTAAACAATTAAAAAGGTTTTGTTCGGGCCTTCATAACGAAATCATCTAGGAATTCAATAATCTGTTTGCCAAAGTTTGTCACTTTTAACGCACCGAATGCTTAGTGTGGCCAACCTCCCTGGAACATTGCGACCTTTTAATTAGTTTTTAATTCTTTTGAACCTAGAAAAAGACCTTTCTCCTGAGCAGTTGGTGACCATCAAGCTAATTAGAAATAAGAGTCCGCGTGTTTGGATAAACTGAAAACCACCAATGTACCAGGGCTGTTTTTTTGCTGAGACATTTTGGTCACTGTGTAGTCACTAGAACTGAGAAATTTCGGCCATTCGTCTCACAGTTGTATTAAAACTCGCCGTAACTGTGTTAATTAGCCTATATTTTCTGACATTCTGACCAAAATTATTTTTTTTCGGTCATTTCAAAATAATTTCGGTCTATGACAGTCCCGTCGCCATGGGGGACTTTGGTGGGCTTAGCCCCCCAAACAAATTTCCAAGTCCCCAAATTGAAATATGAAACACTATAAATAAGTATAGTTTTGCGTTCGAACCCCCCTGCACAAACGTAAAACCACCCTATTGAAGATTTCTGGCTACGGTTCTGGTCTATGACCGAAAAAACCTAGATCTCAGGCCAGTGCCGTAGCAGCCCAATTTAGCCCCCCCAAATGCTTACCGGGTTCCCCAATGGTGATTTATAAAAAAAGGTTTTCGACGTTATGCTACATATCGAGGCCGAATGGCCTTCAAAACAAAATATTCTAATTGCAGACACAATTTTGGCAGAACTATGCCGGTAGCCACGTTTTAAGGTTTGGGGGACAAAATACATTTTATGGGGGAAATATTTTTGTTTTGGCGGGGGATTCCAGTGTTAGTCAAGTCACGGAGGAAAATTACGCAAAGGGCTTCATTTATTCATGTTAAGAAAGTTGGACCAGCCCAGATACGGTATTTGGCCTTCGCGCTGAAGTGCGTGGCATGTTAAGGTGTTCAAGTACCTATTGCAAATCGATAGTCTATGCAAAACAGAGAAAGTCGACTTCTGAAAGTATAAATAGGTCATTGTTTTCTCACCCAAGGCTGCAGGGAAATTTCATGAAGGAACTTGCTACTTTTGTATTTTTCTGAAATCCCGCTTGTCTGCTTCCAACATGAAATTGCGGAAAACATTTTATTCGAAAAGCTACGAAATATTCGATGCATTCGGCGAAAGGTTTAATTAGATTGAATCAGCCAGACTAGGACTTTCCATCCACCTTTCGCTTAAGATGCTACTGTACTTTTTTAAACATCAACTGTTGCTTGCTTGGTGAAGATGGAAACGAAAACCTTGACAAAACGATCATTGCATCAAATTCTTTTTAAAATATTTAAGCGTACTTTGTTCCTATCTGGGTGATAATCCTGTAGGGTTGTTCAGGTCTCATCGCCATTGGTGCGAGTTGAATCATTGCTCAATTTTTTCCAGAACTTATGAAATAGTTCTCTGATGAAAACAGCAATTTTCGTGATGGAAACGCAAAAGGTCAGAAAACAAAAGTCGCAAAATTTGCTGACCAAACGTAGCACTTAAATGTTTTGGCTCTTGAGGTCATATTCGGCCATAACTCGGCGACCAGTCTAGGAGCAGTGTTTTTCAACCTGGTGTTCGCGAACCCCCAGGGGTTCACTAGAAGCTTTCCTAGGGTACTTGGATGGCAGTTGAGTTTTCATGTATTGCTATTTTTTAATATCCTATACTAGAGAAAAATGCGTGCCGATTGAAAATCCACGTAGATTTTGCCTGGTCTTGCGTTGTTGTGATACAACAATGTGAAATCCACGGCTTTGTAAGCTAACCTGGGGGTTCGGGTTGATGATTGTTTTATGACTCGGGGTACTTAACGGGAATTTTTTGAGAACCCCTGCGCTAGAGAGTCAAGACTTGACAAAATACGTCTAAGTTATTTCGTTTTAACACGCGCAAAAAGGTCTCATCAGCTATATCAAGTAATTAGCCTCATCAAAGAAACACAGCCGAATCAACCATCAAATTTTTAATAAGGAATCGGTTTCACCTAACTGCGCATCCTCAGTCCTGAAATCTGCAAGTAGTGGATATGGATAAAATAGTGAAGGGCTAGGGGAAGGGCACACGAAGCACGGTCACAAGTAAAATGAATAAATCAAAGAACAAGCTGCGACAAGTAAAAACTAGAAAATAGACCGTTCTCAAATAAAATAATTGCTTTCATTAAAACTGAAAAACAGCTGTATCAAAGTTTTCATCTTGACAAAAATGCTCTTGCAAAACATGCATTAGAGTAGGATACCGAATGAAGTGGTAACAAACTCATACTGTTGCTTTGAAAATGATTTTATAAAACGACGGTTTACATAATAGGTTTTTATCGATTCGATGCCCAGTGTTATTACCCTGCTCCAGTGCCGGATTAAGGTTGCGCGGGGGCCGTAGCATTTCAACAGCGCGCGGCCGAAGTTTAAAAAACATCTCAACACTTGCTAAATCATAAGGGTTGTGGGCAAGGCATCCGTGTTAAACTGATACTGTTAGAAGCTTTTCTCTCTTCCTACTCTCTTTAGTTCGCATCGTGACATGACAGTCTGAGAAGTGTATCCTGCTGACCGCCAGTGTTGCCAGATGGTTGTGACCTAAATATGCTAAATGGTGTCACAAAAACTGCTAGATTCTGCTAAGTCTTGTCACAAATCTTCAGCTAAAATCTGCTAAACGCTGTTAAATTCTGTTGAAAAATCTGTTATTTTGGACACGATTGAAAGAAACCTATAAAGTTATACAATATATTAATTTTTCGTCTTGCACTCGCTTTCAGTAAGCATGCGCTAAAAATGCCGGTCTTGGCCAACACAATTTTCTTTCAGTCAACATTTTGAGCAATGTAGCTGCAGCTTACCTCATTTTTTGTATGACACCCAGTTCTTGACGATCTCTTTCAAATGGTTGCATGTTTTTACACAGTAGAACAATGCTCAGCGATAAACAATCTGAGCAAAGCTTCAGCCCTACGACTTGTAACTTAAAACTCTGTGTTACATTAGGGAACATGCAAAAAGTTCTTGTCTCATCTGCGTGCTTTTGCTACCAGTTATGCCTTTTACGCTCACAATGTTTCGCTATGATTGCATTATTTCCAGGAAGTTTATTACCAGATATTACTACTTACCAGCGTAACTGAACCACTTGGAAATATCGTGCAGTGGGATAAAAACATATTTTACCAATGTTGTCTTTTAACCGAACGCATTTTTTGGAGGTCACCTATTGTTTTGAAGTATTTTTCGGGCAAGTTTGGGAGAATTCGGGCAAATATCCTCGCACCCCCAAAAATCTGCCTGCTCCTACACCTATGACGAAATGTGTGCCAGTTGTTGTTATTCAACACTGCATAATTTTGAAAAACGCCAGAGCCTGCATTTCGACGCCTTTCCAAAGGTTTTTAAATGCACAGGTCTGTGTTGGAGTTTTCATTTTTGAAAAGTAAGTGAAATGTCTCGCTGTGACCAAAGCAACACAATGTTGCCTCCCACCATGCGGTCCACCATCTGCAGCACATTTCCTGATTTGACGTCAGCGATAACAGGCGCAAGTCCATGAACCACTGACGGCAAAAAAACGCTGCCAAATTTGTGGTCCATCGCACCGAAACAAGACGAGGTTCGCGTGCCAGAAGTGTGGAGGTCCTGTGTCCACGGAACACTTTCGAGTCTTCTGCACAAACTGCTGAAAGGAAAGCGTTATATACATAGTAGTGATCTTAGTGAGTGTGCAGGGTGTGCAAAATGGGGGCTCCATTTTCAATTTACGCGCTTTGAGGTGGCCCCTATTTTTAGTTTACGCGGTTTCAAAAATTTATGAGATTTTTCTAATGATTGTATTTTTATTATAATTATTACACAATAAAATTTAGATAGCCACCAAAACCTACTTATTACTTTTTGGCCCATTTACAATGTTCCTTGAAATTTGCATGCAAATTCATTCCGTGGTATTTACATTAAGTCGACAAATCAACAAGAAAAAGTATGAGAAAACAATCCCCTTTGCGCAGGTGATCAAGTTCTTGTAAAATATGAAGCTCAAGGGGTGGGGTGGGGGGCTAACCCCCCAAAAAACCATGCGTACGCCCTCATCACGCTTTGGGTCTGTACAGACCACCAATAAAGGCAACTGGCGGAATTTCGGATGTTTTCGTGTACTTTTCATGCCATTTGTAACCGTACTACTCACGTGTGTTGGGGAGAGGCATGTGTTTGGCTTTGAAATAATTAAATTTTTCCGACATGCAACAACTTTCTTTTTTAGGGTGAGATGAGCTTGGGAATAGTTTCTGAGTTGTTCAAACATGTGCCTGTGCACAGTGGAGATTCTAGAATGAAAAAACTGGGGGTGCCACTGCCGGGCCAAGGAAAAAAGTAGCATAGGCAGATCCAGGGGGGCTAAGGGGGCTGAAGCCCCCTTAATTTTTTTCAGATATGTTTTTTGATCGATGGTTCCAGACACACAAACGTCCATTGGGGTGATTTTTTGGATAGCCTTTAAATGAAGCATTTCTTACACAGGGATAAGGACGAAAATATTAAATGCAAAGTTTATTTTGCTGAATTTGGGCAGTCCCAATGTGTTTATTTCACTAGAAATGAAACTTGTAATCAGCAAGTTTTTATACAAAAAGTATGGTCCCAATGTTACATAAACACCACGTAAGTACTTAAACTCTTGTTTCATTTGGGTAAGATTAGCATTCTTGTGGACAAAAGTTGAATAAGCAGCAATTATGCTATTTTTTTCCTATAAGCTTTCATGAATGAGTGCAGCTTATTTTATTAGTTAAAGCGAAGACATCAAAATTACGCCACAACGAACTTACAATGCAGTTAACTACAGGCTAGGTTAGAGCGCTCAGTGACAGCGTAATTCCAAAACAGCAAACCTATCCTTAAAACGTAGCCTATTTGTCAGGTAGGCTAAAAATTAGGTGCGCTAAATTAGCTGTGGGCGATGCTAAAGATGACTACTGATAAGCCATCAGACCTGCCAGCAACAATTTTTGGACAAAAGTTCAGCTCAGGGAGAAACCAAATGCTTTTTTTATCGATCCATATTTTGCTGTCTCAAATACAATTTTTTCAACCTACTTTTCAGCATTTCTAAAATTGCCGCGATATAGCCGTGTTTCGTACAAAAAATTGAATGGATGAGCAGAAGTTGATCATTGACTCGCTACAAACTTTGAACTTCATATTTCCCGCTGTGACGTGGAAAAACATTGTCTGATCATTTTCAATGCCCTGTGATGCAATAAACACCTTCCAGGGAAAAGTGGCATTTACTGCTTCGAGTTTTTGGGATGTTTGTCTCTACGTGTACATAGTGGCGTAGCTAGCCCACAAAATTGAGGCCAGGCCCGTCGCCAGGATTTCGCAGCGGGTGGGGGCCGAAAAACACAAGGGGACCACATTTGTTAAACACAATATTGGATGTACGCAGCAACCCGGGAGGCAAACATGAATTGGGGGGCACAGACTTCAAGTGGGGGGCCGGGCACCACTGGCCCCCCGCTGGCGACGACCCTGATGGGGCGGGCAAATCTTTTGACTTTAAGCGAGCAACAGTATTTTGTTTTCGACACCGCCTCTCAAAGCACAAAATGTTAAGAAACGCAAGAAATTTGGGGAAATTGGCCCCCTTGCCTATGTCTATGCGCGTGCCCGAAACGTTTTTTCGGGTAGGAAGAGTTGAGCTTGTTTTTGAAATAAGTACCATTTTTTGATCTTCAAGATATTTTCTATTGTCAAATGACTTTGATAATCAATAGCATTTTATTTGAAATAGTTTGCGATTGATAGTTTGGCACTGATTGGCGGGTATTTTTGTAAACAAATTTCGTCATTTTGGTTAGACAATCGTGATGTGTAATAAAAATCAGAAACTTTTCCGAAAATAAACAAATTGTTAAGTCCGAACGTCATAAATTCTATTCTATGCACATCTGAAATTTTCGAACACAATACGGCTTCGGTCTTGTACAGACTGCCAGCAAATGCTACTGGCAGCATTTCGTGTATTTTCGTGTTTTTATGCCTGCCCCACGCATTTTTGCGGCGCGGAACAGTGCAGTAGCGTACCCAGCCCAAAATTTTGAGGGGGGACAAAAAATTTGGAGGGTGCCGAACTTTTGTATTTTAGGCTAACAACAATATTTTGCTTGGGATACCGCCTCTCACAGCACAAAATGACTAGATATTCTACAAATTTGAGGGGGAGTATGGTCCCCTGGTTACGCCTATGGACCAGTGTTTTTTTGCTGATAATAAATTTTTTTCGACAATCAACAAGTTGCTTTTTCAATGTTAGATAAGTTTGAGAATATTTTGTGAATTGTTGTGAAAGCCACTTCTGCTCCAGAAACGTCTCAGTAAGCCCGGGTAATGATGAGAATGCGATTTGGCCAAAATGTCTATGGTTATCAACCGTGTTGGTTAAAAAAAGTTATCTGAGCAGCTGGGTTTTCACCGCTATGCCGTCAATACATATCCGGATAAATTTGTCCCTGAGTCCCCCCTAAAAAACTCCTGGATCCGCCTATGAGTAGGGGGGCCAACATAAATGTCTCTCCTGCTTGGTGACTTTCCGTTGTAATGAAGATTGATTTGCTATGATTAACCCTATCAAACACAACATAGGCTTGTGAATATCGTCAGAACCGTCGCCAGGCCAAAAAGTCTTAACAGGGGGCTTTACGTTTGTGCAGGGCTGTTTGGCATTCTAAAAATTGACACAAACCACTGATTTTCAGTGTTTCATATTCCAATTTAGGGGTCTTGGAGCTTTGTTTTGGGGGGCTAAACCCACAAACGTCCCCCCCGTTGCGACCGGACTGAATATCGTTAAATATGACGTGGCGTTATTATTCACTAGAGACACCTAAGCACCACTAGATGCAATCGCACACTTGCACTGCTATGTTGAATGTTCTGCTAAACATGCAACTTCCACAGCACTACACTCTGACTCTACACATGTAAAACGAAACACCATTTGCCGTCACAACTGTGCCGGTGCCAGCCCCACATGAACGAAAACAGTTGCACGAAAGTGAAAACAATTCACATGAAACCGAAATGGTTCCAACGACGAATGCTATACTGACACAGAGACAAATAGGCTGTTGATAGCCAACTACTTTCGTCAAACTATCCTTACTACAAAGCAAGTTTTTTTAAATGAACCATCTGCCAACAGATTAGCAGTGATTCTCAAACTTTTTCAGCTTGCGGCGCACTAAAAAAAATAAAAAAAATCGCGGCACGCTTACTACAAAGCAAAGTTGCTTTTAAAAAATTAATGCGATGGGTGTGCCTGTTTTCGGGAACAAACAAAGATCGAAAGGAGGTTCCGTCGATGACAAGCACACCCGCATTTAGTCATTAATTCCAAGAAGTCTCTCGTTTTTTGCTTTTGATTTCTGTCAGAGGAGAAAATCCATATTCACAGAGCCATGAAGATGCCAATGGCAAGTTTATTTTGATGGCTTTGACACCGATCATTGAATAGGTTTTGTAAGCAGATCGCCAAAACTCATTCAAGCTGTTTTGGGGAAACAGTGCTTGAAAAAACGGGTCGTTTCGGACATCAGTGAGCTGCATGGGCGTCCACAGAAATTTTTCCAGGGGGTGGCAATATCGACATTTTGCTTAAAGTTTTCAGGTTGCTGACAAATGAACGTTCGTAAAAAGTTTTACCCTTTCTATACCGCAAAAAATTTCCCACGAAAGCACGCGCTCCATTCGCATCCTTTCAAAAATCATATTCGGGTGGAAGTGTATACCAGTTTTCCAAAAGGGTGCACTTTCTGTCATCCGTTACAGCTTTTGCTGAATTGATGTAATGTATAATCAAATATCGTTATCATTGCAAACTGCAGACAACTGAGTCTGAATTGACTTGAAATATCCACAACTACATTTGTAATCATTGGCAGGGACGCCGGAGGAGCGCTACGGCAGGGGATGTAGGAAAAAAGTTGAGCGCAATGGAAACTTATAAAAAGCAAAAAAAATCGTTATTAATTATGCTTGTTTCTGTTCAGCAACAATGTTGACCTCAAAAAAAATTATAAAAAAACATTCTGAATGTATCTGGGTGCGGGAATAGCTGCAATAAATTTGTTTCAAGTCGTTTAGTAAACAATGAAATGCCCCATGGTACTGTTATGAAAAGGTACCAATGTATCCGTTGCCCCCTTATCGAAGGGCAGCGGGGCTATGGTAATGGTAATGGTTTATTGTTTCATATGACTCAGCCAATAAGCAGAAGCACCATAAAAGCCATCGCATGCAGTAAACCAACCATTAGCGAAACATTAGAGCAAATGAGAATACAATGGCACAATAGCTGATCAGTGTAAACAAAGAGGGGCGCTGTGTCACATAGGATTGGCGAAAGACCGTGGCGGTCATCTGGTCAACCAACCCCGTTTATCA
>Ga0210059_1010146_pt1 | contig 14593 bp, 9 predicted proteins | sample Ectturendosymbi2_FD_188042 | JGI IMG/M metagenome (GOLD analysis project Ga0210059, IMG submission 188042) | Ecteinascidia turbinata endosymbiont from Florida, USA - Sample 2 (SPAdes) (version 2) | ecosystem: Host-associated > Tunicates > Ascidians > Unclassified | place: Key West, Florida...
TCTATATGGGCACCATTAGTTGCACGAAGCACATCTAAACGGTACTCAATTTCCTGCCATGTTCGTTGTAGCATGGCCTCATCAATGGTTGTAATGGTGGGTCTCTTCCATACTTACTTCTGTAGTTTCGCTGGGTCTGAACATCTGATTTTGTCTCAATGAACCAGGATACACATTGCGCTTTTTCTTGAGCAGTAGTCATTTTATGGGGGTTCGATTCATATAACTCAATCATTAAACATATGAAATGTTAATTAAGAAATTTTGTCTGAAACAATAAATTTTAGTGTCAATAAAACCTTTATGAAATATTGATTAACATAAAACAAACCTCATTGCGATATCTCATCATTTCATTTTTTAATAATTTTTTTAAATTGTAAAGAGACTTTATGGACACCCTGTACATCGATTTGCCAGATTTGTCTTCTCTTTCCCTGAGAGCAGTTAAAATAACGTAATAATTTTCATTGCGTCATGAGATGATCTGCTTCCTTATTCAAACTTCCATCAGGTTTCATTGTCATTGTTCGTTTTCCAGCGTTTTGTCGCAAGTCGTTTTATTTCATCACTTTGAAGAGCGTTGGATCGAAAAGCAGTCAGCGTGAATTTGCGCAAGAGATTTTGACGAAAAATTGCTCGCTTGCAGATATTTGGAGTAACATTTGTTTGCTTGACATTTGCCTGTCAGCGTTTGAAGACGTTTATACGAATATCGTATTTTTGTCAAGAAATAAAAGCCATAAACCATACCGATCGGTTGGAGGCAAAAAAGTTTTTTTTGCAAACACCAAACAAATTAGGACTCAAATACGCCGGTATTCTGTTCATACGGTTGAAAAGGCAGAGTCGAGACCTCTCGCTTGAACAAGAAAGTGGACGTCCTGCGTGTAAGTCAGGGTCTCAAATACGCGGCCGACGGGTCACACGTGGCCCGCGATGCTTTTTGGGAATTTTGAAATAATCAAAACGTATTTAGTTTATTCACCAGTGTTTAAAAGTGCTCGACTACAGCTAGCGAGTGAACAATATACTTTTCAACGAACGTAAAAACGGTTAGAAACGATTTGCCTGTTACTCATGACACCTTTCGCAAAAAAATAAGATTTAAAACTGTTTCTAGTAAGGTTTAGGTACAGCCATTGTTACGTTAGCGTCATAGTGCGGCCCCGCGGGTTCCTTTATAAGTCCTCATTTGGCCCTCGGTGCAATTTGAGTTTGAGACCTCTGGTTTAGGTAACAAAAATAACGAATTCCGAAACAACGCACTTGCTGCTTCAGCGTCACATGCGGAATTACCGCGTTTCAACCGCTTGCGGTGTTTGTACCGTTCTTTCGGTCATCTGTCACCGTTTAAGGACCGCAGAGCCGCTCATTGGCTTTGACTTTGTCCAGTCATAACTTGCCGGCCGATAGAGCTAGAGCTGTCCGAACCCTCTAAAGAAGCAGAAAGTCTCCTAGCTTCGATTTTAAAGAATCCGGGGTCTTTTGGGTTTGCGATTTTTTGGCGTGACGCCACGGTTGATTGCGAGAGGTCAAGGGATTTTTAGACGACGTAATCATGGGCTGAATAAAAAGTGTACATGCCAATTTACGCGTTTCTTTTGAAATAAACTAGGCGAAATCCGCATCTCTAGAGCCCTTGATAGCCATCTAGCGTTAATGGTTAGCACGTTATGACTAAAAAACGATAAATAATTATTTAATCCCTCAGGGATTTGACTGGCAGTGGCAAATTCAGTGATTTTCGGCCTTTAAAGAGTTCAAGTTTTGCTAAAACTATGATGGATCGAACTTTCTTCTACTGCCCAAGTCAGCAGGTAACAGCAGATTTTGTGACTGCATGCAATTTTTCAAACCACTCTTATCGAATCCTGAACCGCTTCTACAGCTTGAAAGAAACTCAACTGAAAATTTCTTCGGGCGATGAAGCTGACAAGTCGTCAACGCTTTAGGGCATAACGGCAGTTGCCGTCTCGTATCAGTAACTTGCACTTAAGAATCGGTGTGCAGCAGAGAAAAAATGGTACAGGTTTCGAATAATGAAAGATTGTTTTAAAAGTTGGCAGATTATTTTTATGCGCGAACGCCTGGGAGTCAAGCACTATTTTAGTCATTTTGATAGGACATGTTCAGATGTTGAAACATTTGTTGATTACAGTGGTCATTTTCGCTTGCTTGACGACATTCCTGACTATACAGCAAACAAGTAAGGTAAGTTCTATACAACAGATTTCTATAAAGTGATTTTTGCATGTGCAGAGTGCCAGTCCAGCTATCTAGCTAGTCTGATCAAAGTAACACGAAGCACAACCAAAATGAAAGCCTTGTTTGGATTAAGTACGGGAAGCGATGACCAGTCTGTAGTTCAAAAAAGTATTTATACCTTACTACGTTCGCTGAATACAAAAATATACTTCCATTTGTAGTAGTGGCGAGAAGCAAAATCTTACACTGACAGTTTGAGCGTCGAGATCGTTTGACTTCATACGTTGAGCATGAGCACACAGCTACATGCTTCATGGGGTCCATTCTTTTGGTTAGCCAACCAGCACATCAAATTATAGAGGCCGAGGCGTCTCTCTTTTGAATATTATATTGGGAACGTCTTTGCCAGGGCCGTGCAATCCCACATCCAAACTCGTGCGGAGAGGTTCTGCCTTGAATCGCAGTATGGTTTCCGCTGTAACTATCAGTTACTGACATGACCTCACTGCGCCAAATCCAGTAGTGCCATGAACGACTCCGCCCGCTGCACATCGCCTTTGTTGACTCGACCAAAGCATTTCATTTTGCCGGGAGAGAACTATGCATCGTTTTACGAACAATCGGCTCTCCACCTAAACTTCTCAGAATTTTCAGGTCGTTGCATGACGATATGGAAGCACGTATCCCATTTAAAGGTGATCTCCCGTCTCATTTTGAGCTGAAACGCGGCATAAAGCAAGGCTGTGTTTTGTCGCCAACTCTGTTTGGAATCGTCCTCTCTGCTGTTCTCAGTCATGCATTTCATCTCCATACGTCATGGAATTTGGAATTTCCATGACGATGATACAAATTTCATCATTGATGGAATTTTCCTACGCACCCGCAAATGTGGAACATTGTTCAATCTTGCTATATTACTTGCCAAAGCAGCAAAAACTCGGCGCATGCTGGTAAGTTAACTGCTGTTTGCAGACAATGTTGTTTTCATTTCACGCAGCGAAACTGGCCTTCTATCTCTAATGGACTGTTTTACTACTTGTGATGCCTTTTCTCTGGTAATTAGCAACGAAAACTGTTGCAAAGCACCAATTGACGTGCACTGCACTGACATGACCCAGGCGGATATCATGTTGAAACGACTAGGACAAAAAGTCGACAGTTTTTGCAACCTAACTTCTCATACTCAACGTATGTTCAAAGACTACTCTTGGGAAAGAAATTCAGTCCAGAACACGGAAAGGAACTGCCACCTTCAGTTGACTCAGTTCAGAACATGGCGCGATTAACATTTTACATTGCACACAAAAGCAACATCTACAAGACTTTCATAGCACTCTTCCTTAAAGTCTGTTGAAATAAATCCTTTCGCAGCCAAGAAGGAGACACTATGATGTTATCAGAGTATGTATTTCGCCTACTGAGTGGGCATCATCAGCTCTTATTCAGATAGAATTTCTTCTGTACAACTCCAAAACTTGAGCAACATCCATGTAGCAAAAAAAACTTTCCATACGAAGCCTCCGCAGTATGTTTGGCGTCATGTGGAGACAAAATCAAAACGACGTCATTTTAGAACACACCTTTAGTTATCCCAAAACAAGGCGCTTGCGCTAACTTGGTCACGTTTTCCGTCTTTCTAAGTATCGCTGACGAAACAACATTCTTTATGGTGAATGGATCTCAGGTATTCGGAATGTTGGGCATCCCTCCCCCTTTTTATTTCAGAGATGTAAAAATGCACCTGCTCACAATCTCGTCCTCCGACTCCGACAGCGAAACATATGCCCAAAATCGTATGGTCTGTCGTGCACTCTTTCGCCAGCATTCGCTCGAGCGCTACTGCGCCGTTCTTCTCAAAACGACTATTCTCTCTCGCAGAGTTTCCGCCACACTGCTTTATCAAGCATTGTTTGGATCGCAATGCCTCTACCAGCAACCATCAGCTTACAGTTATAGGAAAATGTGTTCATCTCATCTGGTTTAACAATTAAATTTCTTAAGGGTCAAATGTTTCAAAATATATCCACGTTCTTTGCCTAAGCGTCCTTGGAAAAACATGTTATGGAAAAATCTAAACCCAGAAAATGTTTAAACTACAAAATTGATCCAGTTTGACATTTAATCAAATCAAGAATTTTATCTGATATTACGCAAGTCACCTCACTTCTAACAAGTGGCGTAACTGGAGGTTTGAGCCAGGAGGAAACTTAGCTCAAGGGGGCCCACGAGCAACGACTCAAGAAAAAGTGCCTGAGAAATGATAGTGACTCCGGATGAGGATGGCTATACTAAAACCCTAGATCACCGGGAAATACTTCGAAAAATGCAAAGTTACAACAAGCAACTGAAAACCTAAACCGAAATATGAGCTAATTGGGGGCTCGGTTTTTACATGTAGCTTGCCAGGGTGTCGGTTCGAACCCCTGCCCCTCGTCAGGTACGCCACTACTTTCAACACGGTGAATGACTCAAACGAACTCCTTGACCTGGTTTGCAAAAAAGTTTTAACTTATTGTTTATTTACGTGTTTGTCTCAGACTCATGGGATTTAATAGAACAAAAAACGCATTATCGCAACACAAGACGGGTTCGCGGGAAATATCAAAAAAGGAACAAACATCGAAACAACGTGCCAGAGACTATTACATTCGCTCATCGTCTTCCAAGCGTTACATGGGAAGAAATAACAAAAACTTATGAAAAGCATCAGACATTTGAATTGAGCGGATAGAACGTCAAATCAAGATGCACACACCTGAGAAAAATCATACCAACCCTTTCCTAACTAGGGCATCAAACGTCGTGACGAAATGGATAACCTAATGATGTTGATCGCTGACCTTTTTGGGGATGTAATACAAAATTTGGTAGAGACTGTTTATCCGCAGTCCTTGAACACCAGATTGTGCACCTGTTCCGCAACTGTTAGTCATACATTGGGAATAGACACAAAGCAAAATATTTTTTATTGCAGTTGAGCATTGAGCGATGATCCTCTGAGCCTATTCGCTGCGCGATAAATTGATTTAATGATTTCTCTTGTCTCTGAATACTTAAATGTGGTCTTCATTCTTCAGTGAGACATGGAGTAACACACCAAGATGCTGTGGAGTCAATTTTGATAAAACCCATATGATAACATTAGCGGCGGGGCTGTAGTAAGAAACATATTTGTTACGCAAGCAGAAACGCAAGAAAAAGAACCTGTTCAACAGTGGGTATTTAATGCCTGCCCGGCCCACCAAACATGGTCTCTTCTTACAACAAGGGTTCCCAACCTGTGATACAGGTGGTCCATTATTTCACAAAAACCTGGATTCACAGTTTTCTTGTTTACCTATCAGGCTTTGTTTCTAAATAAATGAAATATTCCTGTAGCCTGCTATTCCTATTGTATCGTAACATTATGACTAGGGCAACCAACAGGCAATAAACGTAAATTTTCCTGCCTTTTTTAAAATTTATAAAACGTCCACAAACTAAATTTCACGCTCATACCAAGAGGGATTTGCAAGGTATTAGGTTAAAACAAAGTCAAAATTTATTGTTAGGTTGAAACGTGTCTTGTGGCACAATTTTTTTATTTTCATCGATATTTTATTGAAGCTATAACAACAGACACTGATATTTTTGCAAGTTTAGTTGCATTTCGGTAATAACAGTGGGTTTGTTGGAATTTTGGGTGTAATGATGTTGTTTTGTGCACTATTGGATGATTTAATATTGTGTAGGCTTTGCGTTGCAAGTCACGAAATATGTTTTCGCAGTATATTGTTTGATAAATGCGCAATCCATTATATGTAAATATAGTCTTTCAACTTTATGATGTTTTCAGGTTTCACTCTACTGTAGTTACTGATGTACATATCAGTAGCCTATATCATCCCATCATCTCTAAAGTTTAACAAACAAATATTTAAAAAATTTCTAAGTATAGCCTAGTGCATGAATATAATTCTGGGTTAAACACAACACCTAAGAAATAATTATTTTCAGCTGCAAACGTAGAATATTTATAGGTATAAATAAAGTCAAAATTTGTAAATTATAAAGTCAAAATTTTAAGTTTTTAGGACAAAAATTGGTTGCCCTACGACTTTCGATGTGCTGCTAGAAAATTTACGCCACGCATCGACCAATTGCTGGAAGGTAAACGAAAGCAAAAATCTCACTAAACTTAGTTGTGGTCTTTTAACGTTTTCTTAATTTATATTACACTTCTGAATCAACTAAGATTCCATAAAATTAGTTGTTCTGGAAGAAGTGGTAGCAGTTGACAATGCAGGGAGCCCAAGTGGTACGAGATCGTAAAAAGGTTGGGAACCCCAGTCTTACAAGGTCATATGGGTCTACTCAAGAGTTGAGCTTGATCTGTGTCAAGATCAAAAACTGAGCTCCTGGTCTTGTGCTTTACTTCTGTTGTTCGTCAAACTTTTCTTTCGAAATAAATGTTTTTCTGCAACATCACGCCTAGGTCAATCACGTGAACGCGATCCGCGAGAGATCAAATCATTGGGCGTAGCCAGTGGCGTACGCAGAAAATTTCCGAGGGGGGGTCAAAGCATAGGCGTAGCCAGGGGGGGCCAAAGCGGCCATGCCCCCCCAAATTTCTAGAGAATATAGTCATTTTGTGGTTTGAGAGGCGTTTTTCTAGACAAAATAGTGTTATTCGCCTAAAATTAAACATTTTGGTATACACTGCCGAATACTGACAGTATACATTGCCGAATACTGTTTATACATTTTTTTATTTTTAGGGTCTGAGGAGGGATGGCACAGTGGCCCCTCCCTCCGTACGCTAGTGGGCGTAGCGTTTGGTAATAACAGTTTTTTATTCTCTTGCTCTTTCCATTTTGGCGTTTGCTGCTTTTTCTCTATGCTTTACTTTGTTCATTTAGTATCAACTAAGCTACAAAGAAGAACTCCGCGACGGAAAAGTTTTCATAATGCAAGCAGCCCGCTCAGGCGATTACGAGCTTGCGAAACGAACGCCTCACAAAACTCGAAACGTGGCTAGCACAAATGTTCCTGGCAAGCCTGAAGACAATCATAGTCACCTTCTTCTGGAGGAATATTACCAGCTCCTTTTCAAATCAGAGCCCTACGTAAGAAAATACCCCATGAAAGCAAGTTCTCGCCTGCTTCTTCCTATTTTGTTCTATAACATGGGACCCAACAACGTTATAAGGTAAAGAAGGAAATTATTGTTTTTCTTTGCTTGTTCTGCTCCAGTCAAAAATTTTAATTGCATGTTTAACCGAAACTTCATGCTCTCCCTAGTGCCAGATATCATCCAAGGGCACGTTAGCGAAATTACAGCATTAAATCTTTATCTCAATTTTTATTCGTAATCGGGATCTATTTGAATAAGAGAATAAGAACAACGGGATCTATTTGAATAAGAGCTGATGATGCCTACACGTAGGCGAAATATATACTCTGTAGTTTGTAAGATCTTAATCTGATTCTTTGCTGAGAAAGGATCTCTTTCCATAGACAGTCTTTTATTCGTAAGTCTGATGTTTATATTAGGTCTGCAAAGCTGCTTTCTGCTAATCTTACAGTAAACACAAACTTGAACGTACGTCACCTTAGCAACTATGAAAAAACAGTCGCAGTAGCATGGAAAACTCTTGCTTGACTTCCGAACATCTGCCCAAAATAAGATTTAAACTTTTATTTTTGAAAGAAAAGTATCTATATGAAGTCTTTTCAAAGTTCAACCAGAAAAGCATTAAAGTGTTGTTTGCAAACAGACAAAGAGCATAAATTGGTTGTGAACTTACCTTGTTGAAACGAATTACTAGCCAACGAAAAAGGTATTTAATTTAATAAGGCGGTTATGTAACCGCGGTTTCGTAACAAAAGGCAAACGAATAAGAATAGGTGCAGCAGATTTGTTGTAGCACAAAACCACCAACGTACGCTGTTCGCTGATAGAAAACAGATCAGTGCTGATTGACATTTCCCCCCTAGCTACACTTGGTGCTAAAGTGCGGTATACTTTGCTCCTCAGGCTTTTTAAAGAATCTATCCCGATAGCTCAAGCCCTGAACCGCACTTTGATTGTTCCACCTTTCCACCACCATCCGAGAATGCATCTCAGAAATGAAAGTGAGTTAGACAGCTATTTGTTGTTGTTGTTTCTTTTGCGGCTGGTGTTGTTGTTGCTGCTGTAGTCGTTATTGCTGTTTTTTGCTATTCTAATTTCTATTGTATATCCATACCGAGTGATTTTCAGGTTTGTAACAATTTGTGTGACTGCATCAACAATTCTTTCGATGTTTTAGGGATTTATTTTGCTCACTCTCACTTTCTTTAAGTTGAATAAACCACAAAAGTATTCTATTAACTTGAAACAAGAATACAAAAAGCTAGTGTTTCATCAGTTGACAGCCCAAAATACTTTCAGAGAAAAACAAAACAAGAAGAATCTAAAAAAGTGAATTAAAAATCAAAATAATGCAAGCACCGTACGACATCTGATGACTCTTTAATGGTATATCACTGTCATTTATGCCAAAATGAGTGATTTTTTGCAATTGTGTTTGTGAATTGGTCACAAACCTGTTTGATTATTTCACGTAGGATTAGAATGTAAAAGTACTTCCTGTTTTACCAGTACGCGGAAATCAGAGCAGCAGTGACATCATTGATTTATGCCTTAGCTTGGCACAAAGTAGAAAAAACAGATTCAAACGCTGTTGATCACCGGCAAGCATCACTGCAAAATAAGAAAGCACTAGCGATTTCTTTGCCGAGATGCATGACGTAATAAGAAGCCTAGACGTACAAAACGGAAATAAGTTGCATAATATAAATGCAAAAAATGGCCAGCATCTGAACATTCTTTGAGCTACACATTTGGCACAGTAATCTCTTGAAACCATATGTGATACAATCACTGTTAATCATTAAATAGTCACAGAATAGTCGGCAATTATTTTTTATGACACTAAAGAATAAAACAATATTGAGAACATTACAAGCATTAACGTCGCTGAACTAATCCTTAATATTTGGTACAAACCACCCTTTACGATGGGGGCATGTAAAAATGTGCCTTTTACAATTTAAAAAAATCAACTAACTTTTAAAAAAATGTGCTAACTTCACAGTCAGAAAGAAGCTGTTTTTAGTAGGTTGAGAAACTCAGTTTTCGAAAAGTGATGCTGTTGATTGCAAAAAATAAAAATAATTACGAAACATTTACACAAAACCACCAAGCAGTTTGAACATTGTGTGATAAAAGTATATTTGTCGACGTTTTAGGTTGCACAATCTTAATCATCATGTTTGTTTCTACTCAGAAGTCTCATTTTCCACAAATACCTCTATACCTCTATGCAATTTGATAACAAACTTACCAAACGCAATTGAAACCTGCTGAAATCAAGAAAAATTAAGCCAACTGCATGGTAAGAAGAAAATACCTGGATTGTAGCTACAACAACAATACTTGCTTTCAAACACGTTTTTGCGCATTTGTGTCATACAGTTTGAAACTGTAGAACACATTTCGCGAAGCAAAGCATTGAAGAATGTATTTCAAAGGAAAATTGGCAATGCAGTATTTTTCATGTCACCATGAAATTTCTCATTAAATATTGTTGAAGTTGTTCTAACGTAGACCGTGGACAGTCCAGCTCTTATAGAGAGGCGTTCAAGCTGGGTGGGGGAGCGGGATCAAGAAAAAATCAGAACATATGAATACGTAACAACTTTACGGATAATATTAACACTACATCTTGTCGAGAAAAATGCAGGGATTGAATTGAAGTGATATTTGGAGGGCTTAGCCCTGAAAGCACCCAGAAACGATGGGTCTATTCCGTTGTTCGCGACATTGGCTTATCTGCAGCAGTCACGTTCTTTTAACTGCAAGCCTTTTCAGGTGTTTCCTTACCTTTTTGCAGAAAACTTCAAAAAAGATTCAAGTGCAATCGACATCGAGATTTTTGATCAAACCTACAAGTCAGTTGTGGAGAACAACCCAGAGAGGATCATTGACATTAAATCTCTTCGTTACTACGTTCCAACCACTTCAATGGAGTCGTAAGTTCTGTTACTTGCAGGGTGTAATAACACAAACTACGTGACTGATGTTACGAAAACAGAAAATGTCATGAATGTACTTGCAAAACCACTCATTACTGGAGAAACCCATACTCAAAAGGTTCATTAAGACCTTGTCGTTTTGCCTTTCATTTTCTAGGTCGCAGCTATATTTGAGATGAAACAAAAACATAAACGCGAACATCTAAACAAGATCTTTCGGAAGTTTTAACGTTGTGCTCGGAATGGATTTCATTGGAAAGCGCCTTTAAATTAATACTTCTTTTTCAACAATTTGTGAAAATAGCTCTGGGTAATATTCATGCAACTCTGTTTTCTTAAGGGTAAGATCAATAACTAGGTGTGCAGTTTACTCAAACGATAGGTACCTGTTGTCTAATATCTTGTTATTCAATATACAGTATGTCCAGCATTTTAGTAGGTGAAACCACCCAATTACTTTTACTCCATAGGAGAGTTTTATGAAAGTCTAGGCGCCAAGTTCGTGATACATTATTCCAAATAAAACAGCGAAGCATTTCGATGTATCAAAAACCAAAATAACTTTCACTGTCAGCAGAAAGCCTTGCGCTGTCATTTTTAGTAAAATTATCACCGTAAGTCAGGGCTTCTTAAATTTGCCTCAATACCCCCAGGGTGTATGGAGATTAGATGTTGGGGGTATTCAACAGTGTTTGGAAGTAATGTCCAAATCAGGACTCAGGCCCTCATTATATGAACTTGGACTTGCTTCAGTCCAGATTGTATAATGTAGTGTTGTTCCATTGAATATTTTAGTATTAACACTCCAACATTATATTCGATCTAGCAATCTAGCAGCATTGTACCCCACATGAAGAAGAGTACTGGTGCTGATGAATGTGATGCAGCCTTTTCATTGACCATTTTCCTCACTGGTCTAGTGAATATTTCTTTACCAGTTCTGGTCTGTTTCATACAGATTGTTTTGTTTAGTGAACTTTGTTGAAAAGGGGTACCAGATTGATGAAAATTCGGCTTAGGGGTATCGAGGCGTTAAAACGTTAAGGTCCACTGGCGAAAGTATTGAGACCAAACACACAAAAGCGTTTTGCGGCCAAAGCTCGCGTTACTCATTTGCAACATTTCACACACTTGCATTCAGCCAACAGCCTTGATAGGCTTTTGCACTGTCTTTTGCAAAAATGGTGAAATGTACGCTTGTTTTTTCAAAGTCCACCAGAATCTTGTTTATGCTTCAGGTTTTCTGCTTTGTGCGACAAACAACTGTCGACAATGGTCACCTGCGGCGTGATGCCTCACAAGCGCGTTATTGGCTTGCGTCAATTCGTCAATTTCAACGACGTGACCTGCAGGAAAAACTTCAGCGTCAACAATCTTCGTGACGTCACAGAAGGCAGATCACTGAAAATGTAAATTTGTGTTGAAAGCTGGTTTGCGTTGCTCGTAAGTCACAATGTTGCCAGTTTGAATTTTTTGAGAACAAATTTGTAATTTTGGCCTTTTTTGAACTCTATTGGATTTGCTCTTTTTGAAAATTTGGCTTTGTTTGGCTTTTCTTGACCAATTCTATTTTTGCGTCGATTGGGCAGATTTAAAGATGATTTTCACAGATTTCTGGAAACTGTTTCGAGACACAGAATGATAAATTTTTATTGCAAACTCTTCAATAAAATTTTTTAATTTTTATATTTGCTGTTTCATGCTTTTAGTTTTACTGTTTCAGCTTGCTCGTTAGCAAGACCAAAATTTTCGAGGCGTTCATTAATTGAGTGAGTTTCATTCTGTATATAGATTACATTGTCTTTCAAAAGTGCTGTGCAACCTGCATGGGTATTTAAAAGCGTCGTTGCGTTTTCATCTTGTATTTGACTTTTATGGTGCTTCCTGGCTTTTTTTAATGGTGATGTGGCTTTTTTTACTCATGACAACCTGGCAACCCGGTAAGTCATCATTGCATCAGTTTTAGGGTTTCTATTTTTCGCCGCGTAAGTTCAAGCTGTGCGGTTTATCCATAAGGCACGGGACGCATGCTCAGCCAAGTTTCATGCCAAGATCGCAGAACTTTACTGGATGGCTGGCAGTTTAGCTAATTGTAGCAGACGAGCCACCACCCCGCGAACGCTTTGAAAGATATTGACTGGTGCATATACATTACAGCGCTAAATGTTCGCTAAAATTTGCGATATGGCTGCCTTCGTCCTGTTGCTTCTTATAAAAGTTGTCAAAACTGTGTATATTCACAATCCTTTTATTGCATTGCAATCAACGTTTGGCAGTAAAAGACATTCTTTCTTTGACCAGGTAAACAAAGCTGAAGCTACGGTTGGCCGCTTTTGCTTAGCATGTTTTTCATCAGATTTCACAGCGTTTAGTATAGCGCAATGGATTAAAAGCAGCAAAAGCATGCTGCAGTAAAGAAACTTTGAATGCATAAACTTCAGGGTCAGAATGATTTCTGGTCGATCAACACCTCTTTTGCACAGAAATCTGCTCAGCGTCCAGAGCTCCACCCACAACGATCGTTGCATTGGGTTAGCGATTGGCTCCAGATGCCTTGGAAGCCGGCCAGCGTGGTTTGAACAGTGGCGTCAAGCCCTGCCTTTCGTCCGCCGTCCTCCAGAGATCAAGGTACAAAATCTGTAAGCTATCAACCACTTGCAGCGATACTACAGTATGGTACAATAAAAAGTAGGCTACTGGATAATGGTCTATCACATCTGCAAGCAATACATTCATAATTTGAAGTTCCTAGAAGGCTTGAACTAAGCGTGAAAAATGATGCTGGAAACTTCGAGAAGTTACCTCTACTGGTTCTGACATTAATATCAGTATTGATAACAAAATAGATATAGTTGGCAACTTCACTGAAGGAATACCGTTGCTATTGTAGGAGTGGCGGAGTGCCTCCGTTTGGCTTAACATTCTAACCTGAACCTAACTTAAGCTTGTGCTAAGCAGCAATCTGTCTCCGCTGGGTTAAGTGGCGCGTGCAAAACCCTTGAGTTAACCGTGCAAAGCTTCTACAGGTTAGAACTCCTTATGTTTCTGTTGCCCAAAAAATTGCAATGTCGAAAACAAAAAGTGGGAAGTAAACATGCAGTGCAGTGAAAGTGATATTCAACGACACAGACTTTTAGTAAACTACCCTGTCTACAGTTACATATACACATTTATACATACAAACATCGTCGTCAGCTTTTGTTACAAAACCTATTTTGTGAAATCAACGCAAAATGCAGTCGTACTTATAGGTTTGCTGTGGACACAGAACTTCCGCAGCACAGCGAAAAGATGTTTGTTCTATTATATTACGTTGCGTACTCGGTCGTTTCTGCTGCCACCTTTTGAGTACATGGAAATAAATCTCGAGCATCTCACGAGCTCAGAACTCGACACAGCGTGTCAGATGTCGAGTTGCTGTCACTTCGGGAAGGTAAGGGCGCGTCGCATCACCTCTAAGTCACTCGAGCACACGAAAGGTTACAGTGCGTCGCGAGTTCATTCACATGACATCACTGATCTGATACATGACACAGTCGCGCGATACAAGATAATAGATGTTCAAAGAGCGCACATTGCGGACATGGGTCATGACCTCTCTTTGGTTCTGGTGATGACGCGTTGTACGTTAAATCATCTTCGACGGGAATGTCAGTTTCATTAGCAATCTTGTGGATACGGGTTTCACGTAGCTCCAGCGGTACAACCGTCGTAACATTATAAGTAAGATTGCCACAGTTTACAGTAGAACCTCTCCCCAAAAATAACTGCCATACATAGAATCGCATTTAATTAATCACCGACAAGATAGGAAATGCACATCCACTATAAAATGCTGCTCTGTTTTTCTTTTGGCGCAAAATTGATGTATGGCAAGATCCACACAAAGATTTCTTTAGCATCGTTGTTTTTGAATGTTTTATTAACAACGTCATGCATAGAAATAAACGGTGAAGATGAATTAAACTTTTGAAACGTAAGACATTTATGTAGTATTTTTCCTTTGCTAGGGTTCTACTCGAATGTCACTGTAGGTTCTGTTTGAATAAGAGCTAAAGATGCCTACCGGAACCTAGTAGACGAAATATATACCCTGTACGATCATAAAGTCTGATTCTTAGCTGGGAAAGAATTCCTTTTGATAGCGAATTATTGTTCCTTTCGTATTAAAAAGATATACTTTTATTTGTTTTGTGATCGCCAAAAGTTGAAAGAAAACATTTCTTGGTAGCCATTTTTTGTCCCTGTGAGCGGCCACAAATGGTCTGCGGCCACTCATCTTCGCTTACGTGGGTCCTGCCACTACTTTCGTGTAAATGCTGCATTG
>Ga0210059_1010147_pt1 | contig 14593 bp, 10 predicted proteins | sample Ectturendosymbi2_FD_188042 | JGI IMG/M metagenome (GOLD analysis project Ga0210059, IMG submission 188042) | Ecteinascidia turbinata endosymbiont from Florida, USA - Sample 2 (SPAdes) (version 2) | ecosystem: Host-associated > Tunicates > Ascidians > Unclassified | place: Key West, Florida...
AATTGAACCGGTCTCATCAAAAGTATGACGCATAACCACTGCCATCAAAGCTGCAAAGGCGAGAGTCGAACCCAGCACCAATCACATTCTAAACTTGGAACATTCCGCTCGACTACTAAGGCGCTATTGTTAACACGACAAAGCTCAGCATTTTATTCAAACCGTGTCATGGCAGCAAACCAAGGCTGGAACCACTTTCTTTGAGCTGGTACTTTAACCATGTTGTTTCAAATGAAGTTTAAATTTTCCAAAAAATTTTGAACAGTTTATGATTTTACACAAAATTTATCGTTTTTTTTATCTGGATTGTTATGCTTTTCCAGTAAAAGTTTGTATCCTGCATCAGTTACAGCTGCAATGTTCACCTTACCAAAAAATTAAAGGTCTACTTGAATGCTTATATAGGCTTTCCAGATTTCTCATGCTTCAAAATTTTCATATTTCAATGTTTTACACCAGTCATGTCCTTTGTTGTCCAAGAATGAGATCCACCAACTACTGCCATACATCTTCAAACGCCAAGCCTAGAAAGCTCATCAACCTAGCCTACTGTTGCAAGCTGCACTGGTGCAGATAAAGGAAGGGCTGTATTTTCACAGCCCGAGATTGGCGACCAGATTTGAATCCAATGCCGCCAATATCGCCAAAGTACTAGTAAAAGCATTGTTTAAACTTAATTATAAAATTCAATATCCAAGAAATTCAGGTAGTAAAAAACAGTCAAGATCATTTTTCCTCCGTTTTTTCTTTAAAAATTCATCGTCAAAATATCAAAAACGCTTTGCGATAGGCGGATATACCACCATGTTTTTTGTAGCCAAATGTTTGGTTTCTTTCCTTTAGGGCTGTGCCGAAGACAGCCCCGAGATCGCCAAATTCATCGGCAAGTGTGCTGAAAACGTCATCGCATAAGCGGCGTCGTTGGAAAAGAGCGAAACATTGGTTTTGTTGGATTCCTAGGAAACGTTGAGCAAAAAATGGTGTCGGAAGTACCGAAAATGATTGTGTTGTGAACTTTTCGTAACTAAATCCTAAGTTAAGGCGAGTTTGGTCGTTTGGCGGAATCTTTTGCCTTACATTTTTCAGCGAGGGCTGCAGCTCGTCTAGACGAGCCGCCCCTGGTCACTTATAAGTGTCGCTTGCTTGGTCTTTCCCTTCTTGCTTTGGCCGTCTTTGCTCACATGTAGCGGTCGCGCTAGCGTGACTGCTACAACGCGCCGGGGTTAGATGACGCCCAGGGCGTCACGTTTGGCGCCCCATGTGCGAACCTGAGGTCTTTCGGGAGCAAATGTACTTTATTGAAGAAAGTACTTGCGACATTGTTGGGACTTTCCGGCGCCCGCGACATTGTGTCCTCTTGCCTCCCCTCGGTACGCCCCACCCATGAGTGAGTGAAGCTTTAGTTTCCAGTCACCAGCTCAAGGCAGGATAACTGCTTACATGTGACTTTCAAATCGCCGAGAGTAGAATCACTCCGGGCGCAAAGTACGTCGTTCACGCGTGAATACGTCGCCGCGTGTCAAAAGTGGGGCTTCCATGCATGAACGGTTTGCAGCGTGGTTATTTCGATTCATGGAAAAACGCACACAAATATTTCGCGAACATCCATGTTGGCATTGAAGCTCACTGCACAGAAAGAATTGTTGAGATAAAATTGAACACAATTCTATCATTCGTTTTTTGGCAGATAAAATTGAACAGAACGCTCCTACCATTCCGTTTTTTAACGGAAATCTAACAGAAACACCAGTTTCAAACTTTCTATGCAGGAAGAAAGGTCGATATAACTTGTGATACCTGATTTTTTTGCGATACCTGATTAAACTTCAGTTGTTCTACAGAAGCAGGTCCGTAACCATGTTTCAAGATTTGGGGGTAAAAATGCATTTTTAGGGTCAAGATTTTTGTTGCTATTATATGTTTTAAAAACAAACTGCATAAAATTTTTTCTGGACACAACAAAATTGGGAGAACTGCCCGGAATACCGCCGGCGGAGATGGGCCTGTACAGAAGTGCATGAATTACAAACAAATTTGAAACGAACTTGGAAGATGTTTCCAATCGGCGAAAATCTGTTTATTACAACTGTACTTACGAGCATATTTATGAATGTATACTTTTACACGTCGTCTTCATAAATTCGAAATATTTTTGCAGGGCGAAGAAAACTAAGTCAAGTCGAAGAAAGTCTGAGGCAAGATTCAGTTTATTTTGAAATTGAGTTAAATTTGTTATCTCGTAAATGTTTAGCTGCTTCGTTGTTCAGTGAGTCTTTGAAAATGACCCAGAAGGAAACGACTCCTGCGTTGACGTAGCACCGTTGCTAGTTAAATCATGTGCTTTGGAAGGGAGGCCTTGGCCCCCTGGAATTTGAAATTCGACATTTTCTTTATAAATTTTTAGCGAAAAAGGTCGTTTTCTTGGTTTCGAGTAAAAAAATCAAATTTTACAACTTTTGCCCCACCCTGGAAAATCTTTTTTGCTACCGCTGGAAAATTCCACTATTGGCCCCGCCTGGAAAAATTCTTCCGACGCCCATGGGTTCAATGTTTGCGACGCGTGAACCTGAACCCGTCCGTGATGCCAAAACAATCACATTCAATGTGATTTTGACTTTCGTAAGAAAAAACTTTTACCGCATATCAGGCCGAACTCAGCGGTGTGTAGCCAGCCCAAAATCTTTTGGGGGGGCTTTAGGCGAGCAACAGTATTTTTGTTTGGGACGCCGCTTCTCAAAAGCACAAAATGACTAGATATGCTAAATATGTGGGAGGGGTAATGGCCCCCTGGGCCCTTCCCTGGCTACGCCTATGGCCGAACCTCGGAAACATTTGCAGCATGGAGCCCTCGTTTGATATTACTGCGGCAAAAGTGATTAAATGCCGCCGATGTGGCCATCGAAAAGAAAAAAAGAAGTTAAAAACCTTGTAACTTGTGATCTGGCGATACAAGCGACTGCTCCTGTTACACAGTAGTTGTCTTGCGCAGACGTCTGCGAATGTTTGAAGTCGCCCAGCAACAAAGAGCTGCGCACGGTGCAGAGGAAAAGCCGAACGCCGAACACGTACAGCAGCAAAGAACGTCGAAGCAGTGAGTCCTGTTCAGTTGAAGTCAGTTGCTTAGTTGCGAGGTCTTGCCTGGCAACATTGCGGATCTTACTGCCGTAAAGCTGTATCCGAAATCTTTGCTGTGGGTTTACCGATCTGCTAACCTTACGATCTTTGTCGCCTTGCTCGCAAGCGTGCAATAAAGTGATGGTGATCACCGAGCGAGTAAAAAACGTTACATTTTCTGGTAAGGCAGTCTCGTCATTGTATCGTTTTATACTGTATTTACTAACTTTAGTAGAGTCAGTATCTCGGGGAACATATCGCTCCAACGGCCTTGCTGCTCATCAGCTTCACCCATGGCATGCGGAATGTTTATCATAGGTCTCGGAAACTGTCTTCCTTAAAACGTCTGATATTGTTCCTATTTTTAACGTTTACTGCGGCTAAGGTGTTCGTTAGTACAGTAATTTGCGTCTGGAATCGTTCAATTTTTCTCGAAGCATGCAGTGAAAAGTAAACAAAATCATCAACGTTTTGCGAACCGGAATTGCCCGTTATAAATACGTCGGCACATCGGTTTCCAAAGATCTTTACTCATATTCAAATTGATGTGTGTTATTTTCTCCGCCGTATTTTTTTCCTTTTGGCCCTCCAACTACACAATTTTCCTCAAATTGGCAAACGCTCCTTTCGCGCGTGATTTTGACAAGCTCTGCATTGTTTGGTGTCAGGTCGAGACCATGTTTCGCTGCCACTGCTTTTGTGTGTAGATAACTGGTCATGTCGTAAACAGCACTTTTTCAGGTTGAGCCACCAAGAAACCGAGATACAAGAGTGATGGAAAAACGCGCGGGAAGACGACGTTCGTTTTGCTGCTCCACGACAACTAAGTTTCACAAAAATCTGTCAATAAAGTACAGGCAAGACCCTGTCAAACGAACCAGAGCGTGATGAACAGCCGAGCGGTTTCTTGCATCGTCGCAGTGTGCCGCGAGGAACCAACTTGGGACCAATTGCTGTTAGTGTTGTACGAGCTTTTGGCGCAGTTTTGAAGATGACAAAAATATCTTTTTTCGGTACCATGGCTGATCCAACGCGGGTGGGCTTTTGGGGGCTCACCCCCCAAACAAAGCTCCAAACACCCCCAAATTGAAACATGGCACACTGTAAATCAGTTGAGCTCAATTTTTAGAATGTCAAGCACCCCCGCAGAAACGCAAAGCCCCCTGTTGAAAACTTTCTGGCGACGGTTCTGATCCAACCCATGGATGGTACCGTACTTACGTACTTTCACATTTCGCTGTTGCGGGGAGCCCTCCATATTTTTCCAGGAGTTTTATACAACGATTGAAGTTGTAATAAAAGCAGTGGTGCAGGAGGTGGGACGCAAGCGCACCCCAAAAGTTTTGATTTGTTGAAAACCTGGGCAAAATCCGAGCAAGATCCCTGAAAATATGGACAAAACCCTTGAAAATCCGGGCACAAATGGCGTCCAACGTTGTTTGATTTCAAAAAATGGCGCCCAACGTTTGCAGAAAAACACATGAAGACCATCTTCAAATTTTTCGGGCAAGTTTTGGGAAATTAGGGCAAATATCCTTTACAGTCCGAAAAATTTTGCTCCAACACCTATGAATAAAAGTATCCGCAGGACACCCCTTGCACGCTTTCCTGGGGCAAAAATATACTGTTACGTATAAAATTTAATCTTAATCGCCTGTCTGGCAAACGAATCGCCAACTGAAGTGAATTTCTTCTTTAAAACAAAGGGCTATCGGTCCATTTGATAATGCACAGCATTAGCGACTCGAATCGAGTTCCATTTTATAAAAAATAACTTTGGTTTGGCTCAAGTTAAGAAAATGTCGAGTCACTGTACGTGTGAATTTTACCAGTGGGGTAATTAAGCAACATATACAAGACAGGGCCGTTACTTTTCATACATTATACGTCTATCACGTCCTTGTGGGGTTAGCAAGTGAAGTCCCACATACCTGATGCAACGTCGGGCTACTCCAGCCATGACTGTCTAATGAAGCTAAGAGCTGGAATGCCAGGGCCGCAATCACAGTACAGCTTTGAAGGTGAGAACCAGCTGACAAGTTCAAACGAGCAGTTATACGTTTCAAGCGTCTTTATTGCAACGAGTTTCCTATAATATGGCGCAACCAGCTACGAGCAAGGACACCAGGCATTGATGCGTGGAACAAACAGCCAATCAAATAACCTCCTACACCCGCCAATGAAGCCAACTGAGGGAATGCAAGAATAATCTGGAACACGTCTGAGTGCAGGAAAGCACAACCGCGATGGTCCCAAAGTAAACTCCGGTGCGTGGGGTCAAGCAGAGGAGGAGAAGGCAAACAGCAAGGGTTTCACATTAACCTTACAACCAGGGGTGTAGTGTGGCGGGAACGCGTGGGAACGGCATTCCCACATTTTTTCATGTTTTGCTTTAAAATGAGTTTAAAGCTGTTCCAAAATGGCTATTTTGTTGGGTGCCTTTCCACACCTTTTTTTGTTAGCATTACATCCCTGGTTAGAACGCAACATTTGCAAGCCACATATCTGTGGTAAGTACACATACGTTATTAGCAGATTCCACGTTTACGTTGCAACCGAGCGCGGATTAGAGACGCTTCGAGAAGCGCATTTGAAGTTAACGGCGAGTTTATCCTCAGTACAAACGCAAACCACAATAAACAGCTTTGTGACAACATAAGGCTTCATGAAATACACATTATGCGAAGAAGCCATCTGCGAACGGAGTTCACTTCGCAACAGCCATAGCAACCACTTTCAGTCTCTTGCGGCTTACGTCATCCGCCATGAGATCAAACAGTGGCGTAGTAGCTAGCGCAAAACGTTTTGGGGGGGTCACATTTTTTATTTTAGTCTAGCAACAGTATTTGCTTGGGATACCGCCGATCAAAGCACAAAATTACTAGATATTCTAAAAATGTGGGTGCCATGCCCCCCCTGAATGTCCCCCCCCTGGCATATGAGATCAAACACTTCTTCTCTGGAAGCTGAGGTCGGGAAGCAGGTTTTAAACGTCCTGCCGCCAGTGAGCCCTTCTATCGAACGGCAATGTTCGACTCACTTTAACAAAGTAAGGTGCACCGAGGCAACAAAAAACGTCTTTTGTCCGAAACGGACACAACTTCGCCAGAAAACGCTCCGCAACCTCAATCACGTGATGTTTTCACTCAAACGTTAATTCCATCGATCACAACAAACTGTTAACTGATATTTCGACCCCGGATGCAATAGGCTTGTTTCTGCCTTGGCCAGCATTTGACCACTAAGTCTCATCACAAGCCCCAAGGTCTCCTCAGACCACGGAGCAATCTCCGACCAACAAGCGACCCTATTCGCAGCAGCAACTACCGGCAAGGGTTCGTGCGCTGCCGCGCTACAACAGGGGATTAACCGGGGAACGGTTCAAAGAACGGTCGGCGGAAGAAAAAAAAAATGATTCAAAACACAGTCAGCAAGGCGAAAACGGCGTACAGCAGCGCGCACGGGTACGCTATCAGCGGCTGCTGCGAGTCCATGGCGAAGCCGCAGACGAACAGCTTCGACGCCGACATGCTGCACCAGGAGACTGTGACGAACGACAACAGAATCCCGGTGATTCCCCTGAAACACAACCACAGGTCAGTTTCTATTGGCCTCGGGGGCGGAGTTCGCTGCGGAATCATTCGGCCGCGACGGACAACATTACCACAAACTTGAGGATGAGGAGAACAACAATCACGCTCAAGAACCTGTTTTCTCCCGAAAACTTGTCAAATTGCTTCACTACGAACAAATCTGACAACCATTGCTATGTGGCACAAAGGTGTCTCATATCAAACTTTAAGAAACTAAACGGCGTATCGCATCAAAGTTACCAGCTCAATCCAACGTGTCATCCAATCAAGTTCTACTCAAAAAATCTAGTGTCACTGTTGCGTGACCGCGCACCACGTGACCCAAGTACAATATACCCAGTAAGTAACAGGAAAGAGAGCGATACGGCATTTTAAAGCAAATTCTGGCAAACGATAAAAACACCACCGCATACAATTTAAACGCCCCACACTTACTTTAATGACATCACGACCGAGAAACCAGATAAAAACACCATCGGCAAGATGCAGTATCCGATCACGGAGGCGACACATCCGATAGATACGCCCGAGACCGTCATGACGTTGAGCAGGAGGTAGATTGCTATCACACCCAAGCCGCCGATGCCGTATATGTATCCGAATGAGATTTTGCCGCCCTGCCACGTACAAAACCACAAATAAATCATCTTGTCCGAAGCGTTCTTCAAACTTAGGTATAGTTTAAGCGTTGTGATGTGTGGCAGGTGCTTGCTCGCTTAGCACTGCGAAAAGCTAACTCTTAGTATGTTTATAAACCTTGTTTGAGTCAGTTGGTTAACACTGCAACGCAAAGCTACGATCTCGTGATCGCTTCTTGCCTGCAAGTTTTCCCAACAGAACAAAAGATCGAATATAGGAATAAACATGACTTTGACCACATCGATCCTCAGTGTTTACAATTTCAGCATGCTAGGGATATTGCCGTGCCAATGTAAATTACGCAGTATCACCTGACGCAAACGCAAAACGACAACTGCAATACGGTCCCAAGACTTGATAACTGCTAATGTCGACCATTTCTTGTTAAAGAAAAGCAGAGCAAGAAAACAAAACAATAATCCACACAGCGCATGGGAGCACAAAATGAATATGCCCTGCATAGAAATGGAAACAGGCACCAACTGAGGAAGCTTCATTATACCCATTTGTAACCCCGGTAGAGTGTCACGAGTGGCATTAATAGATGGGGCCAGGCAGATACTATCCTAATATTGTATTGAGTTTTGCAATGTTGAAAAGTCACTGGTGACACCGTGCGTGAAACCTCCCCTTGCACCCCCATCCGTTAACACCGAGCAAGAGCATGGAAAAGCTGCATACAATGTTTTTCAAGTCTTCGTTATGATCCGAATGAGAAACGCCTTGGGCAAGAGACGTTATCTAACACTGTGCCACCCGCCCTGGTAAAAATTATAAAAACTACTTCAACAATCCTTCCCCACTTCATGCCTTTTCCTATGATGTTACACTGAGCTCCAAAACTATATTGCAAGCAGTGAAATTCTTTCTGAAAAGCAATGAAACCACATAAAGCATTGCACAAAAACATGTTTACCAGTAGTAATGTTGCGCCCAAAGCCAGACAGAAGCAAAGCGGTCCAGCAAGATCTGTTTCATTTACAATTCCAGCTTCAGTTACAGTGAATGGGTTAAGAACAGCTCGAGTTTTTCGGTAAATGTGATCAAAGTTGATCCCTAACTCCTCAAGCAAAGGAGGCTCATCATCAAAACTGCCAGAGTAAGGATCCGGAGGCGCTGTTTGCATGTTCCCTTGATCTTGAGGTTGGAACATGCTGCCAGCATATGGTTGTTGAGAATAATCAGGCATCATCATGGTAGGCTGTTGCTGGGGAGGATATGCATCATATGCTTGTGGGTTTCCATAGTAACCAGCATCATATCTGTGAAAAGCAAAAAACACTCTACATGTTGACACAAAATCAATCAGAACTAGCATTTCCTGCTGATGAGTCAGTGATGCTATGTATACTATTGTTAGTTAAGCATACAGACGCCTCCAAGAAAATTACTTAAGCGTTATATCCCCCCTCCAAGGAAGTCCTGTACTTGATCAACCAACTAAATATACTATCAACTGGTAAGACACATAATTGCAAACTACCACTTACTATGAAAAACAACATTTTTTTAAATTACCAAATGGAACAACTTAAACTGTAGTCTAACTGAGAAGTGAATGTGAAAATGAAGTTCACACCTCTTTAAAAAAGAGCAGGTGGTTTTGCACAAACACTGGCTGCACGTTGTTAAAGGATGCTGTGTTACACTTGATGTACAGCAGCAAAGTAGGTTTTGAAATGACATGAATTTCAACTTGCCTCAACAATTAGCAAAAATTCCAAGCCAGTGATGGCGAACCTTTTATAGACCGAGTGCCTAAAAACTCACTTATGTATTCCCAAGTACCAAAACAACAATTTAACCTGAATGGGCCAACTGAGGTTTTGGGTTAGAAAAATCAACCATGCATTAAGACATTTTGTTCTAAAAGAAATACGCACTTACACACTAACAGAGCTTCCGATGATACAAACGATTTTTATTGAAAGGTAAGAGTTTGCGTTTGGCAGGATTTTGAACAATTATTGTGAATTTTTCTGGTGCATGCTTGCTGACAATTTGTATAACCTTGGCTCATATTTTGTTAAGTTTGAGAGCAGTACATGCAGAACACAGGTCATCTGTTTCTGGTGTCAGATATGATATAATTCATAGCTGAAAACAGCTGCTCACAAGCATAAGATGATCCAAACAAAGTAAGGAAAGTACTTTCATTTACTTAAAATTATTTGGTAGAGAATTCCAAACTTTAAAAATTTTAATTTCAGAACTAAATGACAAGTGTGCTGTCACTTCATCCCTTCTATCTTCAAAAGTGTTTCACGCAGGTCATAGAATTTGTTTTTCAAGATAGAGTTTTCTTGAAAGTATCAACAAACTTGGGTTTTAGTGTTTCCAATAAAAACTTTGCAGCAAAATAGCACCATCTAGCAGTTTGGGCCTAGGGCCAGATGAAGTGGGCCAACGTGGCCTAAAAGTACTCCAATTATGATGTCACTCACAAAAAATCTTAAACCCAAAACCAAAAAATATTTTCCCCATTGCAAACTACAGACTTGCCGAGTCTTTTGAGCATTTGTACGGCTCTCTAGTGCTTTCAGTGCTGGAGTTATGCCCACGCAAAGCCAGGTGTAAACAGGTTGTTTTCATACGAACCAGTTGAATTAACCTGGCACTGAAAGTGTTAGAAATGCTTCAGAAAGGGTCGTAAATGTAACTGCAGCATTATAAATCATAAGCTATAAATTCATTAGATGCTTCCTGAGACAAGCTGCCATAGAGATGAACTGACAGAACTGATCATGAAAACGAATGACATCTTCATATGCAATGCTAATTGGTAGTGGTAACAACTCCAGCCCCAAAGGCAGATTTACATTATTGACATCTGATTGGGTCATGCAAAAAGGATTGCCATAGCAGACTAAATTGAAACACATTATGGCTGCAAAAAATTATATGTAATAATAACTTCAATCCACTGTATGAAACACCAGTGTCTTAGAAAAAGTTATATAATATGGAGTTTTTATTTCAATTTTAATAAATTTGCGAATTGCTCACTGTATCATACTAGTTTTATATATATATATATCTATATACACGTTTCTCACAACATCCCTTTTCTTCATTGGGGTCATCAGATTCAAGTTTAAATTCTGTTAATCAGCTAGTTGACTGCATTTTAAATTTCTAAAAATTAGGCTTGCATGTGCAAGTTTGAGTTATCTAAGGGAAGTTATTGGCACATGAAACACAAATACCAAGAAGCACAGATAACATTGCTTGAAAAGCATGCATTGAAGCTTAAATTTATTTCTGAAACAAAAACAGAGAATGTTATCTTTGAAAACATAACTGAAGATAAAATTCCTCAAGGTAGCTAACAAATGATCATTTGAACTAAAATTGCACAAGGGGTCAACAAAACTTATAGAAAGCAAAAACATTCAGAAAGCAATAGCTGTGCATTGAACAAAGGCAAGTGGCAGGCAGATATACTGGTTAGTACATTGGGAATAGCTAAAATTAGATCAAACATGCACACAGGCCAATATGCTGGCAGTGTTCCCTTTGACCACAGCCAGGGATAGGTGCTGGTGGGTCCACTGTCACTCTCTGAGGTCACCACACATATCAACAACTTTCTTTGCAAGGCCACTCAAACAGGGGTGGTGGACTTGCCATACACACCAGTGGTTTCAACTGTGTCTAGTTGAATAACATCAGAACAATATCTTGAAAATTTTTCTCATTACCATCTGAGCTTAGTTTGGTACTTCTAATTCAAATATGACAAATCTTTGCACAAAAAGTAAATGGAGTTATAAAAATAATAAATCAATAGTCTATCACCACTTTTTTGAGCAATCTTGCATAAAAACTTGTACATGACTGATGACCCCTGTGAACAACCATGTTTGCACCACAGTACTTGTTTTTAGAAGTGATCAGAGCATTCTGGCCTGTGTGTGAACCTGATTTGACACAGTTATGCTTATCTCACAATTAATTTGTCGTGCCTATGTAAAGCGGATATTAATTTCTGTATGCTTGTTTTCTGTGAGTTTCACTAACCTCCCTTGAGTTGTTATTTTGCTTCATGACTGACTTTTTGCAAAATGCACTTTGATTTTTTAAGTTTTATTTGAACAAGATTTCAGGACTGAGGATGAATGCAGTTACATGAAATCCTTTTCCTATTGAAAGCTTTTCTGAAAGATTCAACTGTATCACTTTTGCAAAGACTAATTACTAGACTTGTATTTGTTCACTTAAAACCAGGGTTGCAGAGTCGATGTTGGAGTCGCAATGAGTTGGAGGTTTTTGGGTGGAGTCATCTCCTAACAACACTACGAGTCGGAGTCAAAGATTTTGGAAAAGTCGGAGTTGGAGTCGAACATTTTACCACTGACTCCACAACCCTGCCTAAAAATAACATCAACATAGGACCAATTATCATGGTTAATACCTGTGATGAAACCACTGTGTTCAGGTACGTTCAATTTTGCTTAAACTTCTAAGCCAGTAGTCCACACAAAATAAACCAACTATGTTGTATACAATACAGTAAACCATGGTTAATCCAGATTCGATTTGAGTGACAATTTTATCCAGTTTAGGCGAAGATCCAGATTATCCGAAGACGGTTGTTTCTAGCCTGATGTCATCTAAGCTCTAAGATATCAGTAAAAATCACCTATATTGACCATATTTGCAACCCAACAGCAGAATTACACAGAAACAAAACAAGTTTACTGATGTATTTACAACGGTATCAGACCAGCAACCACCATATCCAAGCAGTTACAAACAATCTTAAGTTCATAATTTTGGATCACTTAGCTGTAAATAAATTTGGGATTTTGGAGTGAAGCAGAGATTTTAACAACTGGTTCATAAGCAGTATACTCATAGTCATGGATAAATAATACTCCACTCTAGACATGCACACTTAACACTGATCAATGGACTGAAACTGTGGTGCTGCAACATGCCTTAAGCGTTATGTACAACGTAATATGCTATGCATGTGTGTAATGTATTAATCGTCCCTACATCTAACCGAATGTTGCGTGCAGTTACGCCATTGCTATCCTAATCCTAAACATTTGTTGATGATCATGAGCATGCTTGTGTCTGAAAGCTGTTGATTCTTTTCTGGAGACCAGTCAGTGCACTTAAGTACACAACAATACAAAAATGTCCTGATCACGAGATGTGAAAAGAGCAGATTTTATTCGGAATTAGCAAAAATGATTAAAAAATCCAGATGTACAAAAGAAAACATTAGAAATATTTTTACCACCAGTTTTATCTAGTTTTGGCAAAGATCTGGATTAACTAAGCCTGGAACTGAGGTTTACTGTATTGACACTTTGAGAACCGGCGTACGATATATTCGTACTTTGATTTCAGCCTAAAAAACAGCAGTTTTCGGTTGGCTTACTAACGCCCTAGCTCCTCCAACAATTGCGCTAGAGAGCTGTTCAAGGGCTCAAACAGATTGGCCAGTCTAGTAGATTGCACTCGAAAAAAAATTTTTGGTTGGGGGATGCGGATTTTTTGTGACTGACGTCATAAGTAGTTTTGGGGTCATTTTGGCTCATGTTGCCTGGCCTAGCGCCCAACCGCTAGGCCAAAGTGTTTCGCTGAAGTTTTCATTGGAAACTAGGCTCGAGTCCGAGTCTTTTGAGCCTTTGATCGACTTTCTAGCGTTTCTGGTTCAAAATTTATGATCTAAAATAAACAAATTAATTAATTATCTAATTAATCAAATGTTTTTACTAACTTACCTCATAACTTTTGAACCCGAAACCTCAGCAGGTCATCCAAAGTATCAAGACTCGGATTGCAGCCTAGTTTCCAGTAAAAACTTCAGCGAAATACTACCACCTAACGGTTGGCGCCCACTTATGATGTCAGTCACAAAAAATCCGCACCCCCCAACCAAAAATTTTTTTCGAGTGTAATCTACTAGACCGGCCGATTCGTTTAAGACCTTGAACAGCTCTCTAGCGCAATCGTCGGAGGAGCTAGGGCGTTGGTAAGGCAACTGAAAGCTGCTGTTTTTTAGGCTGAAATCGAAGTACGAATATATCGTACGCCAGTTCTCAAAGTGTTAAAATACATGTCATATATTGTACTATTCAATCATTCTAAGATACTCTAATAATTTCACTGTGGATTTATTGATTTTGTGTGGATATAACAATGACTTTGTTGAAAAGCACAAACAGAGTAACATACAAACAATCCATTTAATTATTTTCAAATAAAAAATTGTAAGATATTTCAGCATAAAACCAAAATATTGGGAACAGCATAAACTTCACACACAACCAACTGGCATGATGATTACTGTAGGCCCCTAGCATATGTGTCAACCGTCACAAAATCCAAATACAAACAAGATCTAAGAAAAAAAACATACAAAGCCAAACGAAACGATTATGCAGTTAACATAAAAGAAAAAAAACAAATACAGAAAACCATTAAGCCAAATAATTGGAAAGGATCAGGCACAAAGTTCACACAAAAACAGAGAGCGCAGAACAAACATGGTGACAAAAAACATTTACAGAAACAACATAAAAAGTTCAGAGAATAACACAAAAAAGAAAGTATATAAAATGACTGTACTGTGGCCCTAGCTGTTTTTTCATAGATTAAATACCTTTGGACTCTGTCTTTATCTAACATAACATCTGCAGTAGCCTGTGACTTGGGAGTTTCTAATCTAGTTATCCATAGGTGGTGTCTATTTTACCGCCGATATTCTGGCGGCAACAGATCGGCTGGAGCTATTGTGCCGCCAGTCTGACGCAATTCGAATGAAAAGGTCAGTTTGTCATGCAATCAGTGTGCTGCTCATAGTGTAGTGGTTATGCTTCATGTCTAGTATGCCATTGGTTTTCTGTTCGAATCTCACCTTAGCAACTTTTCTTTTTTTTTGCTTTTTTAAAAACTTTTCCATTACTGTAGGTGTTATCTGTAGGGTTCGGTTAGGGTTGGGGCTAGCCTTAGGGGTTAGCATTAGGGCTTAGCATTAGGGGTTAGGGTTAGCATTAGGGCTTAGCATTAGGGGTTAGGGTTAGCATTAGGGCTTAGCATTAGGGGTTAGGGTTAGCATTAGGGTTACAGTTATGGGTTAGCGTTATGGTTATGGGTTAGCGTTATGGTTGGAGTTAGCGTTATGGTTATGGGTTAGCGTTATGGTTGGAGTTAGCGTTATGGTTGGAGTTAGCGTTATGGTTGGAGTTAGCGTTATGGTTGGAGTTAGCGTTATGGTTGGAGTTAGCGTT
>Ga0210059_1010148_pt1 | contig 14593 bp, 9 predicted proteins | sample Ectturendosymbi2_FD_188042 | JGI IMG/M metagenome (GOLD analysis project Ga0210059, IMG submission 188042) | Ecteinascidia turbinata endosymbiont from Florida, USA - Sample 2 (SPAdes) (version 2) | ecosystem: Host-associated > Tunicates > Ascidians > Unclassified | place: Key West, Florida...
CCGCCCCCCCCCCAGTAAAATGCCTTCCCGTACGCCTATGGACTGATAAGCCACTGCTTTAATTCGCCTTTAATTAGCTGAAACACGACATCTAAAGAAAAAAGAACAAAAAGTAAAGCGACATGAAGCAAACATGCTCAAACCAACTGACAGACAAACTGGTCACTGTAACCGGGAAGACTGGATTACTAATCAGCTTGCACGCAGCACTCAATTACGAACACGCGCAACACAAACGGCCGCCAGCATCGAACCAAATCACATGACATTCTACCCCCTAAAATGAAATGATGTCGCCGTATCTTGTAGGAGGTATCCCGGGAGTTCTTCGCGTGGAACGTCTGGGCAAAGGGGGACACTCTCCAAGGCATTTTATTCAGCATTGCTGCTACTGGTTTCGTTTGAGTTCGATACATGTGGCGAACCCGAAGCACTGGGCTTTTCGAGATTTGATGTGTGTTCAGACTCATCAGGAATTTCGTCATCCAATCCGACAGGGTTTCGCAAGGTGGCATAATCTGAATGCTCTCCATTCGGGCACTAATCCAAGCCTAAGCATCAGAACCAAATGCGCTTTGGTCATTTTCTTGCTGTTTCCCTGTTCTTTGTCTCTTTGGGGAGGAGTTCTATGGTTGCCAGCAGGCCGGTAACCAGCTTGGGACACCAGGAGTTCGCGAAGAGTTTTCTGAGAGGGGCCCAAATTTTTTGAACTATGTCCAATAGTTTTAAATGATCTCCAACACATGTTTCCAGGGGTGGCCGAAAAATGTTTTAGGGGGATTCGCCCCCCTGCGCCCTCCTGGTTACGGACCTGGTTGCCAGTTGGCAAAGTGACTTTTGCTTGCTATGCAAGCTCATCAAATTCTCCGGTTTGCTTCGCATGGAAGTAGTACAATTTTGCGCAAGTACACAATAGCAATCGGATTTCTGAATGACTTTGTTGAAGAAAATTAAAACAGAAAAAATTTAATCTGAAAATACCAAATGAGCTCTACGTCACAGAAACGCTAACAAAACTACTGTATTGCCAAGAAGAAGCAAGTACGCTTTCATCGTAAGATATTAGCCCAACACATAGCTCTATCTGCAATACAACCGATTTGATCAGTTCAGATGCATTTCAAACACGAACACCCACAAGTTCTTTGGTCTGATTCACACGTACAAAAGGTACGATTTAGCAAACACAGGAAGTAGCCAACGTGCTTTGATTATATCAACACAATAGGCGCAAGGGTGCAGTGGGAAGGGAACGCATTCCACACCTTTGTGCACGAATAATATTACTTGAAGATTTAGATTTTTCATTTCAGTTTCTACGTGCAGCGCCTGGAGCAGCATGAATGAAGAAATGACAAGTTGCCTCGTGTATAGCACCGTAGCAGTAGCACTACAGTAAAACAGGAAGACACAGTGTGGAAATTCTTGTAGGCGAATGATCACTATATTCGAACTATTTGCTGCGGTCTTCCTTATTATTTGGTGTGGGAACGGCGTCCCACACCAAATAATAAGGAAACACACAACATCTATTAATCGAATAAAACTAAATTTCATGAATAATTAAGATATAAAATTTTGGCGAAGATTGATCGAACTGATCATACACCGACAATTGACTCTATGCGTGCCAGAGTATATTGGAGGCCCGATTGGATTTTGAGGCCCTAGTCTTAAGCTTACATCGCCTATTGGTAAATCCGACCATGCTTCTTTATAACGATGAATGCAGAGTATAGTTGCTGCTGCCATGTTTCGGTGTTCGTTGCTCTTCAGTATCGACTGCGTGTACGAACTAGCTCGGACCGTGTGATGTGTTGTGTACAAAAATTTTTGCCCCCTCATGTTCCTTCAGCTGATGTGACATGGGCCCTGTGTCTAAGACAAACACGTAAAAAAAATGAACAAAACTAGGGAGATAACAGATACTTTGCTCCCTTCTTCGTTTATTTGAACGTCAAAAAGGAAGCTTGGTATGTCTGCTGTACTTTAGAAACAATGTGCATATAACGGCAAACTAATATTATTAGCTTCGGTATTAATACAAACAATTACAAACGTTGTGACTAGCAAGAAGAACAGGCAACATCAAAGGACGACACAAATGAAAAATCTGTTAAAAAGTGCTCGGAAACTTATGCAAAAAACTGTGGATTGACATTTGGATATTTCTGCAGAAAGTAAATGAAACCTACCGAACTTTCATAATTAACCGATTTTGTTTCTACGAGTTGCAGTAGACAGCTGCATTGTCAAACGAGAAAATCAATATTGGTTCAAACAAGGACAGAATACACAAAGGACACGGGAGCTTCGATGACACGAATGCAATTGGGAGCAACAAGGTCTATTATTGAGACTTGGTTTGCCGCCGGCTCCAAACTATTTGTCTCGGTGTTTGTCTGTTCAGATGTTTTCATGAATAGACGTACTGTAGTTGCTTTCAAATACTTGCACATAGGCACGTAGCAAGCGGGAAGAGTAGAAAGTATTGCAGTTTTCCAAATTGTGAGGTTCACTTGCTGATTCATCAAATAAGTTATGAAGTCGTAAAGTTGGCAAAAGATCTAACCCGCTGTTTTCATGTTATAGAGCAAATCACCAAATCGTTAACAACAAAACTATTTGCCCATTCAGAAGCTTGTTTCTGAGTGGGTGCGTTTTGGACAAGTTGTTTTACCGTCTTCGTTAATCACTTGCAATGCATCAGAGTCACTCAGGCGTACCCAGGTTACAATTTTTAAAAAAGAGTTTTATAGTTTTGGTTATAAATGATTTGACTAATAAAAGAAACTCCTTAATGACAAGGAATACTCATGATTTTGCTTTCATTTAACTGTTGTCGAGTTATTCATTTATTTGATCAGCAAAAGCACATTAGAAGAAAATAAACTAAAATAAACGGTAGAAAGTATCGCAGTTTCCCATAAATTATGAGGTTTACTTGCTCATTCCTCAAATAACTCGCAAAGTCATAAAGTTAGCAAAACATCAAACTTGCTATTTTTACCTTATAGAGCAAATTACCACGTCGTTAACAGCAAAACGATTTGCCCATTCAAAAGTCTGTTTCTCACTGACTGAGTTTTGCACAAATCGTTTTGAGGGACTTCGTTAGATGATTGCATTGCAGAGTCACTCAGACATACCTAGGTTACAATTTTGCAATCAGACTTTTTAGTTTCAGTTGCTAATGTTTGAATAACAAATAAAAACTGCTGAAAGGTAAGGAAATCTCATGATTTTGCTTTCGTTTAATTGTTGTAGAGTTATTCATTTATTTGAATAACAAAAGCACATTTGAACAAAACAAACGGCTCAATTGTCAGGAAATAAAACCTGAGGTTAACAACGTTTCTCAAGATTATATAAATTTTGTGGAAAATCATGATAAAAATTTAAAATGATAACAAAAGATTTTGTTTCTTTTATGCATACTGTAATCAGTAGTTTTGCACTTTTACTCCTAAGTAGTTTTGATATAGGTTGATAATGTGAAAAGTTAAGAGAATAAAACAGTCGTTTATCGATAACATTTTCTAGCACAGATAACAAACAATCTAAACAATTTTCACACTAAAGCAAAGTTGATATTGAACTGGCGTAACTGTGGCAATATTTGGAAAGTTTCTTTGGGGCTACATCTTTGAAACAGCCCTCCAAAACCTGCAGCATGCAAAGATATATACCACACATAAGACGGATGCATATTTTGAGTAATTCACACTGAATCGAAAAATCAACTCATGTAGCACAAAAAAAACTGGTTGGTAGTTCCCGATGAAGAGTTTCTTTCGGATATTCAGCTGCCGTGCATAATACACAAACCCCACAAACCAAGCTGCTTGTTTTCTAGAAAACATCGAGCAGTAAGTAAAATGATAATAATTGATGTTGACCAAATGGAAGAAGATGATGCACAAGGGCTAGAGCTGCCTTCTACTCTTTGCATTTGCAGAACACTCCAGTACTTAACAAGCTTCGTATTCGTTATTACAATTTCTTTCGGCGTCTTGCTTTCATTTCCAGCTTCAATGAAAATCGTGATTGGTCTGTGCATGTTGAGCTTCTTTATCAACTGGTAAGTCAAGAATAATATCACGAATTAAAGTTTACGTTTGTTTCTGAAATTGATGACAAGCTTGACAAACAAATTTAAAGGAAATTTAAAATAGAAAATTTTTCAATGACGATTATTTGTTTTAAATTAAATTTGAAAAAGCTCAAAATATCTGGCATCAAACCAAACATTAGCTGGGCTTGTCAGCACTGCAGTGAGACGGACCCACACATCAAAAAGTTTTTCAGAAGATGTCAAGCTGTGAAGAAAAATTTAGTTGTGAGTTCATTAAATTTATTAATTTATTGAAAAAAAACAGTTTATCAAAAATTGAAATAAGCTTCATTTGCAGCTAAACTTCAGTCCTTTTATTTGCATTAGTAAGATTTTTGAGAATATAGCACTTGATTGATCCTTGGGATTCTTCAAACACTACCATTGTTTTGGAGTTAAAATTATTTCCAATGCAAATTTCGCTAACACGGAATATTTTTCAAACATTTTTGACTAATTTTGGATTTCTGGTTGTCAGCTTCGCTTGTCAATTCTTTATGTGGAATTTCTTTGTGCTTGCATAACAATCAACGGTTTGTTCTGTAGGATGCAACTGATATGCGTGTGTACCAACGGCTGCAGGCAAAGCACTTTCCGCAATCCGAAGCTTCAGATTTTTTGGTGTTTGTGGTGCGTTTTCATTACCGCAGCAACAGTTTACTCACTTGAAGAAGCAGGAAAAGAGTTGGATGCATCAGTACACTGCGGATTGCTTAAAATAGTTGCAATTCTACACACGCTGGAAATCTGCTATCTTTCACAAAAAGAATTAAGGTCGTTGAATTGAAAAAAAATTTTTACGAGGGCACTGCAAGGAAATGTTTTTACCAGTACACTGCAAGGAAATGCTTCACCATTTATGAAGTTATTGCTACATAGAATATTTCAGAGTTTATTAGTGCTTTTAATTCATGTTCTTAATTTGAAACCAACAATATGTGCTATGCTAAGTAATTTGTATGCGTTTGTTCGTATTTCATCGGTGTTGTTTGTTTTCATTGAAATGATGTTTAACACAAAAATGAAATTTCCCTGTATTGCCGTAAGACTTTGCACATGAAATATTTTAGTTGCAGTCAAATTTGCTCTAGCGGCTGAAAATAGGAATCATTACTGCTTGGTGCGACACTGAAATAACGGCATATTTGACATTGTTTTACAGGAAATTTCATTAGAAAATCCTCTTAGCTACCTTATTTTGACCAGCTAACCTTATCTTTGGAAATTCGCAAAAATGCCTACGGTTTAGACCAAAAAGCATATTGTTTAAAGTACATTTTTCTTTTTTTCTGGTTCCATTAATTTATTTAAACATTTGAATGAGGCACACATGTTTTTATGCATGCAACAGAAACGAACACTGCTCAGATACGCTTTACAGCGTCAGTACAAGCTATATACAGTAATTTGTTGCTGTATTAACGAAACTTGCGTTTTTGACATTCAGTGCTGTTGAGATATCCAGAGGTTTTGGCTCAGCTTTGTGAAACATAAAACGCAGACACGAATCGAAGACCACTGCTAAAGTATCAAGCTGCTTTCAACTCGCGGCTCAACATCGATTCAACATCAAAGATCATAATTGCAGAAACTCTGTTGTGATCACAACTGGATGCAATGAAATATCATGAATATGCTACAAAGAGGCAGCTATAAAAAAGAGTTATGAAAGAATGAAACAACCCACTGCATGCATACATTTTAAAAATAAACTAAAAGCCGCCAAGTATTTCCTAGAAGTGTGAAATAAGTTATTTTATTTTAACTGAATAACAGATTTAGGAAAAAACTTTTAACATTTTTTTAGTATTCTTCCACGTGGTACATGACGCTACAATGGTTATATACATCTTACACAAGTAAGTATCATTTAGGACACAAAGCTTGCAGCCAGATGTGCCAAGTCTGTAAAAATAAATCTTTTCTAACGTTGCATTTTGTGCGCAAATAGACAAAGTCATTGAAAAGAAAAGGCGAAATTAGCAAAGAGTTTTGTATATTTCTCCATATGAACCTTGTACTTTTTACGAAAGCAAAAGGGTATTGACGTGGTTTGAGTTATAACTAAAAATCACGTGATTCTATTTGGTTCTAACAGAATAAGATGTAGGATTCTATTTACAAAAAAGATTTACATAAAAAAATTCTATTTGAATAAGATATAAGGGCTGACGATGCGTAGTGTTACGTGAAATCGATTTCCTGTTAGAAATTTGCGATTACTCCTTGCTTTCTTAATCTGCGGAGTGAAGTTACTTGAATACAGATATGTGCAAGTTTGAATCATCGCAAAAAGATGAAAGCAGAGCCCAGTCGGCTGATTCCTCTACAGCAGGGGTCACCAACCTTTTTGAAACTGAGAACTACTTCTTGGTACAGATTCATGCGAAGGGCTACCAGTTTGATACACACACTTCCGACATAAAAATTTGCTCAATTTGTCTTCAATTATGTTATCAAGAAAAATTAAAGATATTCATCCATGTCAAGACATTTAACATGTTTTTTGCTATTGTCAGGACAAGCCCGCGGGTGACCAACGTGGTCCTGCGGGCGACCTGGTGCTCGTGGGCACCATGTTGGTGACCCTGCTCCACAGCCTACAGAAAACCTAAAGCTTTTAAGTGGCCTTGTTACGTTCAAGCTTCGTAGAGATATAAATTTTGTTCTGCAAAATGTTGATGGATTAGCGATATATAAGCAATACAAATTGAGATGATGTGAGAAAAAGTGAAAGAGTTCATTCTATCTGCGAAAAAATTTGAAACAAAAACGACGTGTACAGAAAAAAAGGAAGTGTACATCAAAACCACATTTTAAAAAGAAGTATACAGAAATGCTGCAGCGGTCATAGTTAATAGCGTTAAATGGCATAAAATCCAAACGCGTTGAAAGATTCCAGCGTTTAGATTTATCAAATGGATACGTAAATTAGCCACTCGAGTAATGGACGACAACCGGATCCAGTTCTTATATACACCCAAGTTTTGCAGAAGATCTGTTTCCGAAGTCGTAGGTGTCTTAGCAACTCGGTTCGATTGAAAGTTGGTTGGCGTACACGAGAAGAGCGTAAATATAAAAAGCGCAATCATAATGGCAGTCACGATGACTTCTTGCTCGTTGACGATATTGGCTGCACAAAACATACTGCATATCGTGCATTATGGAATCGATGTTTTCGCAAGCGTTTTTGCAGGAACGTTACATGAGCAGATGGTGTCTTTGATCCACAGTAGAAATTTGGAACTTCATTAAAAAGAAGCCTTCAAAACTTGTCAATTCAAAGAAAACATACTTTTCATTTGCCGGCTAATGCAATTGTTATGGAAAAAACAACAGCAATTACTCGGTTGCTGCTTGGCCCTATCCCCAATGACATTTCTTGTTAGGTGTCTAGTGGCAAGGTCTATCTATGAACAGGGTTGCCAGGTAGAAAGAAAATTGTAGCCAAAATAGCTTCAATAAATAGCCAAACATCTGGAAATGGTTGCATCTTTACCAAAACATTAATTTTTTCACTAGAAATCAGTTGTTTGCATCTCTTTTTTATCTTTCGCCTTTATTTTACCAAAAAGCGCATAGGTTTGCAATATTTTGCAAATATTTCTAAATAGCCAGTTTCAACACTTTGCAAATATATTTTATAAAAGGTATTTAGTGCCATGCTCCTACCTTCAAAATCATCACAATTTAATTTGGTATCACGAATTTTCATACCATCAGAAAGATCAAGGATAGTAACCCTACATATGAATATGTACTTTCAAAAAATTGCCAAAATATCGCCAAACCAAAATATTTGTAGTCAATTTTCTCCAAAAAAATTACAATCAACACGAAACATATATCACAGTATGTTTCTATGATCACAGAAAACTCCAGCGGAATGTAAAACATACGCTACAGTGAAGTCAAAAACATTTTACAACCATTTAACGAAAACCGCTGCATACGTGAACGGGATGAGAAGAAGAAAACAACTGAGTATTTTCCAGAAAGCTGAAAAAGAATTTTCCAGAAAGCTGAAGTAAGTTTGTTTCATGGTAATCGCCTAGTTGAGCTGATGAAACATTTCCACGTGCAATTTAAATTTCTTCCACGATCGTGAATGAATGTTCAATGGTTCTATTGCTCCCACCGACAGAAGCAATCGTCGTGACAAACGGTTTGCATTGACTTTGACATTGAAATCGGCTGAAATGATGAACGCATGAATGCAAAATGCAAGATAAACATTTCACGATTTTGCATTGTACCATATGTCTTGTGACAAAAATGGAACTGACACAATCCGAACGTAAGAATTGAACATAAAACAAACGCTTAACAAGTCGTCAAAACATGATTCACTTCAACAGTTAATGCACGAGAAAGCGCAGCCACTTGCAAGAGAAGTTTTGTCTGTCTAGTAGAAACAACATGTTGAGTTCATCTGCAGGACAGCGATGCACGACCGTTTTCCGTTTGATAATTTAGATGAAAACAATTTGCAAGAAAGAAAATCTTAATTAATACAATTTCCCGAAAACACGACATTCCAGTCTATGTTCTATGGTCCGTGAAACTATTGGGGCAAACAACTACATTATGAAATGGAAACATGCACTTCAAAAAGAGCCGTTCGACACTAATGGAATATACAAAACAGGAGAAAGTAAAGGGTGCTTACATGACATTACACGCTACACACATAGACAAGGGTTGTACGTGGCGATGCAGCACAATCTTCGTTTCTCTTTTTCAAACCTGCAGAAATTAAAAAGCAGTGTTTGCACAGCTCCGACAATTAATTTCTGATTGTTTTTGTCACCCAACAACTGAAGCCAATCTTTTACTTCTCAATATTTAATATTGAAGATTATGCTTTGAATATAAATAAAGCTATTAGAAATAGTGAACATTTGAATTTGTCTTATCCTAATTATCAAGAATCCGACAAAGCCTGGAGTTTTTAAGCACACGAAAACAATTTCTTCAAGCTTGTCTATATTTTTAGACAAACATTTTATTTTTCAATGCAGTATGGGGGATCAGTCAAAGTTAACCGTTTTAAATCACTGTTTATGGCTTACTGCGAAAGAGGTAGTGATTAATCGTTGTCGTAATCCTTGACATCAGAGCCTACAAGAGGCGTACAAGAGGTACATCGAACCCGTGCCCTGGAGGATGAAAGTACGCACATTAAGTTTTTCTGTATCATGTGCAAAATTTATAGTCGCTCTTTTCTCCAACTGCAGCGCTGATAGCTGTAACCAGTGTACCTTTAAGACCTTGAGGAATGCGAAATTGTCCAAATGGTATTTTCAATTAAAAATATCCAAGCTTTTGCCTACTTTCGACAAATTTCATTCCGTTGTCACCTTCATTTGTGTTGCAATATTTTGTGACTATTTCGTCATACATGTCACGCAGCATATTAGAGTTTTGCTACGTGGAATCTACGGACGATAAGGTATACATGCTGTAAACTCTGCTGCTGTAAAATCTGCCAGTCAACAACGCATCCTTTTGCCAAAGTTGTTTCCAAGCTAAGTCTGTAAGTCTGTGTGTCACACAACAGTCAGCAGCAGTTAAATTCGACGCACTACCGTTTTTTTACGAACCCTTTAAGTCCTGCGCCGGCCAAAATTTTGGCGCATTTTCAACGCTGTGACTCGCTATCCGATTGAGCTAGAAAGCTGTTCGAACCCTCTAAGGATTCAGCAAGTCATCTAGTAGATTGAAAAAAAAAACTGTTTCGTTTTGGGTTTGGGGTTCTCTGGGGGGGACGCCACAAGTGGGTTGTTTTAGCCTTTTTATGGCCTATTTTACCCGGCCTTGGACGCCAATCCAATGGGCCAACATTTTGTCCCAAGTTTTCTTGTAGAAACTAGGCCATCCTACGAGTGTTTAGAGCCCTTGATTGGCTTTGTAGCATATCTGGATCAAAAATTATGCCATAAAAACCAAAAAGGTCAAAATTTCTACCCCTAAAAAAGGTAACCAGGGTGGAATAACACCCCTTTTGTATATGGCCATAGCTCGCCGTTAGAATAGGCTAGAGAGCTGTTCAAACCCTCTGAAGACTGGGGAAGACAAGTGGTTTAGACTGGAAAAAAAATTTTCAGCTTGAGATCTCGTTTTTTTTGTTGATGTTTGCATATTGAGAGGATGTTTATGCATATTTGTTTACATTTGAATAATGACGTCATATCGTGGGAGTCGAACAATCCATCAGATTTTGTGACTCAAAGTTTTTTTGGATTCGAGGCTACAGTACGAGTCTTTAGAGGGTTTGATGGACTTTCTAGCATTTCTGGTTGAAAAGTTATAGCCAAACTTCCGGAAATTAATTAGGGAAATCCCCTGAAATTGCTCAGCCATATGCTCCATGATTTGGGGTCTTCTGGCCCTCACTTGGGCCCCAGAAACGCCAGGAAATCGATCTAGTCCTCTACAGCTTCATATTCCAGCCCAAAATACAACTAAATTTTGGGCCACAATTTCGGCCCATTGTGCGGGTGATGACGTCATAATGGAACAACCAAAAAAAGCAAAACCTACCCTTTTTCTAACGACAGCCACGGAAAACCCTGAACCCAAATCTCAAAAGTTTTTTTTTCAGTGCAAACTACAAGACTTCACGAATCTTTCGAGGGTTCGAATAGCTCGCTAGCATTTTTAAGCGGCGAGTTATCGCTATTCGCAATACCGCCAGTGGGAGACTCAATGCATTTTCTGCAATTTTCTGATTTGGGGGTACAACACTTTTTTGGCCATAACTTTGGTTCCAAACATGCTAGAAGGTCATTCAAAAACTCTATAGACGCGGCTTATCGTCTAGTTTCCAACAAAAGCTTGAGCCAAAAAAATCGCTAATTGGATTGGCGCCCAGGGTCAGCTAAATTGGTTCAAAAATTCAAAAACATGCCTTCTTTGTGATGTCACCAAGAGAAAACCTTCCACCCAAATCAAATCATTTTTTTAAATCGAAACTAGTAGACTTGTTGAATCCGTGGATGGTTTGAACAGCTCTGTTGCTATAGTAGCTGCCAAGTTATAGCGTTTTATACCATCCCCAAAATCCGGGGACTGAAAGAAATGACAGTTCATAGATTTTCGTGACAACTGCACAAAAATAAGCAGGTTTGTTTCAAGTAATTGTGACCATCGAGCAGCCATTGTAACTTGTATTGCTACAGCAGTCAATCAAGATGACACAATGTCACTTGTGATGCCATGCAACCACCATGTCATGCAACGAATTGTTTTCTGTCTGTTAGTGCTATTAATGTGCTTGCGACCAGTTGTACGATCAACAAGCTCGAGGTTAGCAACTTTATAGAAATATAAGTTAGGTATGTGGGATAAGATGAAGGAAAATCACTGCCACTTTGGTGTGTAAACAGCAGCGGATTCACAATAGTAGCAAGTACAGCAATTGCAACAGGCCCTGCATTTTTAGGGGCCCCGCGCGGCCTTTTGTGTTGAGCAGATGCGGTGACTGCTTCTATCACAAAACCGATTTTCTCTCCATTTCTTTGAAATTTCCAGATTTGCAAATTCTCACGAATTTCGCCCGCTTTGGTTGATTCATTTCATTTAAAAATGGTTTGGAACAAGCGTAGCGAGTGGGTAAACCGAACCGGGCGAAGCAAGCGGGGTGGGATCTCGCAGAACTTGATAGTTGTGGGGGAGGAAGGTACCCGTTCAAAAGAGACCTGTTCAAGACAGACCACTCGAAACAGACCATGTTCATAACAGACCTGTTCATAACAGACCCGTTCATAACAGACCACGTTCATAACAGATCACGTTCATAACAGACCCGTTCATAACAGACCCGTTCGTAGCAGACCACGTTCATAACAGACCACGTTCATAACCAGGGCCGGATTTAACTGATGCGAGGCCCTAGGCTAATCCACTTGTGAGGCCCCCTCTCTCATTGTTGCGAGGAAAAATGGAAAGCGTTAATCAATTTGCGAAAATCCGAAAATACGAAAAATACGTATAAAGAAATAAAAAGCTACAACCATCGCAATCAAGTAAGGCTGAACATAACGCAGTAAACAGTTAAAAAGGTTTTGTCCTGGCCTTTTCCATAACAAAATTGTGTAAGAATTCATTTCAATTTGTCTTCCTTAGTTTGTTGCTTATAATGTACCGAATGCTTAGTGTGAACAACCTATCCTGGAACATCGCGACCCTTTAATTCATTTTTAATTGTTTTGAATCTTGAAAAGGACCTTTCGCCTGAGCAGTTATTGACCATCCAGCTAAGAAATAAGGCTTCGCGTGGTTGCATAAACTATATGAACCGATAATCTAAGGCATCAGACCCAAACGTGCTTTTGTCATTTTTTGCTGTTTCCGTGTCTCGTTGAGGAAGAATTCTGAGGTTTCCAGTTGGCAGTGTGGATTCTGCTTGCTATTGAAGCTCATCAAGATCTTCTATGATTTGCTTAGAATGGGAGCAGTACAAACTTGGGCAAGTACTCAATCTGATTTCTGAATGACTTTACTGAAGAAAATTCAAATGGAAAAAATCACATCTAAATATACCAATCGAGCGTTACGCGATACAAACGCTGACAAAACTACAGTACAGTATTGCTCAGTCACTTAAAAAACAACGATGCTTTTATTGTAGGATACTGCTGCTAGACTTTCACATAGCTCTTATCTGTAGTAAAACCTTGCTTTGTTCAGGTGCAGTGACGTAACTAGAGGTTTGAGCCAGGGAGAAACTTAGCTGAAGGGACCCTAATATTCAGACAATAGTTGAGAAACAATAGCAAATCCGGCTTTGAACGGCTATACAAAAACCCGAAATCACCGGAAAAACACTCCGAAAAACGCAAAAAACAACAATCTTCTGAAATCAAAAGAATAGTAAATACCAAAATATAAGCTTGGCAGGGGCCCGGTTTTACATTTAGCTTGGCAGGGGGGCTGCTCGCACTCCTGCCACCCGTCGGTTATGCCACCGATCAGGTGAATTTCAAACATGAACAGCCACAAATTCTTTTGATGGAGTCACACGTAACAATCGGTATGATTCAGCAAACACAGGACCCAGCCAGCGTGCTTTGAATGTATCGACACAATAGTTTGCATGCGGCTTGACCAACCGTTATATTAAGATTCATGGAAACTCGTCGGAACGCTCTGGCGTTATCACCATGAAAGTTGAATAAAACTAAATTTCGTGAATAATAATTAAGACATAAATTTTTGACGAAGTTTAATCTAAATGATCATATGCCGGCAATTGACCGCATGCGTACCACAGTTTTTTGGAGGCCCCCTTGGACCTTGAAGCCCCAGGCTTAAGCCCATATAGCCTATAGGTAAATCCGACCCTGTTCATAAAAGACCCGTTCATAACAGACCATGCCCATAACACAAGACCCATTATGAACGTGGTCTGTTGTGAACGGGTCTGTTATGAACGTGGTCTGTTATGAACGTGGTCTGTTTCAAACAGGTCTGTTGCAAGTGGTCTGTTATGAGCAGTGGTGAAAGTAGAATAATTTTCTTACTGGAGCGATCCAGTATTTGTCAATACCCTCCCAAAATTTCAGCCACGAATGTAAATAAGCAATCAAGAGCAGGTCTACTTTTGGCCTACCCTGTATCGTACATTTTAAAAATGCAAAAAACGTACGGAACATTCTGAAAACCACCATCTCAAAATCAACCAAAAAGCGTTAGGTTATGGGCTACTTACGGCAACTTTGAGTATATTGACACAATAGCTGGCATGCGGCTTGACCAACCGTCATATTGAGATTCACTCGCATGGAAACTCGTTGGAAGACTCTGGCGTTATAACCACGAAAGTTGAATGAAACTAAATTTCATGAATAATAATTAAGACATACATTTATGACGAAGTTTAATCTACATGATCATATGCCGACCATTGACTCTATGCGTACCACAGTTTTTTGGAGGCCCCCTTGGATCTTGAGGCCCTAGCCTATAGCCTATAGGTAAATCCGACCCTGAGTCTACACGTACTCGCGGCATTCACTGAGTAAGTTGTTTCAATTCATAAACATATTACTTTATTCTGAACTCCCTCGATATCCGAACAAAAACAGTCACAATGAAACTAATGAAAAGGGCAGGGGTGCACAATATTCCCTCTCAGGTGCGCCACTGCGCAGTAACACCAAAAATTATTATCAAATTTTGGCAGAAGTAGAACGCTTTCTGAGCATGTTGCACAACTAAAATTCGGCAAAACCGCCGCTTACAATCAAGGACAATCGAGGACGACTTACATTTTTTCTTGAGCTTATCGAAAGGTCTAGATCAGGGGCTCAAAGACTCGGGTCGCATATGGCCCGCGGATGGCATTTTGTGCAGGCCGCAATGCTTTTTGGAAATTTTCAAATAATTAAAATTTACGTTATTTAGGTTATTCACCGGTATTTAAAGTGCTCGGCCAGGGAGTAAACAAGTTCCTTTGAAACGAACGTAGAGGCGGGT
>Ga0210059_1010149_pt1 | contig 14591 bp, 11 predicted proteins | sample Ectturendosymbi2_FD_188042 | JGI IMG/M metagenome (GOLD analysis project Ga0210059, IMG submission 188042) | Ecteinascidia turbinata endosymbiont from Florida, USA - Sample 2 (SPAdes) (version 2) | ecosystem: Host-associated > Tunicates > Ascidians > Unclassified | place: Key West, Florida...
GGGGGGGGGGGCAGGAAACGCGCAACTTGAACATCTACGTGCGGCTGCACGCGATCCTTCTCTTCGCTCAGTGCGCGTCTCCTTTGCGCGAGGTACGTCACAAAGAACCAATTCTGTTAAAAGTTCTGCTGCCGCCTTTTCTTGGCGTCGATGGCGTCCAGGATCGGTTGCCTCTTTTCGCTGTACCTCTTCCTGAGGTCCTCGATCTCTTTCTCCATCATCGGATCGAGCGCGTTGAGCCGCTCCTGGAGCTCGGCGACGTTGAGGCTCTTGAGGAAGTCAAAGTCCATGTCGGTGATGTTTTTGCTGAACTTCCACGCCTCGTCGGGGGGGAGGCCGTCGCGTTTCGAACCGCTGCCCGACCGCTCCTCGCTACTCGGGTTGTTGTCGAAGTAGTTCATGAACGCCGGCCGCTGGCCGCTTGAGCTGTTGGCCGTGGGCCCGGTATCGAAGCGCTGCATCGTGCCCGACGACGCCTCGTCTTCGTCGTTGATCACCATTGTTCCCAGGCCATCCAGTGTGTCGTCACAGTGCTCGATCATGGTCGCGTTTCCTTCGCTCGCGCCTGCGCAGAACGAAAATAACAATGGTCATTGTTTTGTCACGTGATTTTGCGCTAACTCGTTAGGAAGTACATCTGTCAATAAAAATACTCTTGCAAGCTTTGGAGGAATCAATCAACTGAGTTCTGCTGTCATAGTTTTGCAATGATCCAAACTTGCACATATCTGTATTTAAGCAACTCCAGTACTTACCACAAGGGCAACGGAGCTGAAACAACTGAGCAAAAAATTGTTGAAGAATTTCACGTAACACAACAGAATAAGATTTTAGGACTGGGGATGTACACAACACGGTTTATTTCCTGTATGAAAACTTTGCCGATGGATTTGTTTGTTTTCCACCTTTGCGGAGGCTCGTTACAAGTAGGTCTGAGCTGTAGTTTTTCGCTTATTTCTACTGGGCTGTACACTGTACGCGATTAATCTCAGCGCTTGGGGAGGCAAGACTCTCTTCCACTCCACTTGATCAGAAACGATAGATCGCTTTTTGACGTCGTCGTCCTTTGTGATCGCAAAGAAACATTGTATAATATCGTAGAGACACACAATATAATGATCGCAGAGAAACAGTTAACAGCAGCTGTCATCAACGTTCATCATAGTTACTTTACAAAAATGAATGATGTCACAACAAAAGCCTAACGTTTAGGAATCTTTTCAGATGTATACAATTATAAATACAATCAATACAGCAACATGGCATTTGAATCTACAAAAAAATGCTCTCCGCACAAATGCAATTTAAATAATAATCAGCAGAGTAGCGCTTCAAGCTTGAAGGTACCTGTGTTAAACTGTGCCTTGTATTTCATGGTGGAATCCTGGCCAGCACCCCCGTCTACTTTCAGGATTGTACCAGATTCAATTTCGTCCTCGTCATCTTCGTCGTCGGAATCCGATCCGTTCTTCATTTTTTGCCTTTTTATTTCCATTGCTTCTTGTACCATGTCCTTCATAAGAGCGTGCAAATATCACGACTAAGTGTTTGCAACGAGATCGCACGACTGGATGTATGTAGACCAGAACGAATATTTGTGAGGAGGCAAGACTGATCTTTTAACACAATGAAGTAACATTCAAACTTGAAATAACAAACAGTGCAAGTTCTTTCGGATGAGGAAATGCTTAAAAATAGTTTCCGAAAAAGATCACGTACTGCAAACTGGAAAATTGCATTGTTCATACGCGCTCGCGAAAGCGGGAGGATGCCGACTTTGACATGTGACTAGGGTTCCTACGTAATTTTCAATAGAAAATTTCCAGACTTTGCTATGCCTAACCTTTCCGAATGACCTACCCAGGTCAAATACAGGCACTATACCTTTTACACGAAACAAGTAAAATTATATCAATCGTAAACAAATCGTTATGAAAGTGTATGTAAAAACATCAAGTGTGGAAAATTACATTCTTTTTCCTGCTAACAGACCAACAAAAATTTTTCCAGACTCCGTAGGAACCCTGTGTGACAGTCTAACGATAAAAAGCAGAGCTACTCTACGCAGAGCATCTTGCTCACCCGCAGAATACTGTGCGGCTTGGCCTCCTTGATGAAAGGGTCTTGCAGCAGTGTGGTGGCAGTGGCGCGTTGCGCAGGACTCTTGATCAAGCAGTTGCTGACAAAGTGAATGAACTTCTCCGACCACCTGTGATGCACAGGGCACACTCTTCTTGATGCGACCACCACCAGACACAACTTTTCGCCCACAGCAGCAGGAAACATGACGTCAAACATTGAAATGGAATTTAATAGGGTTCCCACGCATTTTTAAAAATCATTTTCCATACTTTTTCAATACCTTTTCAATTAGAGCTCGACCGATAAGCTTTTTTTGGGCCGATACCGATGTTTTTCAATTTTCATTGCCTATATCCGATGCCGATATTTTTGTATTACTGAAGCAGTATCTCTTTTGCCTCATTAGGCGAAATAACGACTCCTGGAGCTATTTTGCCTTCAGCCAAACATTTTCAAACTACAGCTGAAAGACATTACAGTGCATATTTTTCTTCAGACCACATAAACAAAGAGAATAATTTCACAAGTTACAATTATTTTGTGAGGCAAAATATACACTCCTGGAGCTATTTCGCCACCAGTCGAAACATTATTGGCTGAACTGGTCACATGACAAGTTTGGACAGCTTAACTGTCTCAGTTGACTGTGACATCTGTAAATGGGTCAGTCTGATAGACAAGTAATGTTATGCTTCAGTGCTGGAAAGTTGTTAGCAGCTTCTTCCTGCATTGTGTGAACTGTAGGCTAAAAGTAAACCCTTGTTTCTTTACCTATTGTACTTGTCACGTGACCATTTCAACCAGCTGTGTTTGACTAAAAGGATGGTTTAATCTGTTGTGCCTACTGCAGACCATAGCAATTTTCAAGACTCACAGTAGTCTAATTCTAAATAAAAAAGTGCACAAACAACAAACATGTGTTGCGTATCAGTGGGCTTACTACTTGTGTAAACAATAGACATCTGTGCCTGTGCTCAGATGTTTTAAGTAAAAAAATGCGCGACGCATTAAAACCATCACATCACTGCGATGAAGAACCGTACAACATCGAATTCTGCGCAAACCTGGGTCCTGCTCGCTGTGACGTAGGCACTTTGTTGATGCACGCTGAACGTAAGACTGTCTAGCCTAGAGAGACTTTGGTAAAACAGCCAACCAACACAAAAGCACGTAACCTAGTTTGTTCGCAGGCAATCATCTACCTATCGCGTCAAAACCTATGAGCGAATGTTATGTCAGAGCGTTTTGTCGGGACTGTTGCACAACGTTCCGTATGCGTGTAGGCTCTGTGCGCTAGGAACAGGACAGAGCAGTTGTGTTAATCAATCAGGGTCAGAGACGAAGTAGCAACTTGGGTTTCCGAATGCTCCATGCAGAGCAACAGCGCAACACTTTCATGAGCAAATATTACCGATATGCTGTATATCGGCGGAAATTTGCCGATACGATACATCGGCAACATCGTCATATCGGCCAATATACATCGGCGTGCCGATACATCGGTCGAGCTCTATTTTCAATACTAAATTTAAGAAGTTCAATACCATTACTTTTCTTCATTTTTCGAAATTCCTGGTCATGAAACTCAATTTTACACATTGCATGACACTGCATAAATAATGAAGTGCCTTCAGTAAAATTCTGCTCAGAGATTTCTTTTCCATTTATAATGTCCATACTTTTTCAATACCTAATGTACATTTTGGCAAAGTTCAATACTTTTTCAAGGTCTTGAAAACCAATTTTGAAATTCAATACTTCTTCAAAACCGCGTGGGAACCCTGATTAAGCAGAATAGATCGGCAGTGCCGGATTGTCTAAATTTTTCACTAGAATTTTTCAATTTTTTTTTTCACAATTTTTCACACAGCATCTAAATTTTCACTAGTTTTTCTCACTTTACTATCTCCAACCTGTACTACAACAATAATAAGTGGTTACGATATATTGCTGCCAACATTCAAATACTCGTAACGTAAATTTACAGATCGTAGTTGGGCCGTCCACAGCTTCTGAAGCATACAATGAAATTCGTTGGCAATTTAGGACACTTTCACATCAGTCATTGCCAGTGTGTGACGAACAACGAAATCAACTGTTACTCATGGAAGTCAACTAAAAAAACGAACACTGTACTTTTCAGGGTCCCGGAAAGTTGGAGGTGGTTTGGTTGGGATCATGAAGATTGCCCTCATAGGGTGGATGTCAGAATAAGGTGGTTTGCCTTCAGCGATCTCTATGGCTGTTATTCCAAGAGACCATATGTCTGCGACACAATCATATCTGCAAAAAACGCATCAGTATGAATATGATGGCAACGATCATCTACTATAACATGTAACAAATATAAGTAAAACAGCTTTGAGAAAAGGTCATCCATAATTTTCAGAGGTTTGTCTAAAATATCGCAGGAACAACTTTGTTTCCAATATAGCTCAACTCAAAGGCAATATTAAAATGATTTTCAAACTTACGCTCTGTTTTTAGGCAAACAAGAAAGCAATTTTCATTGAATTTAGTTCCATGGGTTTAACAAGCCAGTTGTTTGATATTTTTTTTCACCAAGCAGGCTAGCAGCACAGAAAATACAAACATACCACAGTCTCAGTCATTCCCAATCCACACCAAGTTCAATATACAAGGACTTGCAACAGCAACATAAGGTAAAGCAGGTTTTACATATTCATTGGAAAATCTTAAACATATTGCACAGTTCTTTGCCAAATCTGTGCAGTTTCCCATTCTACTGGTTTCATACTGTTGCAAACATGCAGCATGTACATTGTGAAGTGAAAATTCAAGAGCACAGCATTTGACTAGACACCACCAGCACACAGTGGAACTTACTGCAGTAACGGTGCTATGTTAGCATCAACTCACCCAATTTCCTGGATAACTTCAGGTGCCATCCAAAATGGTGTACCGATGACTGTGTTTCGCTTAGCCATGGTATCAGTGAGTTGACCAGCAACACCAAAATCTGCCAGCTTACTGTGTCCATCAGTATTTAGTAGGATATTTCCAGCTTTCACATCACGATGAATTTTGCGCATAAAGTGCAGATATTCTAGTCCCTTCAAGGTATCTTTCAGAACGGTAGCAATTTCATCTTCAGTAAGTGTTTTTCGACGAAGTCGTATAATGTCCGAAACTGATCCAGCACCACAATATTCCATTACAATCCAGAGATCAGTGTTTTTAAAATAGCTTCCGTAGTATTTGACAACATACTGCGAGTCACATTGTTGCATGATTGCTATCTCCTTAATTATTTCTTGCAGATCTGATTCTACCGGCACTTGCTTGATAGCAACTACCTGTCCTGCTTCTTTGTATATGGCTTTGTACACACAACCATATGCACCTTCTCCAAGCTTTTCAAGTAAATCAAAAACTTCATCAGGTTGTTTTGTAAGGCTCTCCTCACTCAACTTCTTTAACGGTCTCTTGTTTTCCATAATTGCACAAAAATAGCAAGGTCACAGTTTATTAATAAAATTTAGAGGTCACAGAAAATTACCACTGTTGAATCATAACAAGATCAATAGATACGTGACATGCAAGTCATCACCAATCTATTTGTTAGTACTTTCTTTTTCAACTACATTTGTATCCTCATAGATTCAGTAGCACAAAATCAACTGGTAATTAGATATTTAATTAGATAATTAGTTAATTTGTTGTTTTTAAGTTGTAACTTTTGAACCAGAAACGCTAAAAAGTCAATCAAGGGCTCAATAGACTTGGATTCTAACCTAGTTTCCAATAAAAACTAAAGCAAAATAGTTCCCTTTTGCAGTTGGGCCCTAGGCCAGATAACATGAGCCAAAACGACTAAAACCTACCTCACTTATGACATCACCCACAGAAAAACCTGAAACCAAAACCAAAATTTTTTTTCATTGCAGACTTGCTGAGTCTTTTGATAGTTTGAACAGCTCTCTAGCACAATTGACTGGCGAGTTGTGGAGCTGCAAAGTGGCGTGAAAGTAGTTGCTCATGCAGGATTCTTAGGCATGATATATTTGTACATCGGCAGCGAACATGTTAACAAAGATGAAGCATGTGTCATGCTGTTAATTTGCTCAACGTTTCGGTTTATCTCTTGGTGATGGTAGTGAGGACCTTTACACAACTGCACGCTCTATATTTGAAAAAGAACATTCAGTTCAGTTTTGTTTATAGTTGGTTTCTATACTCCATTCAGAGTGTCACAAGTGGTCTGTGGTGCCCATTTCCGCAGTGAATGCTGTACTGGTTCACATGCCCATGGCAGCACTACGTGTGAACTGTTCCCTTGTACCCACCCATCAACGACGAGCATGAGGCCAGCTGGATAGGTTGCAAACATTGTTTTTCAAGTTTTTGGTGGCACGTGCTCAACCAACAGTAGCACTGAGCTGGTGCACTGGTGGTGTGGCTGTTGTCATAAAATCTACATAAACACATTGTGTTTGATAACATGTTGTATCATCTACAAATGTTGCTCTTACATATTAAAAACTTCCAGTTATGGCGTGTAATATAGACAAATGTGTACCTAACTCTGGTTCAGTAATTTTTCTTGGAGCCACCAAACATTTGGTAACCTACATTCCTCATATGCTAACTTAGCAATGCATTACAGTGGCAATTACTACAGCATGGAAACATTAAGCAACAAATTCCATACTAAAACGGAATGAGATTTGTTACTATTCCATGTTAACATTATAAGTGTTGTTAAGAATGAAGATTGACCTTATTGAAATTATAAGCACTATGAAATTTCTCTTCTACCAGAAATTATTGCCATTACTGAAACAAAACTACAAACGAATCCAACCTTCAGGGTTGTTGTTACATATGAGCAGACTAACGAACATGCACTGGTGGTGTGGCTTTTCTCATAAAATCTACACAAAACATTTTCAGATCAGACATGATCTCAACATGTCTGTGCCTGCATGTGAAAATCTTTGGATTGAAATCAATCAGGCAAAAAAGCATTATCATTGTAGTTTACAGACATCTTCAACGTGATCATAGTTAGTTCTAAGACGCATTCCAAGAAAATATTCTCAAAATAAACAGGAGCAACAAAGAGTTCTATGCTTGTGGTGACTATATTATAAATTCATTGCAATGTGATGTAAACCATAAAGACTGTCATCTTACTTAAATTCTATCACTAGCTCTGATTCATTTTATTTTATCAACTAGCCTATACGATTGGGGAAATCATCAGCTACTTTGCTTGACCAGACCACTTTTATAAAAGTAACTTAATACCATCCATTACAAGTGGAATACTAGAAAGTGATATCAGTGATCACCTTCCAACATTTGTGTTGATTCAGACTGCATACCTCCATACTCACTGGCATCATATAAATTTCGAAGGAGCTTAAGCAGAAATAACTACTGAGCAATTCAACAATGAATTATATGACATCCTACAAAATCAACTTTCCACAATGGCATGGGTGAACATCAAAATTTTGATATGGCTGTCAGTACCTAAATGAGTGCAAGGTAAGCATGCACCTCTTATCGGGCAATCAAGACGTGAACAAAAACTTGCCCTAAAACCTTGGATCACAAAGGCAATCATGGTTTCAATTTATCATGAAAACAGTCTCTTGTTTACAACCTGCAAAAATCAAAGCCCTTCCATAGTTGCATACAAAAAATACAATTTATTCACAAGCATAAAAATACAATGTCTTTCAGATTTTTCAATTCAAATTTTGCTTTTGAAATGACTGAAAAATATGAAGTCATTTTGGTCAGAACATCTTAAAAATATATGCTGATGAACATTGTTACTTGGTGAGTTTTAATACATCTGTGAGACAAACGACTGAAACGTCTCAGCGACAAAAAAAGCCAGATGCCAAGTGTCTTGAAAAGAGAGGCAACAAGATAATTCAAGCAAAGCTGGATGATACCCAGTGCAGTTTTCATCCTGACTGTAGCACACCAGATCTGATTTTCACTCTCCACAAAACTTTCAAGATATCTTGGGAGTATGCCAAAGATGTCAACACATGTTTTGCCGACCTTGAGAAAGCATAGGATTGGGTCACTTGGGAAAAGCTTTTGCCGATCCAAGTCACTGTATTCTTTCTCAGACATTTGGATTTCTGTTGGCAGAGTTAAACCACAACCATTCAGTGTTCACCATGGGTGCTGGACCCCAGCAAGGGTGCGCACTGTTACTGCTCCTCTTCATAGTCTGTATGAATTCAACAGACAAGCACAGTTGAGTTGGTGAGGGTGTCACTGTTGGAAGCTACAGGATCAACCGTTTGTTTTTTCAGGATGATTTGGTACCGATTGCATTTTTGGAACAGGGTTTTCAACGTGCACTTGATCAGTTTTGAGTTGCATGGGGCCAAGCAGGAATGAAAATTAGCACTAAAAAGACAGATGTATTATGTCTTTCCATGAGCACTATTGCCCCGTGGTCATAAAATGGGATCATCCAAACACTGAAAAGCTGTCAGTTTTCAAAATTGGTGTATGTTCTGATCCTTACCTATGGTCATGAATCTTGGGTTTATGACTGAGAAAGTGATTTCTTGAGTACAAGCGACAATGGAGCTTTGCAAAAAGTTTATGGTGTGACACTTAGCAAGAAAGTACTGTGACGGCGCATCATGTCACATGCCTAGGGTGCAGTCAGGAAGCTCGTCATAAAGGCAGCTGCGCATAAGCAACAATAATAGAGTGAATCTGGGCAAATGGGAATCTCTATTGTTACTTGCCTGTTGCACTGGGTGGAAATGGTGTTCCTGCCATTGCGTGTTCGAATCTCACATGAAAAGCCACAACTAAAGTACACAGCTATGAAATTTGTAAATACCTGAATGTTGAGCCACTCCTCGTAAGTAGACAGATGTCAGCTTTGATGGTTCAGCCTCATGACCAGAATGTCTGACAAAAGATTGGTGATGCAAGTCCTGCTGGCTGCACCCAGGGAAAAGAGTACCAAAGGTAAACCAAGGACCAGGTGGCATGATTACACCTCCAACCTTGCTTGGTCCTGTCTTGGTGTGGAGCCAGCAGAACTGTCAGAGATTGCTGAAACCCATGGGGTATTTCAAGTTCTCCTAGGGCTACTGCCCCCACAACGCTCATGAGAGGAAATGCAGGTAGGAAAATGAATGAAAGAACATTGTACTTGCTCAGTGGTCTATGGAAAGACTCCAGCAAGTCCAAACGACATTACACTTACCTGTGAAAAGCAAATTGAACGATAAGTTTGCTTGCTATAAATCTGGGAAAGCTGATGAAGGCAGTAAACATGGTCTTACTGACGTTGTCAAATTGATTTTGTAAAATTGTCAATTGATTTTGTTTCCGCTTTTTGCAACCCTCCTACGAAGAAAAGCAGGTATATGAAAAATGAATGATTATCATAAACAAGGAAAAACATTGGTATTGGCGTAAGTCTTTTTTGGTCGAGATTCGATTGAAACCAGTTAAAACAGAAAAATGCTTAGTTATGAGACTTATTTCAATACACTGGACAAATCATCATGAAATGAATGCCCCATCATACTGTAGATGGCGTGAGTTGGTGCAATGGAGCAACAATTTCAAGGATTTTAAGAGTACACTGTTTTTGATTAAGGTAAAAAATGGGAGATGATGGATCAAAAGCTTTGTTCTTTTTAGGGCAAATAAGACTAGTACTTTTGGTACTGGGCGCTTTTTTCACCAAGGTGAAACAACAATTCATGATAAAAATATTTAATCCCTTAAAAGTTCATAAGCAAATGCAAAGAACCAATAAGCAGAAACTCATGCAACATGCAAACATTCCTGTAACCCCCGCAATGTCATAAATTCTTTTTAAGACATGAACTCAGTGAAAATGCAAGTGATATAAAGTAAAATCAAAATTGAAAATCAAACACTAACAACTTTTTGTAAAACTCACCTATCTTTTCCTATTAGCTGTCTACAACAATGAAGAACTTCAGCCATGAAATGTCATGCTCTGGCAAAAGCTGGTTCCAGCATACTACCTTGAAGTAGCAACTGCATATTCAGGCTTGAAAGACATAAAATGAATCATTTGCATTAAGGCAGTATATATTTTGCCATCAAGAGGCAAAAGCACTGCTGGAGCTACTTTGCCATTAGGTGAACCTGACTGGTTGAATTGGTCATGTGGTAAGGATGATACACTTGGATTAGCATACGGTTTTGTCATGTGACCTAAAATTCTAAACCTGAACCAGAACCCTAAACCAGGGGTCAGCAACCTTTCCCTACTTGTGGGCCAAAACAAACTCTGCAAGCTCCAGCAAGCCGTACTAAGTTTCCACCAACAATCCCTTCACTGTTTATGATGTTGTTGAAACTTCCAAATGTATGGAATTTTCACAGTTCATAATGTTAGCACCAAATACGAAATGCATTACATTTGTAGCACAACATTAGTGTGATATTTGATACGTTTTTTTTGTTTGAAAGCTCTGAAGTTCAGATGGTATGTTGAATGAGGTGAGAAGCATAACATCTTGCAAGTGGTCATCAATAACTTGTGTTCTCAACTTGCTCTTGGTAAGTTTCATTGATTAAAATATGTGCTCACACGCAATATATTTTTTTTTTTTAAGTCAAGCAGTGATACACCCTTGACATGAAGTTTTGATTTCAACTCGTTATTTCACTGCAGCTCAAATAGTTCCATTTGATACTTTTCTTATTTATACCGCGTCCACCTGTCCATCAAATGGAGTACTAAACAATTTGATATTGTTTGAGTGAACGAATGTCATCAAAGCGGAATGAAAAGTCAGTTCTTAAATGCTGTATCACAGAAAAAAATCAAGTACTGCTTGTAGGTTTGTTCTCTTGCAGTGTAGCAAAGTGAGCATAATTTGCAAATTTTTCTAGCTGACCTTCCCAGAGTCATAGCTTTATTTCGAATGCACAGACGTACTCCACATCGCATGTATCACTTGGAGTTTTTCCTAAAGCTTTAAATTAAAGTTGTTCAAATGTGATGTTAAATCGACCAGAAATGCCAAGTAAGAAACTCATTGCTGATCGTGAAATTCTGCAGCATTGGTATTTTTATATTCAAGGAAGGTTGCCATTTCCTCCCTCGCCTGAAGTAGTGGACCTTGCAGAAATAAAGTAAGTCCTCATTCTGGTTCTCTGCTTGCAACTGGCCATGTTTCCAATGCAAGTGACAAATAAAGTTTGCAGCCTTCACCACTTTGTCTATGACATCTTTTAATCTTGATACCTTTGCACACAATGCTTTCTGCTGAATGAGACACTGTAATTTCACAATGTAGTTGTAACTCCTTGGTTTTCCATATGTATTTGAAGCAAAGACACAACACCTTTGTTTTTTCCAACCGCTGATGAGTCTCCATCAGTTGCTATTGACACCAGTTTTGAGAGATTCAGATTATTGGCTTTAAAGGTCAACTGACATGAACTTTTTCTTTGATTGTCAACCGACATGAACTTTTGCTCACATTGATAGAACTTTTCATTCTGATTCTAAATCACTAATTTTTATCAACATTGGATACGTGGTTAATAAGCTGTGGGAAGCAAACAAAGTTTGACAATCCGCCATTGCTGAGTCACGGCACTGTGACGTCATGTCAGAACTCTACTATGCGGCATGCGTGTTACTTCACATTGAAGCATTGCATATTCCTGTGAGCAACCCACTGCGTAACATGATGCGTGTCTGCTGGAGTGTAATTCTTGCCACAGTACAGTTGGACACTGCCACTTGACTTAATTACTCTGCAGTATTTATACGACATAAAACCCAGCAATGACAAATTTTTTTGAGAGTGACAGTAACACTGAAGAATTAGGTTTTCCAAATGCTGTGCTGCCATACCAGTGGTATGAGCCTGCACCTAACCAGTCAAAACTTGGTGAACCTATAAGCAGCAGCGATGTCTCTGAAGATGAAGAAGCTGGCTTAGATGAGGATAATTCTTGACGTTGAGAACTGGTAAGTTTTTGAGTAGCTGAGAGGGATTTTTAGTTTGAAATATTTGATTGCTGACATGGTTGGTGTCACAAAAACTTGAGTGGGCAAACTTACAAAGAGCAGAAGAGTTTTGCCTGCTTGCGTTGGTTTCAAAATTAAACAAAGTGAAGTAGCTTTTCCCGACAGGTTAAACTTTTATCCAATACAACATAAATGTGGTTTAGGCTATGATTTTGATGATGCTTGACGTACCAACAGCACTTGTAAGGTTTTCAAGAATAAACATGAAGACATCAGTGTGTTTGGTTGTTTTGTGTACCAAAGCCATGAGAAGGAAAGGCATCAAAATAGGCAGGAGGCATTGAATCTTGAAGCATGACAGTGCACCACTTCATCCTTACTAATCTGTTTCTCACGAGCTGACAGGGGAGGGGGGCTTTTCACAAGCATCAACAGCTGATCGTTCACATATTCTGAAAAATCAAAGATAGAAATGTGGTTAGGATTAATTTTTCCCAAGCAGTAGATCTTCTCTGTAGCTTCCTTTTTTCATGAAGATGTTTTACTTTTTGGTTCAGGAATTATAGAAGGAACAGCATCAGGTTGAAGTTGTAACTGAAAATTCATGTTATATCCAACAGAGGCTGCAAATGTCCTACTTAATACGAAATCGGAATCATTAAAGTGTTTTTCACAAACCCTTGAATGCTTATATAGTTAAATTGGAGTTCTCTCTCCGACATTTGAAAATCCAGGCCTGCCTTAGCTTAGGGTCTTTTGGGAAAGCGAACATACAAAAACTTTTGTCTAACCAACTTCTCATACTACAAGTTGTAACAGCACATACCACCATGTCAGTTTTAATGCTTCAAAGTTGTTATGTCTGTATGAAGAAAAGACAACAATTTGCAGCAAATAGCATTAACCTACTCATAAGACAGTGTGTTGCAAGCTAATAATAACACTGAAAACATTAAGAATTTGTTGAATGTCACAAATGCAAGAAAAATGGAGTCTGATACATTAGCTGGCTAAAGCTGGGGTGTTATAATATATTGTTCTTTAACACTTCGGCGTCCAGCCGCTTTTGCGAATTTTTGAAAAAAAGCTGCTGAAACACACGTGGCTTTGCATGGGAATATCTCCGCTCCTGTACAGGTTACGGACCTGGTCGAAGTGTCAAAAGACATGGCAAGTCTTTTAGTTTGCACTTGAAAACATTTTTTGCTTGGGGGATGCAGGTTTTTTGTCAGTGACGTCACAGTGGAGGACGTTTAGGCCACTTTGGCCCACTTTGCCTGGCCCTGGGCGCCAACCGTTACGTGGTAGTATTTTGCTGAAGTTTTTACTAGAAACTAGGCTACAATCTGAGTCTTTTGATACTTTGGATGACCTGCTGGGTTTCAGGTTCTAAAGTTATGATCTAAACTAGCAAAAATATTTGACTAATTAGCTAATTAGATTATTAATTAATTTGTTTATTTTAGATAGTAACTTTTGAACCAGAAACACTAGAAAGTCGATCAAAGGCTCAAAAGACTCGGACTCGAGCCTAGTTTCCAATGAAAACTAGGCTCGAGTCCGAGTCTTCTGCGGTTGGGCCCTAGGCCAACCAACATGAGCCAAAATGACCCTAAAACTACTTCACTTATGACGTCACTCACAAAAAATCCGCACCTCCCAACAAAAAAATTTTTCAAGTGTAATCTAAAAGACTGGCCGATTCGTTTGAGCCCTTGAACAGCTCTCTAGCGCAATCCGCGGAGGAGCTAGGGCGTTGGTAAGGCAACCGAAAAATGCTGTTTTTTAGGCCGCAATTGAAGTACAAATATATCATACGCCAGGTCTCAAAGTGTTAAAGTATCTTAGGTCAAAATGCAACCTAACATCCCACCCAATCAAACTAGTCATACTGCATGGAATCACTAAATGGAAAAATACTTTAGCAATTCATTTTCACAGCCTTACACTTTGTCAGCTTCTTAAACTAGCCATATAGGCTACACCAAGCAGTAAGCTAAGCAACGTTTCTACAAACATTATTTGTGTCAACCTCACAAAAGATATTTACTCACATCTCACTAATTTACAGGGCACCTGACTATATGACCTCTGTTTTTTTTATTCCCTGGCATTTTTGCTATTTTACAGAATACATCTAGTGCAATTACCGTATTTTCTGGCTAATAAGCCGACCTGGCGAATAAGCCGAGGCTAGTTTTTAGCTCTGAAAATGAGAGTTTTTCCATTTTTCGTTACCTAACTACTGGTACTTTTTTTTCTTTTTGCAACAAAGTTTGTCAGGTATGCGTTACATTCATTACGCACCAATGCATGTTCTTTATAATGGTGGAGATGATTTCAGTGGTGGAGATGCGAGCATGGCGTGGTAGGGAGTTCAAAACTGCGTCATGCGCAAAAGCTTACGGTCCCCGTACGATGCTTCGCCTGTGAGAGCACTCGGAGCGCGGCTCCCGCTTAAACAGAGAAGGGGGAGTGATGCAGCAGTGCAGTGGCTGCTACATGCGACACGACGCGGTGGCTGCTA
>Ga0210059_1010150_pt1 | contig 14590 bp, 7 predicted proteins | sample Ectturendosymbi2_FD_188042 | JGI IMG/M metagenome (GOLD analysis project Ga0210059, IMG submission 188042) | Ecteinascidia turbinata endosymbiont from Florida, USA - Sample 2 (SPAdes) (version 2) | ecosystem: Host-associated > Tunicates > Ascidians > Unclassified | place: Key West, Florida...
CTGCTGTGGAAAGTTTATAATATCAAAAAATATGCATGCTTGCATCTTTTTAACAGAGCGGATGTCTGATATGTTTTATTTTTGATATATTAGGCATACGTTTACTTCATCGACTTGGGAACTGTTGGAAGTCCAGACGAAACCATTGCTGGCTGGCCGCTGTCCACTCTATCAAGCACCAGGGATATCCTGACAATCAACAAGTGTGATTGACGTAGTCGATAGCGATCACTGTGCGCAGTCAATACTTATACGACTCAACCCGCAGTATCAACTCATAACATCAAAAGCAAACACTCCATTCAATGAGCTGGTCATACCAAGCGCCACAGGGTTTGCTCGGCTCAGGTGCAACGACACAAGATGAACTTTTGCTCGAAGCACCTTGCGATTTCTGCGTTTTTTCTCAAAATATTGACTCTCATACTGAATTCAGTATGGAAGCAGAGTAGAGCCGCGAAGAAATATGATTGTGCCGACAAATATAGCGTCCAACCGAGATCGACGCTACGCGAATAAACAGCAATCGACGTCTTTGTTATGGACCAAGCAAACAAATTGCGCAAACAGTTCGTGCGAAGATTTGCTTCTCGACTGGGATGAACTTTCTGCATTGTAATAAAAGCTGGATAAGGTCAGGACAGCGAATGCTTTGAATGCAAAAACACGATAATCCTCAAGCGACATGTTGTTTTCTGCTATGATCAAATTTGAGTGCACACTGCACCAAGCAAAAACCACTGGCAGGCATTCTCGTCAAACAGTAAAGAATTTACGCGGTCGAAAAACACCAAGGGGAGAAATCGGATTGGTCAAGGGTTTACCTAATCTCATTAGGATGTGCCTTCTTCGAATAGTTTCAGAAAAAAGCCTGCAGTCAGCGAACCAGTGTTAGCAAATGCTACATCCTGCTGTTCGCATCTGTGCTTTTTGAAATTCATTTGTCAGTCATTGATAACATTGTGCCTTCATTACGAAACCAACACCTCCAATCCGTTTGATGTTTTCTCTTTTTCTCTATCTTAAAAAAAGTTTCCATAATTTATTCACCAACGCAATCTGTGTAAAGTCTTGTCGCTGTTTGGTTACACTAGGTACAGAATTACAGGTAGGCTACTTTGATACTTGATGTCCCAGGCTAGGGATTTAGTTGCATCACCAGTCACCCCAAATTAAATGTTGTGTGATTGCTTCTGTATCAGATGACAAGCAACATGTTATGGGGTTTAATTGCCAAAAAATGTAGGATTTAACCGGTGGCACAAATTGTTTGTGAACATTGAATAACAGAAAAGAACTTGAGGTGTGTGTCCGTGGAGAGTGTTCTTAAACGAGTTGGTTTTCAGATCTTTTTTCATCCTAAGAGATAACTGCCTTCTTATAGCGAAGTGTGAACAGGAAAACGTATTGTGCAATGCGCGACGCAACGCAATGGGTCTCGATGAAACCACCGGGCATCTCATAACAGCATCCACGGATGAGAAACCAGGTGGTCCTCCTGTGCTGGTGATCAGGTTAATGTTGATTGAGCAGGACTGCGCTATACCGTATGTGCTTCAGACAGGTGTTAAAGCGTAGATCAACTGCAGAAATTAATAGCACGTTTGACTATCGTATTGATTCGATAAGCCGCAGCTTATATTTAGTTATGGTCATGATTTTATGCGGCTTAAATTAAGGGCGGCATATATCTTTCTGGCATAACCAACCCATCTGTAACTGCTGGGCTGTGCAGTGAGCTGTGACATTCCGCACTTTCAGAGCATGCCAGTGTTCGTAGACAGCTGCTGACATATGTTTTTCCCAAAATGCTGTTAAAAAGCGTTGCACCTCGTGGGTCTTGCGTAGTTCTGCAAAATGCTTATTGATTTGACTACACAAAAGGTCGAGACTTACAATGAGCGGCGGCTAACAATCCAATAAATAAGGGTTAGAAAGAACTTATTAGCTGAGTGTGAAGCTTCCAATGTTTTCATTTTGAAAACTTATTTAGCTAGAGAAATACAAAACACATGCAGTGTTCCGTTGACTCCATTAGGAATAGTTAAAAATCAGAGAAGTATCAAAATATTTTCGATAAAATTACATGTAGGCCTATACTTCTGTTGGGCCAGTAAACTCCTTGCGCTCTAGAAATCATTGCTGCAACATTAAGAAATTTGAACTGGGGCTATGAAAGAAGTACCAACTAAGAGAAATACACCCCGCGATAAAGAAATTCTGCGGTTCGAAAATGCGAAGGTTTCCTATAACAATCTGACTTGCTTGTAGAAAACCCTAGTTTGAAAAGATCCTCATTATTATAAACTCAGGGCGCACTTGTGCTTACGCAAAAGATAAACAAAATAGGTATACCCAAGAGAAGGATGGGCAATTAATTTGGCTCGGGAGCCACTCTGAGAAGGGCGTGTTTAGCGGAGGGCCGCACCTTCACATGGAAATAGAAGCAAGTCTCGGTTCAAATTATCCTCAACAGCAACATTTACTGTGGTAATTTGGAGGAAAATTGAGATTTGAAGATTTGTCCTGAATGCTTCCACAGTCCACTGAAAACGCTGTAGCCTCGGACCGCTAATTGCCCATCCCTTCCCAAAAGCAAAGTGCAAAGGAGGTGGCCTGTAGCTGTGCAATGCATTTTTCCAGTTCACAGCTCCACCGCTACACTTAATTGTCATAAAGGTACCTTTTTCAAGCCAAATAACTTGTTTTAGCAGTCCCAAAACAACAAAACCTGTGCTTTAATCCGAAAATAATAAAACATGTGCTTTATCATGGTGCAGAAAAGTGTGCCCTGTACTTGCCGAGCACGATCGTGAAAGATTCTTGCATTAGAAACTGAAGTTTGATGGATGATTCGGCAAGTGCAGCACATTTCAAAATATAGATTCTTTAACAGCAAACTTTATTTTGGTTATAACTGGAGGTGCAATCGGAGGTAACGCAGGGAAAATCGTCATCCCCCAATTTAAAACAAAGCGTCTTTCTCGTTTTAATGGCGTGAGATAAAAATTATAGATTTATGCTGTCACTTTTGTGAATCTTTCAATTGGAAAAATTATCTGCCATCTCGGTATGGTGATGGTATGTCTTTTTTCAAATAGAATCACTTTTGCTTTTGGCACTGCACTTCTGGCAATAGCCATGTGGCTTAACTGCAATTTCAAAATCAGTGAAAGGTAAGGATGTACTACCGTCCCTTTCCAACAGTCACTAAAATTTAACTTTTCAATCTGTCGTTTCAGAGAGCACGAGACTTTCGATGTCAGGCAGCAAACATCAACGCAAAGTTAAATTTATGATTTCAATGAATTGTATAGTTTAGTAATGATACGGATATAGGTTATTTACTGGCCGACAGACGGTGAAGGTTACCTAGCAACTTTATTCCAACGGCAGACATCAGCTTGAGATAATATACTGTAAGGACGAGGTGTGTCGCCAATAAGGCGTTTCGTCCTAAGTAGAAATACTGAATTTCCTTTGGGCAAAAGGGATGAAAAACATGGCGTTTCAGAGTGAAACACATTAATAGTCTTTTCAACACACGTGCAGTGCTAATTTACTCAAAACGTCGACTATTTCAATCCAACGGCTTTAGAGCATGGATTTTCCATCGCCAATCCATTAGTCGCAACTACTGGTGTTGCTTCTCTGCCACACATCTTGCGCTCGTCTTCACTGCAGTCCAGACCAACGATTACAGTAAATCATAACATGAGAAAAAGAACAATGTTGCACGCAATGAGAATTAAGCAAAAATTATTTAAGAAATTTCAACCGCTGTCACAAGCACAAGACCCATTTCCTCAACCGAAGAGACAGAAAATTCAGTCATGGTGTGAACTGAAAGCTGCTGGTTGTTGTATATTAACTGGCAAGACAACAAGTAGAACGAATCATGTTGCGCTGAGACAGAAACAACTGCTACAGCAAAAATGCCAAGAAATCTTCCCAGTTGGTTAGCTGTACAAATATACGCTGAGGCCGGCGGCATCTTTTGTTCTCCGAACAACAGTATATACAAATGGGAACGATTTAAGTTTACATGGATCGACACATGCCGCGAAGCACATGACGTTAGCGACAAGGAAAGGTATTGTTATGGCATCTCTGCAGGTGGTGCGCCAGCAGGTGACAGAACGACTTGGTTTATCGAAGCATCAGAAACTTTCTCCAAGAACTTATGTAAACCACAGCACCTGGCCTGAAGGAAAGTGCGTAAGTTGTCACAATGATTGTTACAACCAGTGTTACAACCAATGATTCAAAAGAAATAATTCGACATTTCGAAAAGCAACTTTTGATCGTCAGCGATATTTCATTAAATTGTTGTTTTTTGTAGCTGTTTTTCTGGCAGTTTTTCCGGTGTAAAGCAAAACAGCCTGCAAACGAAAAAACTGTGAGCTTCGGGAAATAGTTGTGAGCGAATCTCACATTGATATGTATCGATGTGATGGAAGCAGGCAAAACTCAGATTTGGCAGAAACAACACTGACACCTTGTGGTCGCGATAAGCTGTGAAATAACTTCTCATATTTAGCAGAAGTGGTGATCAATGTCTTCATGTTAGGGTAATGATATTGCAAGAATGATAACAGCCATGCTGAAGGAAGCCTGATATCCATCGTATCGTACCATCACGTGACGAATTAGCTCAAACCCAAAACTCTTGCCATGAATAAGAAAGCACTCGCCGTTCGCGACAAAAAAGCATTCCGCTTCACGTCAAGGTCGTCTTTCCATTGCCGAGCGGTCATTCAAAGTAAAAACATAGCGACACACCTCATATTTATCCACCGTTAATTACCTAAGCCTACGAAATAGTCAGTGACCCGGGTTAATTGCCGCCAGTACGTATAATGATTTTCAGGCAAAAAACTAAAATAACTGCCTGTGACGTACTTTTCCAAACCGGTTGGACAAGAATCCTGGCATAGCTCATCTAATTACGCCATTGACTTTGGCAGCAACTTTTTGTCTGCTGCACAAAGACACCTAGAACCGGTCAAGTCTTCACTGAGTGAAAACATCTATGCTAACTTTTCAAATTGCCGTGTAAGACGAAAGCTCGTCTGCTTCAGCACAGCAGTAAAGACACTGATTCTGTTAGGCCAATAGTTTATGTTCACCACATAGATGGGACAGTAAAATGTGCCCTACCGTACTTTAAGGCAAACACTGAACAGTCACCAACGCTGGTGGAAAACAGAATGTCACTTGAATGGTCAGCACAGCTGTGCTGGTGGTTTGGGTGATGATGACGCTTGCCCATCACGCAAAACATTTTTAGAAAGTTGTTGCGGATTGGACAATTAGCTTTTGAAGCTATAGAGGCAATACTGATGAACACACCGCTCAAAAGCGAGCTTGTTTATTGGGCGTAGAAGCAATTGGACAATTTCAACTGCTCATTTACATACGTAAAATACGAGTACATTTTTTGGTACAGGGTGGAAGCTGCTAGTCCCATCTCTGACGCAAATTTCTTGCAAAGTGCATCTTTATCGTCTGAATGCCGTTTTAATGTTTATCATTTCTCCCTGAAAAACTGTCTTTATTCTTTTGTTCTGAAAGCTACACATTCTTGCCCTGAACACTTGAATGCACTGCCTTTATTTGTCTGATTTTAACAAACTTGCAGCATGAGGGTGGCGGTGGCCTTGCCCATTCCCTGTCTCGAAAGCCTATATGCTCGTTCAACAGCTTTTTTATCTTTAGGCGACGAAACAAAAGATGCTAAGAAAACGGGCAAGGGCGTACGCAAGGGGGGGTTGGGGTTAAAAACCCCCTTGAGTTTGATATTTTAGGAAAACTTTATTACCTGCGCAAAGGAGATTAAATGTGTTCGCATACTTTTTGCTTGTTAATTTGTCGCCTTAATGTCGATACTACGGAATTTACATGTAAATTTCAAGGAACATTGTAAATGGGCCAAAAAGTACTAATTAAGTTTTGATGGGAATCTGGGTTATCGTCTGCGTCCAGGAACCATCTCAGCATTTTTTGCAGACATTTCGTCCACTCTGCATGTCATTGTCCACTCCGATTGTTCCGCGATGGTTCACTTATTTCGAAACAATCGTTTTTATTTTGTCTGATCAGCGCAAGCGCTGACCGCATTGGCTACATTACCAGTTTCTGTAGCATGATAGAACTATTGTACGAGCTCAAAAACAGCTCTTTTAACATAGAAGCATTCAGGCATTTGACAATGTCTCAGCAGGGAAAAAGGAAAACTAAAAGTTTGCTGCCTGACCTGGAGCGCTGATAATATTAAACTAAGGGGAGCGCGTGTAGAAGAATATGCATATTATGTCAATAAACTTCGCCAAAACGTTGGTTTGGAAGCATGAATATGACGTCAAATTGTGACGTCATAAATAGTGCACACCAAATACAAAAGACCACCATATGCCACTGAATGAACCGCCCCCATGAAAATTTTCTGCGTGTGCCACTGAAAACGGGTGTTCCTTTACGTGTAAGAAATGCAAGAAAAATTTTGTTTAATATTACATGTATAAATTACGAAGCAGCAACCCTCTGCAAAAATGTGAATTTTTTAATAGTATTGATCATTCGCTTATCGGGAGCACTCATTTGATGCAAGTTGATTTGCAGTCTGAAGTTCCGAATTAACATATTTTTCTAGTGTTTTAAACAAATATACGAATAAACATTATTTGTATATGCCAAGTCACAATTTTCAATACTTCTACACTCAAACAAGCAACTTCACCGTTTCAAAGCATATGTTTACACAAAACTGCAAACCTTTGGCAAAATTTCGAAAGGGCGTGCAAATATTGCAGTTACAACAGAAAGCTTGAGGACAGAATTTCCAATTCTGACAATTTCAGCAGTTTCGACTTTGATATTGTGAAGCAAACCTTCAAATTCGATAAATTGAGATTCTAGGTGGATTTAAGAAATTTGAACATGACTGAGCTACTCGTGAAAACTAAAATTTGAAATATTTTGCAAGAAAAACACTCAAACTGTTTTGTTTTCAACCCAACTTTCTCGCTTTTTTAACAAGTTCATCAACACTTTCAGAAGCTAAAATTGTCAGAAACCTGTACCAACGTCAAGCAGATTCTTACTGCATTTTATCTGTGGCCACGCAGTGACCGGCTATGTAGAAACCAATGTCTAAGGCCGTTATTTCAAAGCAAGAAAATGCACAAAAACTAATGGCAACTCATTGTGTCTTAAAATTCTTTTGCCAGTTGCTATATTTTAGCGAATTGGTTAAATGCTTTGGTACACGAAAAGCGTAAGTGCTAAATAGCCTTATAATAAATACTACGGCCAAAGCAAACGATACAACTGACATCTTGCAAACGTTTCGATAACAACTGTTATCCCCCAACAGCACACCCCCAATTGCTATGCACAGAAGATGATAACAGTTGTTATCGAAACGTTTGCAAGATGTCAGTTGTATCGTTTGCTTTGGCCGTAGTTTTTATTATATGGTTAAATGCTAAAAACAACTTCTTTTAAGACAGTTCTTCATAACTACTGCTAGGCCGCACTAGATTCCAATTGATTTGCACATAATGCAGAGAGAACTTTTTTCCAGAATTTGGCCATTATGAACAATAGTGGTATTTAAGAAGCATTCTTCTTAGCTTTTGTGTGCATTGTCACAGACAAAGGGAAAAGGCGCCAAACAACAGAATAGCGCGAAGCAATCTTTACGGCCAATCTCTGCACCTAACACGCTTTCTAAGTAAATTTTCTGGAACACACTTTGCTTTCAAAGAGACAAACTAGAGCAGCCTACACTTTGTCTGACACGTTTCGTATAGGACCACTGTTAGTCATAGGGTATAGCCCTCTATTGCTTTGACACAGTCCCGTCGCCACGGGAGGGCTTTGCTGGGCTTAGCCCCCCAAGCAAAGCTCCAACCCCCCCAAATTGAAATATGAAACACTATAAATAAACAGAGGTTTTGCGTTCAAGCACCCCTACACAAACGTTCAAGCCCCCCTGCACAAACGTAAAACCCCCCTGTTGAAGACTTTCTGGCGACGGTTCTGCTTTGACATATCTTTTTGAATTCTGTTGCATGCATGAGCTGAAAATCTACGTACTTGAATAGCCCTTGCCTCTAAAAGGTTGCTGTTTGTTCGAAAGACGTTTAAAAAAGAAATTAGGAATTTCCTAAATGTTTTGTAAAAGATCCATTCGTGCTTAATGAAAGTGAGATTTCTTCGCATGTCGTTTTCATTTTTTAATTCTATTTTCTCTACAGTAACGAACATCACATTCTGCCGTCCCGGCAGGAGAAGAAATGTTTTTGAGGCTTTGTTCCACTCGTACAACTTTTGGTCTCAATAAGGTGCGCTCAAGGCCTACATTTAGTTGCCAAATATCTCCGTGTGATTACACGGATCATATTTCGCATATTTTCAAGCCGCGGGATTCTCCCGTTTCATTTTGTGTAGTGGAATTCCACACCGTTACCCATCGAGAATTTTGCCAAAGCAAATTACGAAAAAAAGCCTTGATTAAAGTAGCAACAAAGCTCTAAAGCCACAAGAAAAGCTGCCGCCAGCACACCCCAGGATGACAGAGCAAAGATCACTGCGCATTGCAGCTCGTGCGTAAACGCTTCGACATTCCTGAAACAAACCTCGACCGATCAGATTTTGTTTACTTTAGCAGGGGTGGCCGCATGCAACCCAAGCTCTTGAATGCCGTCCTATACTACACTATATCCGTTGTGCAACCGCGTGGCCTTTCAACTTTTTGTGCACCACAGCATTTGAGAAACCTGCAGAGAGGTTTACAGAATCACGAAATGCGTTTGAAGTATTTATGCGTGAGGAAAACAGACACCAAGCACAATTACTTAGCAAACTTTTTGTTACAAGGAGGAAACTTAACAAACAAATGAAGACGAAAACAAATGAAGAAAAACAACTACCTTCACTTCAGGCACTATGATTCTGCCGTTTGTAACAGGACTGCGCAATCACTGCATGTCCAACTTCTGATGCAGACATTGCCACAACATCCTGATGAGTCACGGGTCTCTCTTACTGTACAGCGGTTCTGCAATTCTGTCACAAAATTTGACATCCTGGTAATTGAACTGTGCAGGAAGACAACTGGCGAGCCGCGAGACGAACTGCAACTTGAACATACTTTTACGTCAATTGTAGTTGAGGTGTGCCGCCGGAGTTTGAAAAGATTATACGAGTGTGCCGCATGTGAGAAAAGGTTGTGGATCAGCGAGTTAAGCTGAATGTCAAAGACATTACATCGCGCGGGTTGGTGCACTAACATCAGCTGTAATCAGGTCAGTTGCATGAACAATATTTAAAATTTCTTTTTCCGTACAAAAGCAAAAGGTATCGGTTTATGCATAAAATTTTAAAAGGATGCGATAACAAAATAAGCTTGCTACTGCACCCCTGAAAGCGATAAACTAGGGAATGACAGAAAAATGGGTTCCTACGGATACATCATGTTTTCAGCAGAGTTTGTGTGAAACTGTAGCTGGTACGTTGGAGAGTATGGTGCAGCAAGAGTGCTTCTTATATGCTTGTTCTTTTCGTAACTGCCAAACTGTTGCCAAAATGTTATGGGTATGTTGTAAGCTGCAATGATGGGATTCGACCGGTTCGCAACAACCTGTTCTTGGAATTTCTTTAATCCCGAGAACCGGTTGTTGGCTTGAGTCACGGGTTCTCAATTTTTCCATTTGAACATCTTGTACTTATAACGTATTTTGGCAAAACTCTCGTATAGACCTGTTACAAACCTTTAATAGTGAAAAACAAGACTAAAATTTGGGAAAATAACTAAAATCAGTAATTATCCTTGCTAGACTGTACCATAGTCGACAACAAAAAGATCAACCTTTGCACTTGTCGCGCCAACCAGCATGGTTTGTCTCTGGAGACGGTAATAATGAGAGAACCTGTTGTTAGGGAGTCCTGGACCTGTTCTTAAAATATTTTAATCCCACCACTGGTTGTAAGTATCCATGCAGTAATTAGGGTAAATACTGTAGATAGTAGATGCAAGATGCCACTACTGATGCAAAGTCAACCAGCGTTGAAACATGAAAATCAACACACAATTATTACGGTGAAACTGACTTTGCTGAAATTCGCACTTTGCTAGTTTGTTATGCTCCGATCATTGTTTGGGTGATCATAAAATCACACATTTTCTAGCTCTTTATGTCATTTAATTGGCCAAATTAATGTTGTGAAGTCGCACGATGTGGTGGGACATCACGGGTAGTATTGGTAGCTAATCCTCATAAAATTAACTGCCTCCCTTGACTGCCACTGTACCATCACAAAAACTATTACCTCTCCTATATACTCTCAATAAACAATACTCGTTACGAAACTTCCTAACCAAAGTAGACAATACGCTTTTAGTAACACAATTGTCACTTTATGTTTTAGCTCTGCGACACCTACACTTTTTAATCGCATTTAACAGATTTTTTTGTATCAAAGCGATAATTTTAAGGGCACCGTTGTTGACGTAAGGTTTTTAACATATTCTACTCGTGTTTGCGATTTCTCTTCTTCTACAGTACTTACTGGTGGTCTTTGTCCCTGCAAAAGACTGCACGGTTTAGGAGCTATCACCTCGCAGGCAAGGGCGGATCCAGAGAGGGGCGATCGACCCCTAAACCTACGAAAATAACTTTATTCACCATAACTTTGTACAATTCGGAAAGCATTTGCGATATAAGGTAATTTTGCCGTCTATTGTTTTATCACAGCAGTGTTGTGAAGTATACTTCATTTCTCTTGCAGTAGCGCAGCTGTTATTAGACTTGACTACCTATAATATTGACATTGCCCCCCCAACCTTACTGGCTGGATCCACCCCTGCGCGCAGGGTCACAGATCAACGTTCTAAAGTTCGAGGTGTTCACAAACCCGAATTGAGCCCAAAGAACCTCACCAGCTCAACTTGTGAAAACTCCTAAACTCCTGTGTTAAAACTGTTACACTGTTTTCAGATCCACTTCAGTCAGGCAGTGTGTAGCGCAAATTGAATCTAGAGCCGCTTGCAAAGTTTTTTGTTGTCTCTTTTCATTGACTAACTTTACTTATTTCCTGATCGACACACTATTCTGAACAAAACAGATACGTCTTCACACGTCTTTGAAATCACATGCTCACTAAAAGATGTTACAAACCACCACAAGGATACACAGAATCAGTTTCAGTAAATTTCCTTAAATAGTTGGGTCGGGCGTACGACAGCAATACGCTTTGTTACGTAGAAAGCGGATAAATAAGAAATATACCAATACTTCAGTAAAACGCTAGTTAAGATTTTTTCGAAAAAAAGCACAGATGATTGCAAAGTGCAAAAGTACAGCTATTTAGTGATGTTTAACACGATTTGCCAGTGACGCCATTATTACATTCTACGAAAAAACAATCCATTTTAAAAACATGGTCCACCCAGTGGTTTACAAACAGTTCTTAAAAATAAAATTCGAAACAGACCAAATCCTTGTATTCCCTGCGAGTGTCTATCCGCTCAAACACATGCAGTACGTAAAAGCGTTGCGAACGGAGGTCACCTGTGCTATGCGCGGCGACAACCACGTGAGAAAAGGCAATTAGTTGACCTAACCCCATCATTTAAGAGCTTTTTCTACCAAGAAATACAGAACAAAGTCCTCAGTCGTGATTGCTTTTCAAATAATTCTCCGGTCAGATTGTCTTATTAATGGAAACGATGGGGTCAAACAGCGGAACTTAACGGCAGGTGTTCACGCTTCGTCGTGCAAGGTGCATCGAAGTTATTTATAAAGTGGTGATTTGTGATAAAAAGCGAAAACCTTGCTTTCGGGGTAGTTTTTAGGTTCCGGATTGGATAAATAATGCAACCATGGTTGCGAGCTTTACCTTTTCATTCGCAAGTTTCCTGACGATGAACTAATTACAAGGTGGATTGCAAAGCGTCTTGGTAAACAAATTTATGAAACAATTATGAAATTTCCATGAAAAGATGTGTGCCTGTTTCTTAAAGCTTTCGAAAATATCGCTCTGTCTGCACTATAGCATATTTGCAGTACGAAAATTACCAACACCCATACTCTTTTCAATAATTTGTCCACATTGCTGACAGACGGAATTTGGTTTCTATATAGTCGATGCCAGATTAAGGCATGTGCCTACTGTGTACTTCAAACTTGTGTTAGAAATTTGCCAGTTCTACATCTGTAAAGAGAATACCCGAATTCATTACAATATTTTGCTTAGGAAAGCTTCTTATTACGCCTGTTCAAATCAAAAACGCATGCGGAAAACCTGTCATCATATACAAAGACGATTTGGACTGGTCTCTTGAGAATGAATTTGTCCAGTTTGCTGAATTTACGTAACTGTTCGAGAATAATAAACCCGGGAACATTTCGGGCGCGCAATGTTTTCTGGAAGTTGACAATAGACTCAGATGTGCACGACTCTTTTTCAACGCAGAGACGGCTCTGCGATTATACCAGGTGCTCGTGATCAGCAACTGCACCGGAGAAAGATCATCAAGCAAACTGAAATTTACCAAAGACAGGTTGTGCACAACGATGACGCAAGAACGAATGAGCATTGAGCATGACATCTTGCGACAAATGAACTTCGACAATGTCATCAATGACTTTGTCAACGCCAAAGCTCGTAAAAGTTCCATGCCTCCTTTAAACATTAATTGATTCCGCCTCAGTGTGTGTGTGTGATTTTCAGACATCTTGTTGGCTTTGTGCACACGGGCCTCCACACATCAAAATCCGGCGCTGTATGTAGTACGTATTACAAGCTACGTTTTTCATACTTGCTTCTCAGACGCCCTCTTTCTGTAGAAAGGTTGTTTTGCGTTGTCTAAGATATACAGCCACACTTATTTCTAAAGAAGTTGTGAAAAAACAAGGAAACAAAATATGAAAATACATTTGCTTTTACCGCTTCGTTAACGGGATAGCTGTCATATAGAGCAGACAAAATGACGTGCTTTGTCTATTCCCATGGGAGCCCTCATTTTTTCGACTTGACGTAGTTGAAGGTATTCGGCGTCGCAACTTCTCAAGAAACACTTTTCTATCACCCAGATAACTACTCCAATTTTATGCATTTTTACCCAGAATTACGATTGCAAATGTTTTCCATTTTATATGAGCTGCAACTTGTCAAGTTAAAAAAGCTTGACTAAGTAATTCCTGATTCACAGAATGCTTAGAGTTAAATGAACCACTGCGTTTCTAACAGTTGAAATATCTGGAAATAACCAAGAATGAGCAGGAGGTTCGTTTTGTCCGCCTTTCTCAGGCAACTTCATCTAATTGCAAAATGGCCCGGTAAGATAATGACATGCAGTAGAGTGCATGCACGAAATTTTCATTGTTTTCAGTACAGATTTGCTTCGATCCGACCTTGTCTCATTGGAGAGATACCGAAATGTAAAAACTGTATACATGATATTATTCACAGCACTTTACGCGTGAAATTTGAATATTTGAATCGCATATGAACTGAAGTTTAAAATATATGTTGAAAAGCTTAAAACCAAAAAAACCTGCTCAAAAATAAACTGGCTTTTAAAAACTTTCTAACAAATCACGGTTTCGTCTCGAAAAGATGCGGTACTGTTGAAAAATTACAAGGCATTTGAAGGTTTCAATGAGCATCTACCGCGCATGGTTGACGAACACCAGCTTAGGCTTTCCAATGTTCAGACACAAAACGCTTGAAGTACTTCAACCAAACCGCTCTGCGGTGACTTCCTGTCCTAACATTTTTGTTGCATGTCAATGAACTCCAAATTGTTTGACGAAATGAGGTGTGTGGAACTTTCAGCGCAACACGCCTTGTATATAGCTTGTTTGACAAAGGTAGGCTTTTAATAGTGTTTACACAATTAATTGTCGGTTCTTTGAACTTTCGTTTTTATCGAATGCAAACCACAGTTCCAGATTGAATAACGAAACAAATGACCTATTTTGACGTATGCCGACAGGAAAGCTAAAACTGCGAAACTGTCTTGAATCGATTCTGCTGTACATCTGTTTTAACAATATATATTTCCGCAAGGAAGTCTTGCGGCTTGATTCCAAGTTTTCTTCCCCGAAGTGCACAGCCTCCAGACTTGAAGCATCCATTCCGAAGCTCCCTGAAATCTGCCTGCATTTAGGTGCCGATTTACTTGAACGTAGTGACAGCATTTTCCAGTGTTTTTACACTTGCCAAAAAGATGATAAGTAGTTTGGAATAGACTGAAAACTTTGTCAAACTGCCAACACTGTTTTCATTCTTAGCGTTTGAGATCAGTAATTGAATTAATTTGGTTTTGTTTTGGTGCTCAGCCATCAACATTGTTGTGCAATGCAAGTTTCTTACAAGCAAATTTAAACTGTTTGTTCAGTTGCACAAACTCGAAGATACTAACAGAATGAAAACAGTTGGGCATGAGCAGTGACGTACGCAGAAAATTTTCATGGGGGATTTTCATTCAGTGGCATGTGGTGGCCATTTGTGTGGTTGGTGTCCGCTGTTTGTGACGTCACAATTTGACGCCATATTCATGTTTCCAAACCAACGTTTT
>Ga0210059_1010151_pt1 | contig 14589 bp, 8 predicted proteins | sample Ectturendosymbi2_FD_188042 | JGI IMG/M metagenome (GOLD analysis project Ga0210059, IMG submission 188042) | Ecteinascidia turbinata endosymbiont from Florida, USA - Sample 2 (SPAdes) (version 2) | ecosystem: Host-associated > Tunicates > Ascidians > Unclassified | place: Key West, Florida...
CTTCGCACCTCGTGTATAAATTCAATAAACAAATTGCGAGGTGCAACAATTCTCAGATAAAGATCCTTAATTTGTTTGAATTCCCACACGTACTAGCTGCTTAGACATCAAAAGCGAAACTGCAAATGACGAATTACACGAACAAAACGCTTCTCAGGGATAGAAAGAGGTGACGAATTAGACGAACAGACATGTACACAAAAGATAGGGATTCTGTCGGGACCGACGAAAAAGTGACGAATCGGACGAGTTCTACTGTACCTTGTAATTACACCGCGACACTAACGTTACGCAATAACGTTTGCTCGGAACGAGGCACAGAATCATGTGTTGCATGCACACTTACATAATGTAAATGGAATATTAACTAGATTTATCCCTAGGGCATATTTTATGGACGAAGTTAAAACTTCGGTCGTTGATATGAACCAGATGTTTTACAAACTTCCAGAGGCGACTACTGGTCCCTGGGAACCTTCAGCCGATTGCTTCCAGCCAGGGCAGGACTCCGCGCTACGCCTAATAACCAATGCAAACGTGCACTTTCTATTGTAGCTGCTTGTGTAGTGCCAGTGCAGGGACCGTTGCCAACGAGTTAGGGCAGAGTGTTTAAATTTTGAAGCTGTTTTCTGTTTCAGTTGAAAGCGTTTCGTACTTACCAGGTTATTGATGTTGCAACAGTTACTGACACTTGTCTTCCGGAAGTTGAGTTTAGTTCGTAATTGCAAATGCGTGCTGCTTAGTCGGTCTTTTATTAGCGTTATACGTTTTCCCTCGTAGGGATCTTATGAGGCAGCTTCTTTCTCAAATTTGTGTATTGCCCTCAGGATTTACAATTGACCATCCCAGTGACCTTGGCATCCCGAGGAAGGGGTTTTTCCAAGTAAAAACTGAAAAACGTATTTCAGATAACCAATCCATCAAGAGCGCCTAAATCGCGGGCGATTATGCTTGATGAATTCGAAATTGGCAGAGGTTGATTTGTCGCTTGAGGGTGAGTCATGCTTTGTCCAAGTTTCAACTTGTACAAAATTCTGGAGGACAATAAATGAGTTTCTCAGCGCAAATGCATTTTTTGTATCAGGCTAAAACAGCCTGAAGCAGGGCTGTGGAGCCAGAACTGAAATTTCAGGTTCTGACTCCAGGCATCTTAAGCTTTTGGCTTGAGCTGCGGCTCAAATGATTTGGTCGATTGGAAACTGGAAACCGTTGTCTTATTTGTACACACTACACAGTGGTGTTTTTAAGGCAGCTGTGTCTAACCCGCGGGCCGCATGCAGCCCAGTTAAGGTTTTCGCTGTATTAAAAGTATCCTAAATACTGACAACTTGGCCTTTTTGATAATCTTAAATTTGACACTTTTGATGCAGGTGGTCCTCAATTCCACTTTATCACGTCTGTTACCATTGCATTTAGGATTCGAAGGCTTTTATTACATCAGTATAAGCTAAATTTAGTTTGCTAAGATCAAAGTAAGCCATTCAATGTGCGGCCCTCATTAATATGTCATTCAATGTGCGGCCCTGGTCAAGACATTGACATAATTTTTGACTCGGCAAGCCAATTGGGTTGGACACGGCTGCTTTAAGGGGACACGAGAGGGGCACTTGCCCCGGCCCACATTTTTAGGGGAACCCTCTCAACGTGTTTCTCGTGCGTAAATTCCTTATTTTTTGATGTACAACTCATACAAAATAGTCTGCTTTCAAACGGGCCCCGCAACATAACTGCAATATGTTTTTTCTCTGCTTTCAAGGGGGCCTCCAGAAGCAATTGTAATATGTAAGTACTCTGATATCGAAGGGTCCCCAACAACACATGTAATGTGGAGGTACCCAGCTTTCAAATAAACCCCCAACAGCAACTGTAATGTGCAGGTAGGGGAAGTGCGGAACACGGGGACCGAAGAAACATTTAAATTACTCCCCAGCTAGTGGCGATATTATTTTGATATCCGGTTGTATTTGTGGACAACAGTATTGTCCGTTAACAGGAAGAATCTGTGCCGACCTGAAAAAAATTTTAGCACTTTTTTGTTTTTGAGGCATCAAAGAAAAATATTTTGCAGTCGTTGTAGCAATTCTTTTGTGTGTCATAAATGCTATGTAGAAAGTTCCAAACGTTTCACAAGATACTGTAGGTTAGGAGTCAAAAATACCTCAGAAAAAATTGAAATGGTATGTTTGGGATGCAGTCTAAAATCGTGCACTTTTCAGAATATGGATATTGATGGGACCCATGGAACGGGGGTGTTGCATTGATGGAACCCATGGAACGGGGGTGTTGCACTGCTCCCTAAATTCGTAATTCCTTGTATATTGCAAAAATTATTGCACGAAAGAAAGACCAACAGAGGTTTACTTATTGCGAACAACCTAAATAAAGTGTTTTATGATATCAAAAGAATAAATACATTGAACTTGAGACAAGTGGCAAACAATTTGCACATTATAGGCTACATTAATGTACCATAAGTTAGAGTTACGGTATACGCAATGGTTGCATTCAAAAGTGTTGAAAACAGGTTGTTCTGTCAGAAAAAATTTAAACCTAGAATATATAACACACACGCTGCAAGCTAATTTTCTGGGGATGTATCCAGGGCATGAACCATCAAAATTTTGTGACGATCCACTTAAACCAGCGGTTCCCAAACTGTGGTACGCGAAGCCTTCAAGGTGGTACGCAAATAGGCCTACTACTTTCTGTTTATCTTCACAAAAATACATTCATAGTTCTGTTTTTTACTTATCGGGTTCTGTTAGTTAATTCCTGAATTTTTGTGTACTTCCCTTGTTTTTTAAAAATGGCCATTATAATTTCTCACAGTCATTATCTTCATGTCACATTTGTGTCAATTCTGGTTTTCCAAACGTTATATCAAACTTGATAATCGAATGATATTTGGTATATTGAGTTTTCCTGGAGCAAGGTGGTACGTGGTGACAACAGCCCCGTCGCCACGGGGGGCATTTGGGCTTAGCGCCCCAAACTGAAATATGAAGCACTATAAATCGATTGAGTTTTCGTCAATTTTTAGAATGTCAAGCCCCCCCGCACAAACCCAAAGCTCCCCTATTGAAAACTTTCTGGCAACGGTTCTGGGTGACAGTATGGGTTCCACAAATGGTATGTGATGAGAAAAAGTTTGGGAACCACTGACTTAAACATTAATTCGAGTGCTTAATGAACCATTTTTACGATAGTGCATTATGAAACTTGTTTGTTCATGAGAGAGTAAAAAATAGAAGTTGTTTATTTCGATTCAGAGTCATGGGTCATATCACAAGCAATGGTAATTGAACAACAAAAGAGCACTGAAATTGTTTTGTCGAAAGAAAGCTTATACGATCGAAATGTTGTTATAGCCATGAGAAAGTTGTTGCCGGAGCAGGACTTTTCGATCTGGCCGTTTCGGTCACGGGACATTTCGGTCAGACTATGAAATCTTACAGAAATCATACATTAATGCAAAGTCGAGCCGTTTAATTCAAAGCGCACTCCCTCGATCATCATACTGTAGGTTACCAAAGGTCGAGGCATTCCACTCAATGCGTACTCCCTTCACGATTCTCAATAGCGGCAAGCGCTATCGGCATGGTATTTTACTCGTCATGAAGTTCTTAGTTGTCGTGCAAAGTAACTGAATCAGTAGTGTCTCGGGCTTAGCCAGAGTCTTCGATTACGATTTATAATATTGTAAAATGCAAGCTTGATTGCTTTGTATATTTGTGGCACCACACATTTCACTTATTATGGTTGTTAGCTTGGGGTCTATGCGTTGGGCTTTGTTACTATTCATGTATTTTCGTTCCATGTCTGGCCTTTCGCATTCATGTTGCAGGTGATCTGAATAAAAACCTATCGTTCGTAGCAAGCGTTCTCTCGACTTCGTTCGCTTGCGCTTTACTCGGGCGCATGCGTTAGAGCCCGAGTCAGTAACGGACACAGGCTAATTTGGTGGGGGGGATGCGATCATGGGCGTCCGCAAGGGGGAAAACGGGCATTTACCCCCCCCCTGGAAATTTGGACTAAGAACCAAAATTATCTAAAAAAACGGAAGTCAGAAGCTTAATTCCGATTATTTCAGTTAATTCTTGCATTCACAGTTTATTTGCCGGTATGACACTCACACTGCACTAAAGCCAGGTTCACTATTCTGGTGTCATGCAGTGATGAGCTTACAGTTCACTCATGTCCGCTCGTTTTCCTGCATAGGCAGGTTGCGAAACTAGCAAGCGGATAGTATTGTTGCTGGTCTTTACTGCGTAACAATAACATGGCAACAAATCTTCAAAGGTTCACTTCTAATTATGGTAGAAAAGAAGGCGTTTTGCTGCATGTGGATGTTGAACACAGACATCTTGGCGGGCACTGCAGCGAGGCAGTGACTGCTGATAACGGAAAGACACGTAGTTTCATACTGTGCGAAGAAAAGCGTGAGTGAATCTGTAGCAATTCTTCCACATGTTTGAAAAATCTATGTGAGACTGTGAGTGTGAACATATGCCTGAACTGAGCGAATAGCTAAATCAAACTACTTTATGTAGGCTTCTTTCCACCAGTGGTGTTACTATAGAGCAGGGTCTCCAAACTACGGCCCGCGGGCCAAATCCGGCCGGCGAAACCACTTCAACCGGTTGCAAAGACATTTTGCCAATATTGAAAAAGAATATATTTACGAAAAATTTGTTGGTTTGGTAGAACGCAGCATATGCCCGAACTTAAGATATCTAATGAAGGCCGTGGCCATGGCCCAAACAATCACATTACGTAAGATGCCCGGCCCTTGAACAGTTGTGCAATGGTTTATGTGGGCCACCGACAAAAAAGTTTGGAGACCCTGTTATAGAGGTTTGATCCAGGGGGGAAGCGTATCTGAAAGGCGCCCCACTTGTCACTGTAGGGTGCCTACCAGCCAACACTCAGAAAAAAACTTGCGAAATGATGGTGAATCCGGATGTGGATTGCTATACCAAATCTTTGAAAACCGTAAAATACTACAAAAACGCAAAAAAAACAACCTACTGAAAACCAAAAGAACGCTACAATCGAAATTTAAGCTAAGTGGGAGCTCAGTTTTTACATCTAGCTTGTCAGGTGGGGCGATTCGTCCCTCTGGCCCCCCGTCAGTTATGCCACTGCTCACAGGCGTCCCCAGGGGGGGGGGGAAACGGGCATTTGCCCCCCTTGGAAATTGAAAATAAGAACCAAGGTTTTCTAGGAAACATGAAAATATCAGCTCAATTCCGGTCAATTGATGTAATTTTTGCAATGCCAGAGTATTTGCCGTTACGACGACACTCACCCTGCAGAAGAGCCAGGTTCACTGTTCTGGTGTCATTCTGTAGTGAGCTTGCAGTTCACTAGTGTCCACTCCTTTGCGTGACTAAACTTGGGAGATAATTCTTCTGGTATTGGTCTTTATTGCGTAACAAACTAACAACAGCACGGCAGCAAATCTTCAAAGGTTCGCAAGGTACGATTCGGCGTTTTACTGCATGTTGCTTTTGAACACTGGTGCCACGCCTAGTGATAGACTGCCCTAGTGATTTTTCAATGCAATCTATAGTGATTTTTGCAAAGTATGTGTTTGAAGATAATCGGTTGTCTTTCCTCCAACTTTACAAACCGTAAATGATATTGATTACGTAAATGGTTGTTTGAAGATTTGTACCAAAAGAACAAACAAGTGTTTCTAATTTGAGTTTGTAGTCGTTTTGTCTTCAGCGCTGTTTATTGCTGCAATAATGGCCCTGACGGCAATTTCAATTCGATGCAGGAACGCTGCACAAGAAATAATTAAATAAATGTTAGGTACATTGGTCTAAAATAATCCGCATGTGGTGTCGTTTATAACATTTTCCAGGCTTCAACATGATCTATTTTAACAAACTTGCAAATGATGCAAAGGTTTGTGGGCGATAAAGCTATTAACTAAATCATTTCAAGCAAAACTGCAAACACCGACGCAAAAATTTTAAATCCAATGGATTTTTCAGATCGAGTGAATTTTTTTGTGAATCTAATGGTTTTTGCAGAGAAGCCTGTGGCAGCGTTGCTTAGTGCTTTTGAACGCAGATATCGTGGAAGGTAATGCAGTGGTTTTAGGTTAATGCATTATATCACATTCTTGTCTCGGCTTAACGTATGTATGCATTAACGAAAAAGTCTATTCATTAAAGCAATGGCTTTAATTTTTATGACTATCCGTTTGTAGGTTCTCTTCTTTTATTCTTTACAAGGAGATATTTTAACACAATTCTGAATCACAAACAACATCTTAGTGTATGACCAGATGTTGGTATAATTCAGTGAAGTTAATACACATACTTTTTATTGGACTCATGATAACCAACGTTCAAATATTCACAACACAACTTACAGTTTCTCTCAGTGCAAGATTTCATCTTTCCCTGGCTTTCTACTCACTGCTACTCTAAACACAATTACAAAATGGCTAGCCGCAATTCGTGCATTCATTTTTGTAAGCATTGCGACTTTCTTGAGGGTATCGCCTGCTTGCGTCACGGAATGACTTTCTTTTGGTGCTACTGTTGTTTTGCAGGGCACTTCCTTCAAATGCATTCCCAAATTAGGTGCTGTCGGAAATCAGGCAGTCATTAAGTGACTGGCGTATTAAATTTTTGCGTGTGAACCAGCGTGTCCCTCTTGACACTGGCTGCCGGAGCATTCCCTATTTACACAGCACGAAATCTATTCGCCGTGGGCCTGATGGTATCACGAGTAGGGACCAGTGTACATCCAACCAACCCCTCTCCTATCACGAGATCAAAGGGCATCCCTCGGTACAACGTGTACCTGGCCTTCAGGCCATTTGAAATCTTGCAACTGGTAACGCTCAACATATAGGTGTCGAACAATGATTTCACAACATCACAAAACGTTTGCGCTGGTTGTAATTATGAGTTTTGAACATTATTTTTGTTTCGGCCACTTTTTATTTGACATACAACATTTGGGCTTGCTTGGGATTTCACATATAATGTTGCCATATTAGTGGCGGCGTATTTATAGTTATTTCTTTCAATTTTTTTTATATTTCTAAAATCTGTTCCAGCAGTTTACGGTTAATCAAATTCGGTTTTTATGGAATTCATGTATACTTTAACTGTTTGCCAATGTATTAATCTTGGATTAATTTCGTTTTAATAGTTTTAATAACATATTCATTTTCTTAATTTGTTTCTAACTCTGCCATAAATATTTCAACTCGGCCATGTTCATTTTCATCTCCGCCACATACTTTTAATTTTAATCTTCCAGGGACTTGTCTTTATTTTTCATGCCGCGCCGTAAAATTTCTTGCGTAGGCTTAAATTCTCGAGTGGTTCTTTGCACGTTCTGTTATTGATCGTGCTTCTGGCTTCGCTTGATTAGTGACGTAATCTCGTACGTGTCTGCTCGAGTTTGTGCAGACTTGTATGGGTGGCTTTATACAGCTGTACACGACTTCTTTTGCGTAATTACTTAAGAAATTCTTTTTAGTTTAGGTTTTTTCTTGCAAGAACTCCAATATTTCCTGCACGTAATCTTTATTGTCATTCATGTGAGATGCTTCTGATTCATTCGTTTCTGGTAACCATTGTCCACTTAATTTATCTGATGCGAATGTTTCTTCAGTTTGTTTTGCAACTGCTGGGTTATTGATCTCCCATGCTCGTCTTGTACTGTTTTTTATCTCTTCAACCGTCAGGTTTGTAAATGAAGTGAATGGTCTCCATACATGCGTTAGTCGTTGCGGGTTAGATGGTAAGTCATGTATGTATCGCACATAAACGTGTTTATTATGAGATTGAAATCCCACGTAGTGCATTATGCTTTGGCTGTCATTATGTATTCGCAGTTGCACTGTTTTCACTTTTCCCGACTGTGTGGCAAGACATTTGTAGACCATTTGTAAAACCTCTTCGTTTTCTACTTCTTCAAAGGGTTTGTGTCAGTTTCTTGAATCTTTCAGTTGAATTGCATCGAACACCTTGTAAATATTTGCTCCTGTGTCAGCATAATCTTGTAACATTAATATACTGGCCATCTGTAACATATAAACATGCGATTAAATGCTTGCATTCTTTTTACACGGTTCACGTGTGAGCCTCCACTTGCTCATGTTCAGCTTTTGACTTTTTGTTTTAGCAACTACTTGGACCTTTTGTCCTTCATAACAAATAAATATTTCACTTTTTAACTCTGGTTCGTATTCATTTACTTAAATTAATTCCCTTAACCAATCTATTACTTCTTGTAACGTAATCGACGTTTGTTCTGGCGTTACATAGTTTTCTATTGCTTGGAACAGATTGCGATGCTCTAAAAATGTATACATAATTTATGCAAATACATACACACAAATATGAATTTCGCAAGTTCCTTTTTAGACAACACCCCAATCGCTTTACAATAATATTTTCACCAATCGTACTCGACGCTTGCATCGTTCTTTGCTTACAAATATATGTACGCACGGTTGTAAGAATTTCTCTCGCTTGGTCACTGCGCTTCACTCCAAGTCAGAGAGCGTATCGTTCATTGTTTTAACTGCTAACGTGTCATGGAACTTGGTCACTTTTCTACAATCTCTAATACTGTGCTTTTGTCCTTATCGGTGTTGGGGGACGCAGTGCCTCCAACAGTAGAACACTGACTGGCTGCTGATAGCGGCAAGCCACGTATTTTTATGCTGTATGAGATGAAGCACAATTGAATCTGTAGCCATGGGCGTCCGCAGCGGGCAAATCGGGCTTTTGCCTCCTCCTAGAAATTTGGTCTAAGATCCAAAAATTTATAGAAAACCTGAAGACAGCAGTTTCATTTTGATTAATTGATTTAATTCTTGCAATGACAGTTCATTTGCCCGTATGACACACTGCCCAAGAGCCGGGTTCGCAGTTCTGATGTCAAGCAGTAATGAGCTTGCAGTTCACTCATGTCCGTTCCTTCGCCTGCAGACAGGGTTTCCAGGTCCAGATGAACAAAAATGCCAAACTGCACATTAAGAAATGTGCAAAAAATGACAAACTGCACATAAAAAATGTGTAATTGACATTTTTTGCCAAATAGTTTCAAAAAATGCAAGGTGATGTGTTTTATCCAACAAAACAAATTAAAAAACGAGACCAAGTATTTTGTGGACATCTTTGCTTACACGTTTTGAAGCAATTACAAAAAGGAAAGGAGCTTCAAGAAATGATAAACAGTTTTGGTGATAAATTAAATAAAGCTGTCTGTCGATAAATTTGGAATAAGTCCAACAACAGCAAGTCAAATTATAACCAATATTAGCGGAGTTTCGCTTGGTTACGTAAACAACAACTTTTTACGAAAAGGATTGACCAAAAAAAGCAATTGATATGCCAAAAAAATATTTTTAATTTGGGGAGCGGCGGAGGTCCCCAAATTCAGCCGTAAGAAATACCTGAACGAAAAATTTCTTAGAAAAGACAGAGGAACAATGCAAGGGACACTTGATATTGGACAATTCAAAATTATAAATGTAAATCCAACCCCTTTTTATGGAGATGTGGTTGTTCCGAAAAGTTGGGTTGAAAATAATTTTTTACAACTTAACGATGATATGCCATTGACAGGTCCTCTAAATATGGATGGAAATTGAATTTCTCTTCTTCACGAACCAACAAAAAGGCATCACGCAGCAACAAAATCTGATGTAGATAATCAAATAATATCTTCTAAAACAGATATTTTACAACAAGCCGATGTTACAATTTCAGAAGCATTTCGAAATCATGCTGATATTTTGGACAGACAAATTAGAAAAAAAGTTTAAATTTAGACCCACAAGAAATAGCAACAAAAGATTTTTGTATGGGAGGGCAATATTATATTGTTGGATTGCCAGACCCACAACTTCAAGACGAGGCTATAAATCTCAAAATGTTTAACAGAAATATTCAAAGTGAAATTGAAATTAACTATCAACTCGAATCACTGAAGTATCTGAGACGTGATGATCAAAATCAGATTATTTCTGATTTGTCAATGAACAACCACAAAATTGTTTTGTTAAGCCCTCAAACGATGTCAGACCATGCTGTAAATAAACAATTTTTAGATGAAACAGTAAATGATTTGGCTCGAGATTTGACAAATGAAAGTCAAAGTTATACTGACAATTTAATACTTCAGTCAGCCGAAAACAGAAGTGTTGAAATAGAACGTTTTAATTTTTTGATAAATACAGAAATATTTAAGGTTGATTCTGCAGGAAATGCAATGCAAGATTTACATATGAATGAACACAGACTTTCTGGAATTTAAGCCCCAGTTGAAAATAGTCATGCCAGACCTAAATCTTACGTTGATGATAAATTTGAAAGGATAGAAGCTTCACTTGCAGTTATAAATGAACGAATTGCTAACAACACTGAAACAGACGAACTAAAAGAAACAATATTAAATCAAAAACTTGATAGAATTCAGAAAATTTAGTTCAAAGAACAAATGATTTAGAATTCCAACTTACAAAACTTCAAGAGTAGAGAAAAAAAACGCAAATAGTTGAAGTTCGGGCTGTGTATAATTCAAAAATGTAAAGTGATACTTCGAAAGATTTCAAACACTCTAAGCCAGAAAAAGTCAAAATTGTTTTTACTTTGAAGCCTAGATTTTTCAGCGAGAGTTCTGAGACCACTGCTGACACTATTTCTGACAAAATCTCCGAAGAGTCTTTCAAAAAACTGTTCGATAAACTCAAATATATAAAAATGGAACATTTTCTTCATGAATCTCTTGGGGTCTGGTAATATCTGGTTATATTCGGTTAGGCCTATATCTAGTTATATCAGGTTATAACAAGATATATCTGGTTATATCTGGTTATGACTTTTAGCAGAGAGAATAATTTTTATGAAATGACACTACGTAGACCAACTGAATAAATAACTTAAGGGAAATGATAAATAGAAACAGGAGTACAGAGGCAGTGACTTCTTAAAACAAGCCAAGAGAGTCAAAATCGTGTCAGCAATACATAAACATTAAAAAACAATGGCATACAGATTTTCTAGTTGCTATCAGCTATGCGATGTCATTCTTAGCAACGGTGTTCTTGCTGAGAACGCGGTTACTATCCAACACTTTTGCTTAGTTACGGTGTTCTTGCTGAGAGCGCGGTTGCTATCCAACACCGTTGCTTAGTTACGGTGTTCTTGCTGAGAACGCGGTTGCTATCTAACACATTTGCTTAGTTACAAAATTACTATTCAAGATTTGTTTTTAAACTCCCTGTGAATGCTCTCTAAAGAACAAACAGAGTTGTTTTTCAAAAATATTTGAATGATATCAAAATTATATTTTATTAAGTTTTTGTAGAGGGTTTTAAATTATATTTAGATTACATTTAAATGAGTATTTTTAAAAGCTTTCGATGGGTATATGAAGAGTTTTTGGAGACATATGAAAACTTCCTTTTTTCAGACATTTTTAAACATTGTTTGGTATATTTAGTGTCTTTCTGAAAACTTAAATTTTTTCTCAGGTTTTGTTCTCTGGAGGGTGTTTCGAAGCAGTTTTAAAATGGCCTGTGAATCCCTAGTTTACATCTACTCAAGTACAATTGTCTTTCCACGAAACTTCGTTGGATTTTGCCTATTTTTTTTGCGCGTAAATTGGTAGGAAAACCAGTACTTCGAAGTCCAGTTTCATAAACGTTAGGACACTTTGAGCTGCCTTGCAGCTTAACTAGGCAAGGCAAAAATTGTGAATATCATCCAAAACACTCGTTCCTGTTTATCACTATAATAGGGGGTTATATGTTTCTATTTCATCAATCAAACATGCGCATTATATATTGCGTTTAGTAATTTGTTTCGACATCTGTAACGTGGTAGTTGTAAAATCTTTGCACATTATTTTTATAATTCACAATGAACGGTTTACATTGGTATCCAAGTCTATGGATAAGAACAACTATAACATTGGGCTTTGTGGGAACTTTGTTTGTTTTAGTGTGCATGCAGCTGCGCAACCATGTAAACACATACATAGGCAGTAAAGCGTTTCAAGCGTTATAGAGGCTATGCGGTATGAATACAATATTAAATTCGGACTGTTGCTAGTGCACGAGAATGAGATTTCACTACACAAGTGGTCTGTTGGCGCTGCGCATTTGCGCACCGTAGAGGGAACTCTGCCTCTGGGAGTCGCGACCCTTACATTGAAAATTGCTGCCATAGAGCATTGTATGTGAATTCCAGTCCAATGAACAGTTCGCATTCGAAAATAATTTCAAACAAATGATTGTCAATTCGGGAATATGAATGAGCCAAGTACGCAGACGTTTACTTCGGCTCATCTCGTCCATTAAAGCCCGAGCTGCCCTCTACAACAAGCATTTTTTAAATATAATTCATATCAGATTGAATGTTTTTTGAAGCAATCGATTTGCATAGAAAAGTTCCCGTTCGAGAATAATTTCAAACGAACAAAAATATTGTTCAGCAACGGGCTAATATGAATGAGCCTAGTATGCAGCAGAGATGAGCGGACTGACAAATTTTTCAATCTGAGCCCAATCTTGATCCGCAAAAACTGAATCCGATCCAGTCCTGATCTGCAAAATTTTTGAAAATCATCAGTCCGATCCAGTCCTGATCCGCCAATGTAAAATCATGTATTTTGCCTCATGAGACAAAATAACTACTGGAGCTATTTTGCCTTAAGCTAAAAGGGAAGGAAAAATAGTTCCAGCAGCGCTTTTGCCTCATGAGGCAAAATAGGCACAGCCTTTTGGCATTTCTAAAATTTGACAAGTGTCTATTTGGCATCAAAAGCAAATGCACTGCAGGAGTTATTTTATTGCCATTAGAAGAATCCAATTGGTTAAATTGGTCAAGTTACAAGGACAATACACTTGGATTAGCATAAGTTCTTTGTAATATGACCTAGAATCCTAAACATAAAAGCAAAACCTACACCCAAAACCTAAACCTAAACCTAAATCCGAAACCTAAACCCAAAACTAAACCCGAAACCTAAACGCATAACCAAACCGAAAACTTAAACCCAAACCTAAACCCAAGGTGAACCTAAACTCAAAACCTAATCCCTAAACCTAAACCCTACATGTAAACTCTGAACCGAAACTTAAACATACACCCTAAACGTAAACTCTAAACCTTTTGAAAAGGTAACTAGAAAGCACTCCTATCAAAAGTGTAATCTCTACTAGCTAAATCAAACGAAATGGTGAGAGAAGAACGAACACTCGCACAGCAGCCATAGACAGACACTAACCACTAGACACTAACCGCAGATACTGTATAGACACTAACCACTAGACACTAGCGGTAGACGCTAACCACTAGACACTAACCACAGCCATAGACACTAACCACAGAAGAACGAACACTCGCACAGCAACCATAGACACTAACCACTCAACTATGTTTACGTTGCTACTAGAACTCAACGTTACATGTGGGCAACGATGGATACAGTTCGAATTGCAAAATATTTCCAGCAGAGCTTTTGCTATGGATGGTAAAATATACACTACCATCTTTCTATGGCAAAATATACACTACCAGGTTGTTTGAAGTTTTGTATATACACGACTATTTAAGCAAATCAGTGAAATCGCATCACAACTAAAATTTTTGATATGTTCAGAATAATCACATTAAAAAAACAAAAAATTTATCAGTCCGATCCAGGCCTGCTCCGCCAATTTTCAAAAAATTGCAGTCCGATCCAGTCCTGATCCGGCCAAAATTGGCGTCAGTCCTGATCCAGTCTGATCCAATCCTGATCCGTGCTCATCTCTGATAAGAAGCATGAATATAGCTGTGCTTATTAACAGTCTTTGCAGCACAACAGCAATAATACAAAATTAATTTGCAAACTAAGAAGAAAATGCTCTATCAATTAAACGATGTAATGTGATCCCTGTTATAACAATTGCATGTTGACTTATTTTCTGATAGAAATGTTCACTAAGATACGACATCACAAGAAATGACAAATTTGTATAACCTTTTCAACTCAGAAATATAAAAAAGACTACTGTACTTTCTGTTCATCTGTGGCATTTTCATAAAATTATCATTATACCAAATACTTGAATCTCTGAATATCATCAGTTGGTATGAAAAATTGTCATTTGCTATAAAAACTTATCATTTGGTAGAAGTATTTGCTGTTATTTGATAGGGTCTTTTCAGGACTTTTTGGAAGAAATTTTAACCCACAATTTTTGTAGGTATAGAAGCTGGTTTCAAGCTTTTTCTTTATTTGCTCATTGGAGATGGTGTTGCGGTCCCTTTGAAAGGAAGATACTTACACAATGCCTGTTGGGGACCCCTCTGAAAGCAAGGACCACTTACACATTAAAGTTGCTGTTTGTGTCCCCTTTGAAAGCAAGACACTCAGGGGCGCAGCCAGGATTTTTCTAAGGGGGGGGGCTGAAGTTATGGAAGCAAAAGGCTTGTAAAGGAAAAATTGCTTGTGATTAGAATAGTCAAGAAAAGCACTTAATTTGTGGAAAAACAATTGACTGTACTCACCACGAAAACTGGGGGTCCTTCCAACTAACCTGCCATCTTGTTTCTT
>Ga0210059_1010152_pt1 | contig 14588 bp, 10 predicted proteins | sample Ectturendosymbi2_FD_188042 | JGI IMG/M metagenome (GOLD analysis project Ga0210059, IMG submission 188042) | Ecteinascidia turbinata endosymbiont from Florida, USA - Sample 2 (SPAdes) (version 2) | ecosystem: Host-associated > Tunicates > Ascidians > Unclassified | place: Key West, Florida...
GTGCATCAGAATACAATGAAGACAAAAGGTCGGCAGTTGCAGCGCGCATGCAAAACAAGGTGGTTGTCGAGTGAGGCAACAGTGAGAGCTATGGAGTGAGGTTTCGGCCTTTTGGGCCGCACTGAAGCAGCTGTCAGGAAATAAAAATGATGCAACGTGCGTTGCTTCACTGCGACTTATAAAAACAAAAAGTTTCAACATGGTGCATTCCTTTTGTCAACATTGGTGCCTCACCTGACAGAACTGAGCAAAGTCTTTCAGGCGGAATGTTTTGACTTTGCACAGGGGAAAGCTTCCGTAGAACTGTGCATCAATAAGCTCTATGACGCCGCTGCTAAATCCGAGCTTAAAGCTAATTGCGAAAATTTTGATAGTGAATTAGGGGAACTTGGAAAGCTGGATGATTTGGCTGACTCGTGTGTGTCAAGTGGCATGGCATTCTGGAATGGCGCCAAAAGATTAGCAAATTGATCGTCACCACACACAAAAGGGAGACAGGAGTGAATGAACCAACTACCGCGACATCTCTTTGCTAAGCCTCCCAAGACGAGTGTATGCTAAGATGCCGCGAAAATAATCGAACCAAAGCTGGATGATACCTAGTATGGTTTTTGTTGCGGCCGAAGAAGAAACTACAGAAGAAATTTCTACTCTCCAGCAAATTTTCAAGAAATCATGGGAACATGTCAAAGACTTACGCACATGTTTTGTCGACCTCGAAAAGTATATGGCCCTGTTCCTCGTGAAAAGCTTTGGGTGATGTTGTGGGAGTATGGTGTTGACGGGTGCTTATTGCTGGCCGTCAAGTAACTGCATTCCTGTTCAGAAGATTGTGTCCCTGTCGACGGAGTTAACTCACAACCGTTCAGAGTTGGCGTTGGACTCCGACAATGGTGTGTGCTGTCACCACTCTTCTTCATAGTCTATATGAGGGTTCTAACTCCTCTTCATTGTCTATATGAGGGTTCTCATAGTCTATAAGAGTGTTCTCCACACTACGGCCCGGGGGCCAAATTCGACCTATGAAGCCATTTCACCCGGCCGGAAAACATATTTTGCCAATAATGAAAAAGTAATATATTTACGAAAAACTTGCTGATTAGGTAGAACGTAACATATCCCTAAAAAATCACATTGCGCAAGATGTTGGCTCTCGAACTCTTGTACAATAGCCCATGTGCTCCTCTTCCAAAACTTTGAAGAGCCCTGGTCTGTATAAATTGGATAAACAGTGACAGACGCATCGACGAGGGTGTCACTATTGGGAACTGCAGGATGAACCATTTGTTTTTTGCGGACGAATTGGTACTGCATGCGTGGACCTTCGGAACAGGGTCTTCAGCTCACGTTTGATCGGTTTTCTGCTGCGTGCGACCAAGAAGGAACGAAAATCAGGACTGAAAAGATTGAGGTATTATGTCTCGCCAAGGCAGTGTTTCCTGGGCAGACGCCCAAGGCAGTTTCCTGCAAGTGAGCACAAATACACCAGCAGGTGGAGACGTTCAAGTACCTTGGGGATGGGGTGGTATTCACGAGTGACGAAAGTCGGAACAAAGGGATTGATACACGGATTAGTAAAGCAAACGCAGTTCTGCGTGAGCTTTATTGCTCCGTGGTGACGAAACAGGGGCTTTCAAACAAAGCAAACCTTTCAGTTTTTTAATCTGTCTTTGTTCCGATCCTCGCCTGTGGTCATGAATCTCAGGTAAAGAATAAAAGGCAGAGATGGAATGTTTGCGAACAGTTCTCGGTGTGACACTTTGTGACAAAGAACACAGGTCTAAAATCCGTAAAGCCCAGCATGTCAAGCCACTTCCCCGAATCGATAGATCCCAGCTATGTTAATTCGGCCATGCGTCAAAAATGTCCCAGGAAAGAATGGCGAACTAAGTCTTTCAGGCTACAGTCTAAACCCACGGGAAATCGGCGCAAAGTTTGTCCAAGGACCAGGTGACGTGACTACATCTACGACTTTGTTTGTTCCCGTCTTGGTGTGGGGCCAGCAGAACTATCTGAGATTTCTGTTGATCGCGGGGTATTTTGGGTCCTCCTAGGGTTGCAGCCCCCGCGTCTCTCCCGAAAGGAAAAGCGGGCACGAAAATGAGAATATGAATGAATGTGAAGGCCTACATTGAACCTTTCTATTTATGAACTTGTCTTTTGTTTGTTTGCCAAAAGTGAATGTCGTATTCAAACGATCAAGCATATTTGGACGGAAACTTGCGCTTTCGTGAAAATGAGTTAAAAGTATCAGACATAGAAGGGAAAATGGTGTTGACACCCTAAAGCTCCACCACGACACCCTTTCAAAAACCTTAAAAAGAACTGGGTTTAACATAATGCATAAGGTTCGACAAGCAATGTCTTTACCAAACCCTTTTGAGCCAGTTAATGGTGACACAACCTAACGTGCTTTTATCACCTGAACGAATAACGGCACAATAAAGTTTATCTCAGCAGTGTTCTTCATTAGGCTCAAAGCTGTTGGGCCTTTTTCAATTAAGAAGCGTTGTGTATTTCGAACAAGATATTACCGTGAAATTACCAGCAGTGTCAACAATCTAAATTAATACATCTACAGTACGTTTTGACATTTTTAACCTTGTTTTGGTAATTTCGATGCTGAAATTCATACACATTTCATAAAACGATTTACTCAATCTGTGACAGGAAATATTAGGTTAAAGGCACTTTTAGATATCGACATCTAATTTGCCATAACTTCCTCCTGCATCAGCAGCAAACAAGTATATCTGCACGATAAAAACTTACTGGCTAAACAATAGATAGATTTATTTGGTGGTACTGAGTGAATTGCGCCAGATATGCTCGCTGAAACAATAAACGCCAGAGCACCGAAAAAACACAGAGGTTGTCGAGTCAAGTGCCCCATAAATTAGCTGAGAATGACACGATTTCCATAATGAAAGGTTGTGCCGACCGCAAGACGTGCTGTCGCAGTCCGATGTACAGGTTGCTGGATTAATGACCAAATTCTGAAGAGTCGGGCACAAATGGCCATAAAGTTTACTTGTCATGGAACGCAAGGTTCCAGACGAAGAGGAAAAGAAAAACCCGACTAAAAGAAATCCTCTTCGGGTTGCCATAACCCTTTTTTTATCCATACACACCCATTACAAAGACGGTTTACTGATTCTGTCCGTAATGCAGACTCCAGGGATTATGAACAGTTCGTTTTTAGAGATATTGTCTTCGTGTGAAGATTCGCCTGTTTCTTCAGCAGGTGTTGTTGAATATAGCTTGAAGCATGGAATTCAAATAAACACTGATCACATTCTGTAAAAATATTTGAAACTAGACAGGACATCACCAGCTTTTACAATTTTCATACAATTGCCATTTTGCAGGTCAGATCACTTTCAAACGCTCTTCTTCAACCGAGCGCAGCATAAACAAATTAGGTTCTTCGTTTAGTTGTTTCCTGCTGCATTGCCAAGGACCGGTCCCTTTCTGGTCAGAACAAATTAATGACATGCAAAGATGCCTTGCCTCATAACAAATTTTGATAGATGGAACGACTGTTCTGCAATTGTGATTACATAAAGCTTTATTAGTTTCCATAGTGTCCAAGCAACTTTTATCCAGGTCTGCTTCTCGTGTTTTTGGAAAACTTGCGTGCAGATGGCCCTGTTGGTTGAAACACGTTTTGTCCAACTGGAATGTGTTGCAATAAAACATGTGGGGTTGACCTCACGGCTATTTATACAAATTTAAACAAACGTTTATAAGTTATGAAAGAAACCGAAAAAGAACAGTGAAAAGCTTCACAAACTTTTGGGAAATTTTCATGAAAGCCACGTCCAATGAAAGAACAAAACAAGCATATTATTCATATTGGGTTTCGGTTTTGTCTAAAAAAATCCCCAAACTTCTACAGTACAATCATACATTTTTTACCGGTAAATTTCAGTAGACAGAGAGATTCGCGACAGTAGCGTAGTCGCCCAAAATTTTCGGGGAGGCCAAAAAATTTGGAGGGGGCAAATGTCTTGATTTGAGGCGAGCAACAGTATTTTGTATGGGATACCGCCTCTCAAAGAGCAAAATGACTAGATATTCTAAAAATTTGGCTGAAAAAACTTTTCGAAGCTTCTAAATTCCTAACATGATTTTGCTTTTGAACGTCAATGACTTTTGCCTGGGTTTATGTCCTGCAGGACTTCTATGGTAGCATGTATTCTTCTGTAAAACTATAGTTTCCCGCAAATGAAGTCATGTTTGTTTGGCAGAACAGTAGCAAATGTTCACTCATTATCGTACTTTTTTTCTCAGGGGAGTCGCGGTGGCAGTAGTTGTTGCAGGTTTCAAAACATCTCACGGTTGTCAACAACCACGGATAGGTTTGCTGTCTCCACGCCAAGGCAGGACCAAGCCAGGTCGGAGGCGTAATGAAGTCACCTGGACCTTGGTCGGCTTGTGGATAGCTTCCAGTACGTGTAGCCAGCAGAACTCGCTTCGACAATCGCCCTTGGGCATACTGATCACATGACAAAACATCGTAGTCGGGATGTAGGATATCTCTATTCATAGGCGTACGGGAAGGCATTTTACTGGGAGGACGGAAAAAAATTGCCCTGAAAATAACAATTTGCCCTGAAATTAACTTTTTTAGTTTAAGCCGAATGGGGCCTGAAACCTATTGCAAATCTGTTCTATACAGTTGAATTCGTTCATAACGGCTTCCTCTGTAACGTCAATTCGCCTATAACGTTACATTTTGTTCGGTGCCGGTGGCATCTTTTGCATGCATTTCAATTTGCTTATAACGTCAATTCGGCAATAGAGTTCTTTATGCAATCCCCTAGAGATGCCGTTATGGACAAATTCTGTAGTTACCTTGCTTGTTAACTCAAGGGGCGAAGCTCCTTGCGTGTTGTGTTCTCTCAGGCAAGACAATTTACGGTAAATGCCTTTACTGATGCAAATATGTACGCGACTTCGATGGCGCAAAGCAATGGTTTTAAAAGTGACGGTTCCGGTTCGAAGGGTCTGTCTCCCTACACCTGCCTGTGTTATCATTGCTGTGCGCTTGAGCATTGAGCAAGGCACCTAAAGACGCACACTCAAAGGGGCCAAGCAATCTGCACGTCCGTGTGGCCCGCACGGAAAAACTGGCATTAAAACTCCTGTTAATCAAATAAATCTATCATCTTAACACTCTGCACCTCTACCCAGCGCAAACTCGAAAACGAACAAAGAAAGAGTTACCGAATTCTTATATCAAGCTGTTGACCTACCGACATCCGATTGAGCAACTTTTACAGAAAACGAGGTCTTGGTCCAAATAAAAGTCATTATAACCAGTCACAACTTTGGTCCAGATTACAAACTACACTCGTCCAAATTACACGGATCACCCCTAAGTGAATATACACTGTATTGAAAATTTTTTCACCGTTCAGGATTCTTGAGCAACTTGCGCTTGCCCTGAAAAACAGAGTTTGCCCTGTAAAGTTTCACTGTACTGAATATACTTTTTCCATTCTGGATTTTTGAGCAACTTGCGCTTGCCTTGAAAAACAGAGTGTGCCCTGAATTCACTGTATAGAATATATATTTTTTATATATCGGGATTTTTGAGCAACTTTGCGCGAGCGCTGAAAATAAGGTTTGCCCTGAAATTGCTCAAGCCGTGGGCTGCTCCCCTCCCCGCCCCACCGCCTCGTACACCCATGACTCAACTTGAAGAAGTGGCTTGACATCCGAGGCCTTAGGATATATGCAGCTGTCCTCTTTGTCGCAAATTGTCACGCCGTAAAATAAACTCAATGCAAACGTTGCAATTCTGCCGCTTATCTTCAAGATAGCCCTCTTTCGGACATTGCCTAAGATTATTGACCATAGGTCAACATCGGAACAAAAAATCTGAAAGGATTGTGGTGTTTGAAAGCTACAGTTTTTCGACCACAGAGCGATAAATCTCACACAGTAATGTGTTTGCTTTACCAATGTATCCGTCAATCTCTACTCTATGTTATACTTTCTGCCACTCGTAAACACCAACCAAACATAGTTCTAGACACGTTGCAGTATAATGTGGTTTTCTTGCAGGGTTCATTTACTGTTTTTTTTTTTTTTTTTTTTTTTGAGAGACATAGTACCTCTGGCTTTAGTGCTACCTTTCATTACAGCTTGAACACACGCAGCTGTAAACTGTTCAAGTGTATGTTGAAAACCCTGTTCGGGGGTTCCAAGCAGTACCAAATTGTCCGCAAAAAGCAAACAGTTGATCGTGTAGCTTCCAGCAGTGACACCCTCACGATTCGGCTGCGACTGTCTATCCAATTCCTATAGACCGGTGGTTCTTAACCTTTTCTCTACCACGCCTCCCGTAAGTAATTGTCTATGTTTCGTTTGTTTCAAGCCCCCTGACCTTAAATAGGTTAATTGAACGGAACACCTTTCCATTCAAACACTTCCCACGTTGTAGAGGACGTAAGGGCTCGCGCCCCCATAGCAATTTATAGACGCCCCCTGGAGAGGCGTTCACCCCTGGTTAAGAACAACTGATATAAACAATGAAGAGAAGTGTTGACACTACACATCCACGTCGGGTTCCAATACCTATGGTGAACAGTTTTTACTTAGGACGGTGACACGGACACAAACGTCTGAGCAGGAATACAATAACATTACGGCCTGTAGCAGGTGGCCGCAAACACTGTATACTCCCGCAAAACTCTCCAAACATTTTGTCGAGGTATAGTAAATTCATGCATCGAATGTTGCGCAACGAACATTCTGGCTTGTAAAGATATCAAAGTCAAAAAATACAAATGACGACAAAAACGCATTGCCAATTGGTTTGGTTCAGTGAGATATTTTTCTATATCTGCATGCACCTGTAACTTCTGTTATATTTTCTTAATTGCTTTGCTGATTCCATTCCCAAGACAAAACATTTGAAACATCTTTTCCACTGGTTTAAACTTGATTAAATTTGAGTTTTTTTCATATTGAATTTACATTTTTTTCACGTCTAACATTTTAGAATGATGGCTGCAATGAAAAAAGTCAATCAGCCCCAAATCCCCTTTTTGAGTGCAAAAGTTGTTTGACTGACAAAAGCAAAAGTTTTTGAAGATTCTTTCTCGCTGAGATACATTTGATTCGAAAAAATCTTTGCAACACGAGAAAACGTAAAAAATAACATGATCACCTTGAGATTTTTGTTTTATGCTAAGATGACTTCACTTAAAAAATAGCACCTCCTATCGTTTTTCAGCACTTGTACTTGACAAATGTGCTCATTCAAATTTCTTTTGAAAGGTTTACTTTGTACTCAAAAATATTTTAGCCGTGGTTACACTTTTAACCTGTTTCTATACAACCTGATACTTTCCATGAAATTTCAGCAGTTGCTTGATTCATTACAAACACTATGATAGGGAAGAAATATAATGGTTGTTACACTGATAGAAGCGCATTTTTTAAGTGCTTCTTGTAACGTAGGACTGAAACACCATGGTTTACTAACTTTTTTCAACGGAAAGGGTTTTCCAATCCAAAAAATTTTAAATATTTTTGTGAACCAAACAGTACTTGTTAAATTTTTCAATTTGATGGTGAAAAACAAGCTAGGTTTGGCATTAACTGGATATCATATGTTTTTTATGTACATGCGGTAGCATGAGTAAAAAATCGTATTGATTGGGTTTGGAGGAACATCAAAGACAACAGAAAATAAACCACCATTTCTGCTGTATAAGCATGCTAGTCTGAAATGAGTGAATAAAATGCGGACAAACCTTACACGAGCCGACTGGTCCAAACTTAGCATTACTTCACCACAGTTTCTTCGGAGAAGATGGGTGGTTGCCTAGCAACTTTTTAGGCGTTCGTCTTCTTATTCGTGACTGAGTACATTGAGACAAACACTTGGGCAGTAATTTTTGAGCAAAGTCCAGGGATCGCATCCTTTCTTCTGGGAACCCGTAGATAACCTTTAACATCATCCGAAATGTCTCAGGGATGACGCAGAGCGTGACCATGTTTTGACACGGTGTTATCTGCAATTTGTAGCTAGAGCATTCGTCGTTTTGAAATCAACATAATATTTCTCCAAGAAATGTTTGTATGGTATATGCTTTTGTAGGCTTGGTTTCTGAATTTCGTAGTCTATTTTCACTCAATTTACTTATTTTGGTTGGAGATGCATTCTTTGAAGTATATACTTTAGGAAACAACTTGAATTTCTTCACAAAGCGTGATCATGTTCATAGATTGAGGGTGCTTATGTCATTTTGACGCTTAAATTCGTTTGTAGTCTGCAAAAGAGTTACTTCCTATTTATTGCTTGAAACCGCCTTTATTTTGATTCCTAAAGAAAACTTTTTTCTTTGTGCTTGTTGTGATTCATTTTCATTAATAAGGAAAAAAAACATTCTGCCAAGCAATTCAAGTTGAAAACATGGAAAACGTATCTGCAAAGGTTAAAGTTTGTCGTAAACCAAGTTGCATTGTTTTTTGTGTCATAGTCCTACAAAAGTCAAAGGCAAGTCGTGCAAGTTCAAGAATCAACCTCAAAAATATAAAACCTCCTCAAAACCAAAATTTGCGTTATATGCAATTTTATGAATTCGAAAAATTTGTAAAGAGCTGTCAAAAATGAAAAATTAAACCATTTGAAATCTGAGTTTTAGCTGCAAACGTTTGTTTCGAAATAATGTTTCAGTCCAAAATTCTTACCGATTGGTTTCCTTTTCGTCTTAAGTTCCCTCATGAACAGGCTTGTTAAATACCTAAAGAGTCCATACTTTCCAGAAAGGCCTATGACGTGCTATTGGTTCAGCTTCTACGAAAATTGCCCATAGGTCTCTTGAAATATGCGTTTGTGTCGTAGTGGTCTTAAATTTTCATTCAAGGTAAGTGCAGATTAGGCACCGCAAAGCAGGTGGAACGAAATGGGAGAAGGTAGTGGAAATCACGATCATGAGATAAGATATAACCTGTCAAGTTTTAATGAAAAAGCGACAAGTTCGTTTATCAGAAAATCCTGGTCAGAATAAAATGTTAATTCTTACTCTTCCATTTTCTCTGCCGAAAGTCACGTACTCTCGGTTACTTCAGAATGGCCAATGCACCATCAGTCCAAAGCATTACTTTACTCTGCGGGCGTTGATCAAGGATTGTTTGTTCAGAACAGCGAAGAGTGGGGTCTGTTGTGTCAAAAGCTTCGAAAACCACGGAAACCATTGTTGCAAACTTTTGAATACTTAAGATAAGCACAGAAACTTTTCTGTCCAGTGGGATGGTTTGAATAAATCCTGAGGTGATTTGTATCATTTTATGCCCGAGTTTCGCAAAAGCTTCTAGATCATAGCTTCTGATAACACCAGAGTTACTTATTCTTGAAGAGTCCATTAAGCTGAGAGCAACATTTGATGTATTAGAAGGAAACTTTAATTCGAAGGGTAACAAACGTTTGTTCTAAATTGAATGTACACCACAAACTGCGAATTAACCCCAAATTGTGCAGTCAAATTTCAAACATTTTGGACTTTATTGCAATTTAACTTTGCGAAGCACACCTAAGACAATTCCTTGTGAAACGTCTGTGTAAAAATGAAGCTGATTTTCAGCTCTTTGCTCTTTTGTGTCTTGATACAGGATAGTGAGAAAAAAATATTATCAACATGTCACGAATAGTAAGAAGTTGTAGTATTTTTATTAAATTACAGCAAAATCACCGCAATATGACCCCCTATACATTACATGAAAAAGAATATTGTTGTTTTGCGATGAAATATTTATTCTTGCAACATTTGAGACTAAGAAAGTGTTTTACTACATGAAAACAGAAAACCTGTTGCGTTGAAATTCAAGGATGCAAGAGTAATTAATTTTCGTGTTCAGTCATGGCGCGAGGCCAACACTCTCAAATCGGTAATGTATTTACAGTAATTACACCAACCGTACTTCAACAAAATTTAGAACGCAAGAAAGTCTTTGATTTTCTGGTTTCAAAGAAAACTATGCGTGGAATTTTCACGAGATTGAAATGTCCACATTTTTGAAGAGAAAATATTTTATATTAGGCTCTGTCTTTCAGACGTTTCAGCAAATTTTTTATGCTCTGAGATAGCTCAATTAGGCACATTTTAGTTCTAAGTTTCCCACCTTGGTTTGAAGCATGTGTTCTATAAATATAAAATATTAGGGAATGTAGTAAGATAGAAATGAAAAGAAGAGATCATTGAGACTGGTTAACGCGGTTCCAAAGAGCAATCAAATTTGATCGTATTCGATTTGATACGAATTTTGTTCTAAACGTTTATTTTGTTTCAAGACAGATTGTGGCATGTGCACTAAATGTAATTAAAACTAATCACATTATTTTTTAAGTGGATATTTAAGTTGAAGTAGCGATATTTGCACTTTTTGCTTGTTTTGAAAGGAGCAAAGAGTAACTAAAAATTTTTTTAGAAATGCACTTTTATTCAAAAATATGTAGTTGTAATGGGTAGGGCCATTTGCGCAAATTATACATGAAATACATGTCAAGAATTACTATCCTAATCCATAGAAATGTAAATAGAGCTTACTCAGAATAAAAACCTGTTTGTGAAGCAAAAATCATTCAGCTGGTTTCTTGAAATGTTACAGCAAACCTAAAGCTTTCAATTTTTGTTTTTAAGTTTCTTGGATAGGGACTTCAACAATAAATCTGCAAAACCGATACTTTTTGTTGGAAAAACCTCAGTTTTTGTTGGAAATAGCTCAGTTTGTGAAAATATCACTAACACTTGTTCAAGAGAAACTCACAAACTTTCCATGTCACATGCGACAAAATCCGGACAAACAAACCACCTTCTACTAGGTAACTAGATTACCAAGGACAGTAGTCTAATGTCTGTTTATTAGGGGGGGTTGGGCTCAAAATAATGTGAACACACTCTTCAGAGAAACAATGATTTGTGATCAGTGCTTCAAATGCTACAGAGCTTTAAAAACGAAAAACTTTGCAGTGTTTTTTTTTTTGGGATAAGTGACTAAATGTGATATATTCATACAAAATCTGTGAAAAAATAAATCTATTTCGTTCGTCAGTTTATCAACCTACATATTCGAGAAGTAAGGGCCATTGTTTTACAGGTTCTGTTAATATCTTTCACCTTGCTGCTTTCCTTCTTACTTCCACTGTTTTTACACAAACTAAGCCACGCCATAATTCAATCGTGCTGTTTTGATTTTAAAAACAGTTCGGAACCTTTTGCAACTGCGGTTTAGTTAAAAAGTGCCTGTGCAGCTTTTCCGAGTCATTCTGGTTAGATTGGGATGCTTAGAGACAAACTGTTTTGAGTGGGACTTAATTCAATAAAAATGCTGCTACAAAACCGTCGCCAGAACGTCTTCAACAAGGGGGCTTTACGTTGGTACAGGGGGCTTGGCACTCTGATAATGATAAAACTTCACAAATTTATAGTGTTGTTTGGGGGAGATTTTGCCCACCAAAGCCCCGCTATAGACATCTGCAGATTCCCCTTGCTTTTCGGAACGCACTTGCTCCAGAAGTAAAAAACTTGCCATAAATATAATTTGTTCTTTTTGAAAATCCTCCTAAGGCTTTCTTACAATCAACCAAAAAATATCTTATACCTTTTTCTATGCGTAGCATTTTCATTTTCACTAAACTGAGAATTAAATCAAACTCATCGCTGTTCTTTCTTGTACACTTTACTGTAGATATAAAAAAACGTTGGATGCAAAGAATACTAGATGTGTGCCAGGCGTATGCAGAATCGCATGGGATTATTTTCAACTGCAACAAAACTGTTTGTATGACGTTTAAGGCTAAAAGTGCAAGAAGCACAGCCACTCCAGTCTTGAAATCGGGTGGTCAATACGTAAATTCTGTTGACCAATACAAATATCTGGGGATTGTATTAGATACTGAGCTCTCAGATAACAAAGACATTCAGAGACAACTGCGATATCAATATTGTGCAGCAAACAAGCTGCGAGCCTCTTTTTCCCGTTGCTCAAATGCAGTTAAAAACGTACTTTTTCGTTCCTTTTGTACGCCCATGTGTAGCAGACACATTCTGGTCTGTACATATGGAAATGTTGCTTTCACCAAAAGAAAACAAAGTCCAAACGTTCCAACGACAGGAATAAGACCTGCCGAACGGCAACACAAAGGCTGTGATCAGTCAAGCACGAAAAACGTGACAAGCAAAACACCACGTTTACACAGTGTTGCCAAGCAACACAAAGTTTCAGACAGATCAGTCTGGAATCCAAAGACAAACTGTATACAGACTAAATCAAATAAAATTTGATTTGGAAAAGCAAAGAGCTAAGAACGAAGCAAAGAAGCAATCAAGGCTGAAAGAAAGCCCCCAAACATGATGTCATGGAAAATTACAGAAAACTTTCCATTAATGATGTAATCAAGAAACATGTCTAAAAACCCCATAAAAATACCTTATAAGGCAATGTTCAACTAGTAGTCAATAAATGATTAATTAGGGAATCTCCATACAACCTTATAAGGCAATATCCAATTAAGTAATCAATAAATGATTAATTAGGGAAGTTCCACCAAATCTGGGTATATAAACCGCGATTTTAGCTACCCAGTCCAGTCCGCTTTCCGACCATGGACTGAGGGCTCCTTCTTTTGGTCTACGCTGCCTTTGAGTAGTTTAGCTATTTGAAGTAAAATGGGACTTTGACTTGTGGCCATCCTAGCTCGACGGGTGGTTCGTGAGCGCTACGTTTTCCGCTGTACGATGATACGCGCCTGACTCGTAGCGTAAGTCTCAGACTAGAAGCAGTTGTCAATGACCTGTTTTCTGGTCAAACTAGTGGCATGTCCGGGTGAATTTCTAACACTCCACCCCGCAAATTTGGCTTGTCCAAATTGGCCGCCCACAACTGGAACTGGTATCGTCAAAAGGCCGACGCCTTGTTCAGTTTTAGTTGGAATTTAGCCACGCCATTTGCCCCAAGGATCGATATTGTCAAAAGGCAATTTATTGTCTTGCTCGATCTTAAGGCATCACCTTGCTACCCTTGTCTAAAGACTTGGTTCTGGCAGAGTTACTCTCTGTAACCTGGTCCGATGGCGTGGTGTTGGTTTAGGTATCCCCTGTCGCTTATTCCAATGACTTGGTGTTGACAGAGCTACCCTCTGTCACCTTGTTTGAGGATTTGACATTTTTTCATAGGTAACCCTTGTCACCTTATTTGATGACTTGTTGACAAAAATACCCATTGTCACAATGCCCCATCAAAATGAGACTAATAAGAATACTCTCTGTCACTTTGTTTCACGATATAAGAAGTGAAAACAAAAGTAGCGATTTGACAATGTTCGGGAATCAAGTTTGACAAATCATAGATCAAATCCACTTAGGCACAATCCCGACTAATGACAGAACAAATCCGTTCACAAATTCGTGCTACGAATTTGCGGAAACCTAATTTAGGAACCTTTCTTAAAAGAGCTTACAAAATCTTGTCACGATCCAACCTTACATAAAACATGCGTTCTGAACTGAGTATTTCCTTTCAGTTACAGAATGTCTAAATAGAAAGTACTGTTATTACAAATTAGCTACTTGAGGTCTGGTAAATACCACAAAAATATTGTGTCTATGTCGCTGGGTTCGAGAGCGTTTTGAAGATGAATATTACGCAGAGTTTATTGATAAGTTTCAATGTTCGTGTGCATATTTTCAGTGAAATAAATAGCGAAACCAACAAAAACTATACTTCTGTTATGATTCAATTATTTAGATGAGACATCAGAAACTTTAGGGAGACCAAGCGAACTTTAGTTTTCGTGAATGTCGTCCTTGTTACATTAAGATCGAACCCATGTAGAAACTTTCGGATGTAACTAAATGCGGCTATCTAGATTTTATATGACCTAGAAACCCGTTACACATGTATGCATCTCAATTATGGTGTAATTTCAGGAGGTCATGCATGCAGAGATTGCGGGTGGCACATAATTTTGGTTGCAGAGTGTGACAAAACGGCCTATTGATGCAAATATCCAGCGAGTATATTTACTAGGCTTTAAAGAGCTGAGTTTCAACATACTAGAGACCAGAAAATAGTCATGACGATAGTCGTACGGCAGAAGCAGCCAGCTCAAACGATGCAGAGAACATAACTGAATACGAGGCAACAAGAACACTTCGGTCAGAGCGCAGTAATTACTCACGCCTCAATAAACGAAAGGCGCTCTACCGATAAGCAAGACGGCTCCGGGAAACTGCAACAATCAATCGATAGAACTACAAGCAAAGACCTTGCACGTACGAACAGCAACCACCACACAGAGCTCTATACAACTAGCCCTGGAGAGCGAGTGTTAGTAGCCACCAAGTTCAATGTAACATTCCTACCTTTGAGGCTCTGCTACGTAAATACAAGTACCGTATTTACTCGATTGTTAGCCGCCCTTGATTGTAAGCGGCCCTTGATAGTAAGCCGCATGAGATAGATTTAAAAATTTAATGTAAGCCGCCCTTGAATGTAAGCCGCATATACTGTACCGGTGTCTATATGGGTTTTAGGTATCTGGGTGGGCACGAAAATTAAAGTATGGTTAC
>Ga0210059_1010153_pt1 | contig 14587 bp, 9 predicted proteins | sample Ectturendosymbi2_FD_188042 | JGI IMG/M metagenome (GOLD analysis project Ga0210059, IMG submission 188042) | Ecteinascidia turbinata endosymbiont from Florida, USA - Sample 2 (SPAdes) (version 2) | ecosystem: Host-associated > Tunicates > Ascidians > Unclassified | place: Key West, Florida...
CCTACCCGGCATTAGTAAAGAGCATACGCCTGATGGCGCTAATGCATTTACTTTGATGAAACATAAGCATGAAGGGCATACGAATGATTGACGCCATCACGATTATTATAATGTACTACTGCGATAACTTCTAAGTATATCGATTCATAAAATGCGCGAGGGAGTGGGAGGTTGCGAAGGACCAGAAGTCATATGGGCTGCAGACCAACCAAGGGCGAAGCTGCTTGTAGTGTAAAGGGGACAGTGTATGAGTAAAACTATTTTTCTCTGGGTGTAAAATGTAATATATGCAAAGTGATTATATGGTTCATTGAAGTAAAATGCGTTGCAGGCAGAGGTCAAGCCACCAGGAGAAAATGGCCTAAAGTTGTCACATTGAACATTTAGTGTTTTCACATATTTAAAAATGTTCATAAATGCTAGAGAGGAAATGAGTCAAAAGTTATAAACTGCTGCAGCACTGTAATGGTGAAAGTTGTAGCCTGTATGTGGTGCTATAATTGAAGTTTCCTTAAATCTGGTATCCAACAGCGCTATAATATCTGGCAGTATTGAACGTGGTGATACGCTTTCTTCAAGCTTGTCTATATTTTTATGCAAAGACCTTGTGTTACAATGTAGCAAGGAGAGAGCATTTGATATCACCTTATCAGTATGTGTAGCATACTGCGAGAGAGGTAGTGATAAATCGCTATCAGAGTGTTTATTGCTACTTGTTAAGCATTGACAGACAGGAAACAATTGTGCATTGCAATGTATACAGTCATTCATTTAGGTTTAGGTGGGAAGCACATTTTTTGCACTGCTGCGCCAGCAACCATATATTCAGAACAGAAAAAGCGTTCCAGCATGTAAAATTAACACATTTACGTATGCCTTTTGATTCTGGAAGTGTGTTGTTCAAGTGTAAATAGTCGCTTGCATTGCATTTTTGATGTCAAAATTCACGGAAGGTGGTATTTTTTGGGTGAAATTAGATGCATTTGTCATCTGTTTTTTTTCACAGCCCATCTGCTTATAATCAACATCAATTCAGTGTTTGAAGAGATCATCAGGTGAAGTTACGGTGACCCATTTTTCAGATGTCTTGAGCTTATCTTTTATATTGCCATTTCGAGTACAGCAAGAGTTTAATTGTGTTAGAAAAGGATTGTTGCATGCACTTCAGTAACTTGTACCGTAGAAGTGTGAGATCCTCACAGACATTGATGTACTGTCTGCCATCAATATTTTTGATGTCCCTTCTTTTAGTAAGAAATACGTGATCACAGACGGTGTCAAGTCGAAGACGAATCCGTAGACCCGTATTTGGTCCAGAATTTCCGTTGCATAAAAATGTGTATACCGGTCGAGAAAGTGAGCTGTTGTTTTACAAATGCGTGTTGAATTTGCCACTTAAGGATCAATGCGATCAGTTGCGAGAAAACGTTTAATTTTCCTGGAGAACACCATAAAACATCAAATGCAGCATTTACGTCAATTGCATCGACAAATTAATTAAAAGTGATCACATCTTCCAGAAACATGACCGTCCAATGGTTTTCGTCGAATTTCAGGATTTCATTGATTGTACCGTAAGATAAAGTATATCTGATTATAAAGTACGCCTGAATCTACACAGTTTGCATTCAAAAGTTTAAAATTCGTATTCCGGTCAAATTCGTACAGCTGACGAAGAAAATTGCCGTTTTCAACATAGAATGATATATTGTTTTAAGCAACTAGACAACAAATGTGATTTGCAAAGCTGCCTTATGTGTTTTTTAGAAAAGAAGAATATGGATTACACTTTTATATGTATGAACAGAGTATTGTGGTTGATTATAAATTGTTTCGTTGATCAAGGCATCTTTTAGTGTTAGAAGGAGTATACTGCGATGGTGCAAGGACAAATTGCGCTGCAGGAGAAAGTGTTCGAGCGTTTCCATGGAAGCACACCTACACTGACGAAAGGACTTCTCATCTTAATCTTGAATTGCTGTGACCAAGGCTAACCATATAGCAGAATGAGGTGGTGGATGGATATGAGCCATGTGAGTGCCAAGTTTTGCTCGCCAGGGTAAAAGTGCCAGATGGGGTTTTTAAATGCTGAAAAACTAGAAGATAATTAGATGTACTGAAGTAGGAACTTCCAGAGAAAGGGAGTTTTGTATAAAATTGAATTGTGCGTTAGCGAAACTTTGGAGAGGGGAAGCTGAAACTTATTGGCATGACGCAATTAGTAAGCTGAGATTTCTCCTGGAGTAGACGGTTTAAGCCAGTGGAGGACAGGTGAGGTAAGACCAATTTTTTTTAATTTGTAAAAGTACAAGAGAATAATGAGTTGTCTTCTATTAGATATTGGAATGAAGTTGAGATCAGAAACGACAGCGGCGTTACGTGGCGTTACGTGTACGAAAACAACTGAGCATTAATATGGCAGACTTTGTACGTATGAGATCTCGGAGCAGGCTCTCCGAAGTTGAGCAGTTGGCGAAAACCACACTGCCGTAGTCTAAGACAGGGACAACGTAAGAAACATAATGAAGACTGCACGTGGAATAAGGTGTGCAAGTTGATTCTTGCTGTTAAGTCTAAATTCATGCGGTTTAAATCTACTGTAAATGTGGTATTTTTTTAATCAATGAAATGTGATGATGCTATGACAGGGTACGATGAAATATAAGACCAAAATACTTGTCTGAGTTGGTTTCACTAAAGTCAGTGCTCTTAAACGTAAGAACATATTGAGAGATATAGGGTTTAGAAAAGGTTAGAACTTTAATCTTACTGGCTTAAACTTTACCTTCCATGGATTTGGACAAGGTGAATAAATCGCAAGTAAAACCTTGATGCATATGAAGTGGACAATTAGAAGAGAATAATAAAGCTGTGTCGTCAGTCAACAATGAGGTCGAGGATTGAATGGATTCGGCTCCCCCCACTCAGGTACCAACACAAGATATTATGTAGTGTTAAATACTAATAACTGACTGAATGTTAGCTGTTTGAAAACAATTACTGTAGCTGCCTGACCTGCACAAGTATTCACCCATGAACCTCAATTAAAACAGATATATCCGTTCTGTTAAAACTGGTACCAAATAATGTAGATTGAATTCTTCAGCAAGGCAGGTGTTTTTTCCGGGTATTAAACCGTTGTATATTTTCCGACAAGTCCAACTTCAGTTTCAAAAAACTTAATACCTGAAATGTTTTCATTACCTAGAGGTTTTGCAGACATATTTCCTTGGCTCCTGGAAGATTTTGGGAGTTTCCCGCATTTATGCCACTTTCATGAAACGTCTTCAGCAGGGATAAAACATCCTTCATTCGTTAATCCTCTATTTCTCTTTGTAAACGTCGTATGCAATGTGCACGAGGCTTCAAAAGAAACGGATTACAGCAGGTATTAAATCGAAGAAAAAGACGTATCTGTACGTAGAACGGTACCTTAATGTGCAATTTCCGTTGCGAAAACATGTGCACACTGGTCGCGAAAAAACCTGTTGTTGTTTCAATCCGTGTTGATGTTTACATCGTACGTATCAGTGCGATCAGTTACGAGAAACCACGTAATATACTGACGACAACCGCAAGCCGGTACTCCGTTTCCGTGAAAGAATTTATGCGGGTGGGCGTTCCACTGCCATGCTAAACTGTCGCTTGTATCGAATCTATAAAAAATCTCCGCACGTCGAATATTCTCATGGTCATCCCTAAAATATAATTTGTCTCGTTAATACTTTCATTGCTACATAGCCTGTAGTTCTTATTTCTTTTTCTGTGACGTTCTGATTTACCGTTTTGCGTGGAATTTTTCTATTCTTGAGTTTGACTAAAGCATTTGATTTTTGAGTTTGACTAAAGCATGATCAATATAGGAAGTGAATAACGAATAACAAAAAATTATGGGATTTAGCAAGAAAAGTTAAAAAACTATGAGCGATATTAGTGCTCAAACATAGGCGCAGCTAGGGGGGCCAAAGGTGCCATGTCCCCTATATTTCTAGCATATCTTGTCGTTCTGTGCTTCGAGACGCTGTATCCCAAACCAAATACAGTTGCTTGTCTAAATTCAACACATTTGGCCTACCAAACATTTTGGCTGGCTACGTAACCGTGCCTAACACTTTCAATAATTAATCCCCTAATTAGTTAATCAATTATTTATCGAATATTGGCAATAACGTTTGAACTAGAAACACTAGAAAGCCAATCAAGACTCGGATTATAGCCTAGTTTCCAACAAAAACTTGAGTAAGAGATTGGCGCTTGCGGTTGGGGCACAGGGCGCTGTAACCTGCATCGAAACTACCTAAACCTTCACCACTTATGACGTCGCCCACAAAAAACAAAAAAACAAAATCCAAATCTTCCCAATTTTTAAAATCCAAGACAAAACACTTGACGTATCTTTTGAGTGTTTGAACAGCTCTCCAGCTCAATCGGTTGTCGAGTTGTGGAATTGCAAAATGACGCAAAAATAGTGTTTCACGCGCGATTTCGAAATACGAATATATCGTATAACCTAGCCGAAGGTAAGACAAACTTTTGGACAGTTTGCTAAGGAAGGTTCCTCCGATGGGTTGCTAAAAGAACTATTCACTGGATTTTGCAGTGAAGGTGCCAGCGCAATCCTGGTGCAAAATCACAGATTGGAAAGTTGTTCAAAGATAAATTCCCTGATATCGCGTTGCGCTGCTGCCACAGTCATAGACTTGAAATTACTACTTGCAATGCACGAGATATTATTAGTGGCACAAATGACTTGCCGTCATTTATTGAAGTTATATTTTCGATATATAGCCAGTCACCAAAGAACATGCGTGAACTTAATGATTTTACCCTTGTATTGTGGAATACCCTCAAAAGTATTGGAAATGTGTTTATTGTTCGCAAGATGGCTTCATCTTACAGAGCGGAATCAGCAGTCGGGCATTCTTTTCCAGATTTGGCACAACATTTTCACAACGTCCAAACAATGAAACTAGAAAACTACTGAAAAAAAACAGATTTCAAGGATTACTTTCAAATTATTTACCACCAGTTTGTCAAAAAATTTACCGCTAACGCCTTGAACGAATTAAAATGCTGTCAGAAAAACTATAAAACCGACATGCCTCAGTTCTAAAAGGCCAAAGGTTGCTAAATGCACTGCATATACAAAAAGTAGAAAAAGTAGAGAGCATTTGCGTTTTTCCGGGAAAATATTGTGTTTCGACTCAACTTGTAAAAAAAATGTCATTCAAGGAAGTACAATGTATACCATAGAAGGCAGACCCAGTCATCCAAGTAGGTTCAGTTAATTGGAGCTGTAGCTGGCAACATGAAACTTAGACTCTTCATATTTCACCAAACAGAGCAAAGCACAGGCTGGCGTTGTTTCAATTGTTCCAAACGTATGTGAGGTTCTTTAATCTCAACAAACGCGAAACTCATCTTGGGTTAATTAAATACAAGGCTAGTTGTGGAAGAAGTATTTCTATAAAATTCAACAAGTTGCTCTAGCATCAGTCGTGATCAGAAAAAGTAAACAAGTCTAAACTAGGCACTTGCCTTTGCTCAGTCCCACTAAATACAGATTCTGGTATAATTGACTAGCAATGTTACTGAAAAGGTGGATCACCATGCCAAGCACGTTGGCCGTGTTTGCACTGCGATGGTTGGGTGAATTCTACCAAGTTTGCTTAACGTCACGACGATACGATTCAGTTTACGCCAGTCAATAAAGCCGAGGAAAGTCACCGCTACATAAAACTGGCCTTGGTGCATTTTACTTCATAGGCTTCTTGCATCATAAACCAATTTTCAGCAATTCAAGAGATTAGATGCGGGAAACCTACCTTACCTAGAGCACGCCCTTTTAATGGCTGTTTGCATTCATGCCAGCATATTTTGACAGACATCAAAAAGTGAAAAATGTGCAAAAAATAGTTGGTTTTAAGTAATTGAAACATTCTTAAGGCCAAGCGATATCGGATGAATTTGCTATGTATTCTCACATTGCCTACCACAAATTAACAATTATGACCTTAGCAGTGTCTGTAACAGAAGACAGAAACAAAAAGTAACGTAATACTATCTTGGCGAAGATACATCTAAGCAACAGGCATCACGGAAAACCCCGTATCAGACATTAACTTAGGCATAGTTATGTTTCGCTTCATTTCCACTCGTTTTTTGATTTCAAAACTGCTTTGCCTAATGTTGCCGCCAAAGGAAAGTGACCAAAATAGCATCACATTCAGTAACATAAAAAATAATCATTTGTGAGATGGCAAGATGAAACATCTGTCAACACCTTTTCTGCATTTCTTAGCATGACCTAGTCAGCTCATCTTGCCCAAATTGGGTAATAGCCGTAATGTTTGAAATACTTAGAATCAAAGTAGATGATTCATTGTAGCCTACAGTGAACAAAAATCCACTTTCTCTTGAAACATTGATGTTCTCTCCACCGAAAGCGGCTACAAAGTTATGCCAAATTTTGACCCTTTAAGCCAGTGCAGTGTTTTTCCAAGAGCCCCAAAATAGCCAAATTTGGAGTTAATTTGACAACCAATTGCGCTAAAGAGTCAATCAAGACCTCAGTGAAACGAAGCGGACTTTTGCCTAGTTTTGTTTCCAAACACAAACGGACAAATTGGCAGTAAAAGCTTTTGTACAGGCCTCCAAATATCACTGGGATCACCTCACGATGTTACAATGGTAAACTGGCAAGTTAAGAGGTACTTCACATCTCTGATTACCTATAATAATTGCATCCTTCGTTAAACGCCTTTGAAATGCATCTTTTTCAGTATATTAACAAGTTATAAAAATCTCGATTTTGCCCTAAACCCTTGTCCTTCCGATATTTTGACAAAAAAATCCGCCTTCAGGCCAGAAGTGTTAGTGAGACCTGAAAACACCTTGCTATCAAGACGTTGCTGTTGTCAGGATAGCTGAAACAGCTAACTAGCTATTCGCCAAGGTAGACAAGCATCAGCATTATCTAAGCATTACGGCTGAAATCGATTGGGTTGGATCTACTACAAATCTTTCTGATTAGCTTAATTTGTTCGATTTAGCGAAATCGGTTCTGATTTACCAGGATCTGTTCTGATATAGCTAAATTTGTTGCGATTAGGTAAAACTGCTCTAATTTAGCAATTTTTTATGCTAACTCTGTACGATATGAGTTTTTAACAACGGCGCCCTATACGCGGTTCGTGTTTTTTCAAGGTCAAAATAATATACACAATGTGTTTTGGGACAAAACGCGCGATTAATGTTAAAATCGCAAACAAACCAATTCGTACGAAACGCTTTATACAGACGAGTAATAAATACGGACAAACCATTCCAGAACGCCTGCGATGTAAATTTTGACATTCGGTTGAAACGCTTGCTTCATTCATACGTGCTACGAATTTTTTTCTGAAGCCAGTGGGTTTCCTTCAGCTGCCGTAATCAGTTGCACCAAAAACGACAATGTTTGTAGTGATTCTTTGAAATGGTTTGCATGGGCGAAACGTAGAAGGTTTGGCAGCATACGTCGAACGAAATGAGAAGGCCATTCAAGCATGAGAGTGTCTTGGCACTGAGCAGAGTATTATGAAGGCTATTGAAACAAGGAAAATGCTCATTCATCTACGTCACTTCCGTCTCTCGTATTGGGAGGTGTGTCAGGAGAGTTGCTCTCCACAGGAACAGAAACTGCAAACAAACTTTGTCTGTTTATATTGAAATCATTTCTTTTACTCACCAAATGTGGGTTGTTTTTTAATACAACCTGGGAAAGTTCGACACGAATGTTTCTAACAATTTGTCCAATCTTTTACTAGCACACGAAACGTTCCAACAGAATCTAAAAAAAAATTCTTGAAAGTAACAGGTTTGTTTTTTGAACTTTTGTTAAAATTAACAAAGCAGATTTTAGCACAATTCCGACTCGGAGTGGTCGGTCAAAAATGTCTGTCAGTAGATTCCTAAAAAAGCCATTCATTCCTTTTTTCTTTCCGATGTTTTACCCATGTGGAGGGTCACAGAGCCAGCCGCCCTACAAGTACTATAAATTCCTCACGATCAACAGCAAGCTCACATGGTTCTGCTAGCCCTACACTAAGACGTTATCAAGCATACTTTCGGTGGTGAAGTTGCTCCAAATGTTTCTTGGAAGACTTCTGGGCCGATTTCCCGTGAGTGTAAATAGCAGGACGTGTGTCGCCAATTGTCGAATCTGGACACTTGGTCGATCCAACGTATGTGGGATCACTCAAATCTCAGACGTGGTTTGAAATTCACGGCTTTGCAAATTTTCCAGCTACGCACATTGTCGCGAAGTGTCTCACTGTGAACACTTCGAAAAAACCTCTGTTCCGCTTATAGTTGGGAATTATTTGAGTCATAACTCCAGTTTCATGATCATTGGTGAGGATCGCAACAAAGAATGATATAAAAACGGACAGCTTTGCGGTGTTTGAAAGCTCCTGTTTTGTCACTGGGAAGCGAAAAAGCTCACTCAGAACTGCGTTAGTTTCGAAAATCGGTAGATCATTCTCTTACCTTTCAAGGCAGACATTTCTTTTGCAGTTGCTCTTGGATCGGTAGTTTTATTCTTTCTTTTAGAATTATCTGCGATCAAAATCAACGAAAGTAGTTTCTACAGTTATTGGCTGTTTGAAGACCAGCAAATATACAAAATAACGACGCCTTGTAAACCACGCATTTTTATTAGATTTGTATTGTGAACTTCCGCAATGCTGATTTGCCAATCTAATTACTGTCTATGAAAAGGAATCTATTTGCAGCTAAAAATCAGACATTAAACGTTTTTACAGAGTGTACATTTCGCCTTTACTGTAAGACGTTATCAGGTTAAATTTGAATACAATCAAGGAATCTACATGTTTCAGATCGTTCAATACCTTTATCGTTCTTGCTTCTCATGTAGAAGGCAATGCCGGCTGCAATGAGGAAAAGACCTCCAAGAACTCCAAACACTATCCCGATTATTGCTCCAGTGTCAATATAATTTCCAGCTGAATGATGAAAGATTTGATCAAACTTCGCCACTCTAAAACAGCTGATGCACAACGTACATACACGTTTTTTTTAATTCTGTCTTAGCCAGGGTTGTAGGGAGGAATGCGGAAGGAAGCTTTCCGTCACTTTATTCACAGTAACCTGACTTGAAGATGTGCACTTCCACTCAGATTTCCTGCGTGAACCTCCATGTCAAATCAGTGAACAAATGACAATTTATTTCTTTCGTAACACCTTAGCATAATAGGGTAATTATTGTTAATGGGTACTTCTTTGGTGCGTTCTCACTCAGGGTTGCAGAATTGGAGCCGAAGTCGCAAGGAGTTGTTGGTTTTTGGGTGGATTCAGAATCGGATTCCTAAGACCACCAGACGTATGAGTCGTATTTTTTATCCGACACCAGAAGACCAATTGAATCATTTTTACCTCGCACTCCTAATGTAGAAATCCTAAATCGCGCCTGTTCAAATTGTACAACTTCGTTGAAATATTTACTGAAAAGGGGAATTCTTGCTGTGTATCACGATTTCCATTGATTGCTAGTTTCTACAAAACTGTTGACAGCCCAGTTTCATTCATCTTACACTAAGGACTCGGAGTCGGCAGTCCGAGTCGGAAATTTTTCAAAGATCGGACTTTGAGTCGGAGTCGGACATCTTACCTCAAACTCCGGAACCCTCGTTCCTACACTTCTTGTTTCAATACCACATCCCTGACTTGAACATATCTGTCATTACCAAGAGTCGAGGTGCTTACTTCAATCATGGAAAAATTACTGCATTTTAGCATTAATATTGTCTAGCGGAAGGAAACTTTTAGCATTTCCTTTGGGAAACGTGCTGTACGAACATCCGACATTAAGATCTCACAGAGTATATATATATCGCCTAGCAGGTAGGCATCATTAGCGCTTGTTCGAAGAGAAACCTGGGATTAACTTAGGGTCTGTTTCACAATTTACTTTAACTGTACAAATTTGCGTGGTCATGTAGTACACTTCAATTTTGCAGTTTTTGCAGTTCAATGCGCTAGTAAATGACACTCGTCGTCATCGTACGATCAGGTCTTTCAATGCACTGCTAAACTACTCTTGATCTTGGGGCAGGTCAGGTGTTAAGTAGCCATTCGATTGTCTCGTCATCCAGAACTGTCCCGTCATGCACTCATTGAGGAGGTCGATGGATTGGACATGGTTGAAAATAGATTGGACAACATGTTCAACCGTCTGTTTGTCTGCGTCACACTCACAAGCAGCAGAAAAGTCATGCCCAATGTTTGTAACCAGAAACGGAAAAGCCCGACACCGGTGCGGAGGCGGTTGATTCGGACCAACGCTATTCTTGGGAGGGGCATTACTGGAGGGCGCCGGTGTCGGGGATAAAAGAACAAAGTATCGTAGTCTTCGTGAAATAGTGTCCCGTGGGGCGTGTCTACGGGATCCACAGATGGTTACGGACATTTGGCTACAGCAAACTCATCCGCTTCACGGGAAAGATCAGAAAAAGAAAAAAATACTACTGGCATATTGGGATACGTTTCAATATGAAATAGCAGATGAAAGTTGTTTTAAGAATGCTGACAAAATCCTAATTCTCATCATCCCTTGGATCTAAACTGCAAAAATCAATTTGAATGGTTCAATTAAGAAACAAAGATAATTTCGAATGTGCAAACGATTACAGAAAATTTGAAATTAAAACATTTTTGTCCGCTTGTTTTCAAAATTTCAACAAAAAAATAACTATGATCCATGAATTGGAAAACGTGAGAAGCGCCATTTGTTGTTCAACCAATTGCTTTTAACGTTTTGATATATAAAGAAACGAATTAATGCAATGACCTTTATTTTAGTTTTGTCGAAAACGTTTGGAAACACAAGTTTACTCTAATTGCAATTGCAATTAGTACTCTAAATGCAAGTAGGAAGTTGAATTTTAATTCATTCAAAAAACTATTCTGAAAATGTGGAGATTACATTGAAATTAGCAAACAACACAAATAGCATATTGTGTGCTGATGAATAATTGCAAGGTTATAATTCGTAAAAAGATTTACTTTTCTTTCCAGCATCTTCTCATTCAAGTTGGAAAACTGCTAATACAGTATGTAACTTGGTAGTGTATGCAAACAATAAAAAATGTCTTACATTTCTTTTCGCAGACTGTTGCGACAAAAGAAGTATCTTTGCTCTTCACGACATTCGCATTATGTTCGGGATTGGAAGGAATAAGACAATTGCTTTCATCACCAGCGTAATAAACATATTCTTTGCCAAATATAGTGTTGCACATCTGGCTTCCATTAGCGTAGACCTGAATTGTGAAAATGCGAAATCTCTGAGGAGCTATTTCATAAGCACTCTCATATGTTTTAATCAAAGAAAAAGGGAAAACAATTCGTGATGTTATATCACAATTTTGCATAAGAAACTGGAAACGAATTTCAGTAGTAATGTATTTTCGTATCTTCCGCGATACACTAGAAATAGATTGCCTATCAAAAAATTAATGCGTTTTTACTAAACTGATGAAGTAAGAGATGATGCAACGAATATTTGCAATAGATCGGGTTACCTTGTGGAACGGTTTGCAATCATCTTGTGAATAGCAAGGATCAACAAGCGATCCATCCGGATTTGTACCCATCCGTAAGCCTGTTAGCCAGTTTCCTTCTCCTCTGACGCATGTTAAGTCGGCCTGCGTAGGGATTGCAACTGAAATGGCATGGACGTCTGCTCCTGCCGAACCTCATTGTTATTTATTTGCAAGTTAGAAGCAACTGCAAATTTGTGTTCAGGCCCTAGAGCACAGGTTAGAACTTACTCCATATTTGGGAAACGCATCTATCCGAGTATTAATCTGCAGGCAGTGCTGTTTCTGCCTTTTTGGTTACATCGATGGAGATCAGAATTTTCCGGCGCAATTACCATAGCAATATCTGGTTAGAATTTTAACAGAAGATGTGAAAACGATACTTTCTCACTTGCCAGCATTTAACTTTCTTTGAAAACATCCCTGTGTAGTGTTTTTGAAAGATGTTGGATCAGTCAAATATCCTTCGTCTAAGGAATACAAAACGTATCAAGAACTTTTTTGTATTCAATACAATTTGCTAAATGCACCGAAGCAACTTTGAGTGCTTGTATTTTGTGTTTTCGTTACAAATCATTGAAGATATGGCAAGGCCTTCAAATTTATTCACAAATGTAAATAATAATATTCTATGACAAAGGGTTCTCCGAAATGAATTGTTATTTTCAATCGTTACACAAACTAAATCTCACTTTGCAAGTATCGAACCACATATCACAAAAGGAAGCACAGATTGGCACTTGATTAAGTTGTTTCTTAGCGTCAAGCCACGGATAGAGATTAGGAGAACACTGGTAGAAACACTGCATGTAAGACATCTCCAGAGAACATCTGTAAACGCAAAACAAGAAGAAAACTTAATTGAATCCATTTTCAGCAAAATTGTAATAACTATTATTACCTCCTGTTGATTGAAACTTTCACTTGTGCATCAATGTCTGCAGTAATTTCCAACTAGAAATCATTGAAAATTTTGGGTACATCATTTAGTTCAGATTTTAACTTCTTTGAAAAAAATAAGGGCGTGTAGGCTATACATGCGGGCGTATCGAAACACACTAATCAACTGTTGATTTTGTTTTGATGTATCAGATATTTGATTCCTGACAACAACCTACACAAGTACGCTTTGCCAATTGAGAGCATAGTCACAATTGGAACGAACAGTTTTTCAATTAAGCAATCGAAACACAACTTGTGGTGCGGTTGAGGATCCAGGAAAATTTTATATGCACAGACAGTAAGCAAAGGCAACAAATGAGATAATCCTGCAATGGGTAGTTAGCGCAATGTTCATACAATAAGTAGTTCAGGAAGGTTTACAAAACCAGATTTGCCAATTGTGGGCAAACAGATCCTATTTGAAGAAGAATAAATAAGCAAATTTTATGAAATATTACCGTTGTCTACAAATTTTTAATTACGTGATAACGATTCCTGATCCATTCAGCTTTTATCAAAAGAGTCATTATGAATTTGGTAAACTTGATTATTCCAGAAAATATTGTGATTTTGTTTCATGTTTTTGCATTTTTTGACCAACATGCATTGACAATTAAACATTTGAATAAAGTAGTGCACAGCTTTCGTGCTTGTATATCAATACGAACATACCAGATCCTCAAACATTTTTATGATGATGGTAAAAACAATGTTCTATGTCCTAAAGAACATTACATTGGCCAAAAAATGTCTTTAAAAGTTGTATACAACTTAATTTAATAAATTACTGAAAATGGAAAAAAGCCACAAGCGCTTGGATTTCTCTACCGTGCGTATTCATCCAAACTTTTTATCACCATTCTCTCCTCCATGCAAAACGTGGTAAATTTTCAATATGGACATTTCAAGATTTTTAATAATCAGACATTTGAAATGCTAAAAAAGAAAAAAAAACAAATATCGCTGCTTTTGATCATGATACATGAATCACGTTGTTTCAAAGGATCCTGATTTTCCCAACAACAAAACGATGCCGCAGCTGCGGTCCATCGCACCGAAACAAGACGAGACTCGCGTGCCGGAAATGTGGAGCTCCTGCATGCCAGGAACACTTTCGAATCCTTTGCCAAGGCTGCTGAAAGCTAAATATTTCATGCAACTTGTTTTTGTTGTATTGCACATTTCAACGTTGCTACTGTGTGAAAGAAGGTAGTTTGTCCGCAAGCGTTGTGTGTTCAAGCACTTAGCCCAGTTACGCTTGTGAGACGCAAAGTTAAATAGCACATTCGTCTATCAATAAAATCCTGTTGTTATTTCGTAAAAGGTGTGTTAACTTCCAAAAAGCTTTCCCGCTACTGCATGTTTGAAATCACTTATATTTTTATTTTTTTTGATAATTCTATTCAGGAGATTGTCACACAATTTTGTGAAAGAATTCGACTAGTTTGGGCAAAATACACCTTACGTGCAGTATTTCACAAAAACATCATAAAAATAACAAATTTTCTTTTCACAACCTAATTTACTATTTTGCATGTGCTTCCCCCATCTGCGAACACATCACGACACGGATCTTGTACAGCCAATGAAAGCTACTGGCAGAATTTCGGACTTTTAGGTGTCTTTTTCGTTTCTTTTGCAACCGTAACACTCAAAATTTTGGAGAGGGACATGTGCTTGGTTTGGAAGCAATAAAGTGTTTTAGAGATGCAAGAACTTTCTTTTTGAGATCTGTTGAACTTAGGAACAGTTTCTGAGTTGTTCAAACACACGCCTGTGCACCTGAAACCTTCCTGTAAGCTTTGGTTGTGGTGGGAACATTTTTTCCAAGTGGGGCAAATTATACCAACATCGTTTATTTCAAAATAAATCTGAGAAGGTGGGTCTGGGACATTTCGGGGATGCCGTTTCGGCGACAAGACGTTTCGGCGACGGGACGTTTTGGCGGTGGTGGTCGCAGATGTTTTATATATATAGGGAAAAAAGCGTGTTTTTGAAATACTTTCAATGGTTAGATTGCAAAGGATAAGTGTTTGATAATCGTT
>Ga0210059_1010154_pt1 | contig 14586 bp, 11 predicted proteins | sample Ectturendosymbi2_FD_188042 | JGI IMG/M metagenome (GOLD analysis project Ga0210059, IMG submission 188042) | Ecteinascidia turbinata endosymbiont from Florida, USA - Sample 2 (SPAdes) (version 2) | ecosystem: Host-associated > Tunicates > Ascidians > Unclassified | place: Key West, Florida...
TTAAACCCGCAGCTGTTCGAAAACTACTGAAAACTCACAACTAGGGCAAGTTTTTGTTGCAATGAAATCGTGAGAAGCATGCATTAATTTTAACAATATTTGCAGTAAAAATTTTCATTTGTGCACAAGCATTTTAAACGAGAGTGATTTACTCAAACGATTTGTTTACATTTAATGCTAAATATTTCCTAAATATTTCCAAACATTACCTGGGAGAAATGGCGATCTTTCGCCAACAGTTTGCGTAGCATGCTAAAATTGTGCATGAAGTTTTTGGCAAGCTCCACAGTGCATGAAGTTGCTTGGCATTTTAACAATTTGGCGTGCAGTTGTGGACTGATGTTTGACCGGGTCATTTCTACAATTTGCTTTTAGGTCACTATTCAGTTCGATTCGGTTATAAAAGAGAACAGAACTATACTGAAATAGTTCTAAAGCATGTTTTTAAAAAATCAAACTTCTACACTTTGCAAAATACTTGGTGGAAGTTGCAGGAAAAGTGGCATGTAAAAAAGAAGAAAGTCGCCGTATAAAATTCCTGAAACCAGCATAAAACATCAGACTACGTAAATTCTGAGTACGCTTTTAGGAAGCTGTAAAAAAGTTGCAAAACTTGCCCTACTTATAACGCCTGAAAACGAGTCTAACAAGAAGCAAAATCAAGCTATCCATTTTTATCATTGGCAACCAAAACTTTTCCACAGATCTGATCTTCCACAGTCAACAGAATTGAGGTGATAAAAAACACGTTTCAGACCAGTTGTGACTTGTGACTAGCTGTGCGAACTGTCTTATTCATTTAGAAGGGTTGCAAGACTGAATTATTCCTCTACACGTACGACGGTTGCATTGGAAAGTGGTCAATTGCCCACCACAAGGCAAGAGCCTGAACTAATGTTTCCCAACAATGGGTTGTTACATCATAATGTTTTAACTGCTGCTGGCCTACTGTCCTAAGCGCAATCCTGGCAAGCAACTTCAGTACATCCACGTGTTTTGCGATTTTTGAGCTGAATAAGTTCATGTGCTTTGCCTGAACGCTCATTTACCCGCATGAATAATTTCTCATCCCGCGCCCGCCCCGCATCCGCAGCAAGTTCAACCCGCGCCCGCCCCACAGCCAGTTCAACCCGCAACCGCCCTGCACCTGCAAGCAAAGCAGTATGGGTTCCCGCACCCGCCCCGCAAATGAGGGTACCGGCAACCCGCGCGGGTAAACCCGCCTGCGCAGGACTCTATAGGCAGAGGCGCAGCCAGAATGAGGCCGAAGAGACCAGCCCCCCCCCGAAAAACTTGTTAAGATTTTTCGCTGGTGTTTTATATCAATCTCAACTGTTCGAAAACAAACGGAAGGAACAGTCACACTCATGTAGTGTCGTGTTCTCTCACTGACCAAGGTTCAACGTAACTTTTTGCGATTGGATTCAAAACTATGCGACTAAAGCATGAAACTTTGTTGGCAAAGTTGCCAATTAATGCGGACAACACGAGCTGAGGTGTAGCCTGAATTAAATGCAAGGGCGCAGCTTTCTTGCAAACGAGTACAAATTCAGATGAGATTTTTGAGAGGATTATTTGCATTAAGTATTGTCGAACCAAATAGAAACATACTTGGTCAAGACATGATCAACCCGAAGCGCACCACGCAATGGAGTGTTGTGCAGCAACGCAACGTTTCTCACAGCACGGTTGGCATTGTGGCTAGTGGGGTATGCGAAGCCAGGTAGAAGGGACTCAAATTTGAAATGTACAACAAGCCACTGTCAGCTCAGCACACAAACTTTGTTAACATCACATTTCTTACAGTTTCAGAGAGCAAATATAAAAAATCATTAGCAGGCAAACCATTGCTAGTCACCAAACAGCCATTGTGAGTTTGTGTGAAATTTGGTGTTGACTCTTCTTCGATCGTTAGTCTTGAGAGCAGAATATGACAGATGGATATTTACGTGGTGCAGGGAGCCAGTATTGGGCCTCCAAGAGAGAGTTTTTTTAGGCGGAACAAAACCCATTTAGGGCCTCTGAGACTTGAAAAATTATTTTGAAATAAATGAAAATTGAGGCTAATTAATGTGCATCATTCTTCAACAAGAAGTACTCGTTTATTGATCATATGAAACATTACGTTAAAACATAACGGTACTCAGGAAATGTGACCATATTACCAGTTTTCAAACATGAATTTTAAGTTTTCATAGTAAAATATAATCTACGACAAAATTAGAAAATAATTATTTAACTATTATATAAGCAATATTCTCTTATTCTTATTCGCAAAATTTCTAATAACACTATAAAAATCAACTTATCTGGAAATGCTAGACTCAATGTTTAATCTTGCAAGGTCAACAAGTCGATTTGGTGACATAGCAGATCGCAAATAATTTTTTACAAGTTTAAGCTTGCTGAAAATCTTTCAGCAGATGCTATTGTAGCTGGAATTGTCAAGAATATTCTCAAGCTAATACAAAGATTTGGAAATAATTCACATGGGCCACATGGCCGCGACCACTGCTTTAAAGCATTGTCGAAATTTTGTAAGTGGCAAGTTTCTCCTGTATGTTTCGAAATCTTCGGATTTCTGGGTATGTCCGCTAATCCTAAACTCACATCCGATTCGACCTTGTATCAACTTGTGGCGAAAGTTGAACAATCAGCAAAATGCACAGCACACCTTCGCTGTGCACTTTTAGCACTTGCGTCCTGCACTGCAGTTATTTGTTAATTTTAAATTTTTCAGTTATTATCTTACAAATATGCCCAACATTCGAGGGCTACTGCTTTTATATTAGATTGTATTGTGAACTGGCATGTTTCCAATAGAATTTCGTTGGAAGTATCTTTTAGTTTAAAATTCTTGGTTTATTAGAGAGTTTTTATTAAAGATTTGTTTGAAAATGTTTAAAAATAAAAGACTTAAGGGAATATTCAGTTGAATCGACACACTGGGACAGTAATCGCAAATGTCTTAAATTCGACAAAATAGGCAAACCTCCAAGTTCAACAATAATTGCTGTTAATAATTATCAATACATCGTATCAGGAAAATGCACTGCCAGCAATTCATATTAAAATACATCACACTTCTCACCAAATCCTTTGGGCCAAACCAGTTTTATCACCGGGCGGGATTAATTTCGCTACACAATTCCGATTGTGTTAGTAACAAATACTCAATCGCTCCTTCAGCAGGCCAGAAAATAGGGGAGTAACAGAGGGCGAAGGCCCCCCTAGAAAAATTTTTGTTATCCTGGAAAAATGTGCTGGACAAAGTTAAAAACTATTGGACATAGTTTAAAAACAATGTGTTCTTATCAAAACACTCTTCACACCCTTGGTCTCTCAACCTGATTGCAGGCCTGTCCTTCTGTTTCAGGCCCCACAGTAGCTGTTGTGCCCCGGAACAATGTGCCTGCTAGACCCCCCTCATAGCCCCTGAGCCAGTAACCCAAACTCTGTGCTGCGAGTTAAACCTTATAGAGACACTCCATTTGTGTCTTTGTCTCAAACATTCACACACTGTTGCACTTATTTGCAATGTTACCAGTTGCAGCAGCAACAAATGAACGTTCATTTTCAACGCTTCAACGGTTGGTAGCTTATTTACGCAGCACTTTAGGGCAAAAACTGGCCCGTAACTAGCTAGAAGATTTTTCGCCCCCCCTGTAAAATGTGTTGGACATACTTAAAAATATTCGACATTGGCCCGCAACCAGGAGGAAAGGGGGGGCGAAGCTCCCCCTGCAAAACTTTTCGCCCCCCCTAGAAAAATCTTTTGAGCATAGTTGAAAACTATTGGACACAGTTTGAAAAATTTGGACCCTTCTCAGAAAACTCTTTGCCACCTTTGGTGTCCCAAGCTAGTTACGGGCCTGATTGGACATAGTTTAACAATTTAGACCCCTCTCAGAAAACTCTTCGCCCCACCTGGTGTTCCAAGCTGGTTACGGGCCTGGGCAAAACCGTCTGATGGATTGGCTTTTTTGACGTGTAATCGGGATGTGACAGTTGATCCTGAGATGATTATCGACGAGTTGTTCAAAAAGAAACGCAGACTGGATTTTATCTTTTAATTGTGCTCGCAGGTATTTTGTAAAGTCAAAATTTGGCTATTGGCACCATCTGATTTGTTCCTATGAATCCACTTCCATACTTTTAGTTGATTTTGACTTATTCAATAGGCATAATCAGTGAGATTCTCTACGACATCATTACACGGTGCTTCGTTTTCTGCTACTCTTATTGTTCATTGAAAACTATTTAATTAACAACTGCTTGATAAAGATCACTGCGAAAGCAAACGTTTTCTTGTCTTTGTTAAAATTTATCGATGCCGACTGATAGAAGAGATTTGACGTCATATCCTGTTGTAATAGACCAGAAATTGACCAGTGACATCAAAATGGTCTTTGTGCAAAATAGCTAAAGTTTGAAATCTGACGACGTTAGTGACTAGCCCCTCCCGAACGAAATTCCTGGCTGCGCCCCTGTGTATAGGCTACTGATGTTTTCACGGTGAACACTCATCCACACAAACCTGACAAGCGTTCAGCCTTATTGTGAGAATGCTGCTTCAAGCAAATGTTATAAATGGCTAAACTAGAACTGACTGGGCATTCATTCCTTGATCTTATGAAAAATGACATTAACCCTGTTTTGAAAATTCCAGTTGCAAACTTATGTCGTTTAATAACTTTAAAAACTTATCCTGGACATGTGTGGCCTCCTTAAACTCAATTGTATACGGTTTGTTGATCGAAAATTTCCTGAATCAAAGTCATGACGTTATAAGCTATGAAGGGGCGCTGAGAATTATCTTGCCTAGGGTGCTGGAAGGTTTGCGCCGGCCCTGAACATATATATGTGGTACTGGTAAAAAGTACACGCATGGACGGCGCCATCATTGTTGTTGTAACACAGTGATGCGATGACTTCCAAGTAATCCGATTTTAAAAATGCACGGAGGAGTGGGAGGCTGCGAAGGAACAGGGATCATTTAGCTGCAGATTTCCTCAGGACGAAGCTACTTATAATGTAAAGGGAACAACACATAGCAGAAAGTAAAGGTCTATTGCTCTGAGTATAAGGCTTAGCATGTGGTTATATGGTTTATGGAAGCAAAATGCCTTGCAGGCAAGGTCAAACCACCTGAACAAATTGTTTTTTAACGGTGGCACACAAAACATTTGCTGTTTTCACATGCTTTGGAAATATACGTGATAGCTAAAGAGGAAATGCGTTAAAATTTATGGCCACAGTCCAGCAGTCTCATGCACTATATTTGAAAGTTGCCTTTACATCTAACTCCTATCCCCACACAGAATCTACCTAAGTTAACCCACCCTGCAAACCCAAGCAACAGTTGCCTACACTGCACGTGACAATCTACAAAAACTACCAAATGTTTTCAACCACTTCATCAAAAGACTAAAGCTAATCTGTAGCTTTCAGTAGAAACGAACTGGCAACGCTAACTTTTAAGCCTGCGCTCCTGCAAATTTGACTGACAAAGCTGATGTACATACCATTGACAATAAAACTTCCAGAAATGTCAGGTCTTGTGCAGTACAGCGTAGATTAGTATGCTTACCGCTCTGATGCTCAATACCACATTCGTCAGTAAGCACATGCGCCGGGAAGATGGTTTTATAAATAGAATGGCTGAATAGACAAACTAACACAATTTTTAAATATATAAACTCAAAACTCACCTGACGAACCACTTATAAACACACTATGCACCCTCACTCATTCATACCTAGCAGGCTGACAAGCGGCCTGCTAACAACAGGCGGAAAAATGTGACATATCTGGCCGTATCTTAAGTAGGCCTTGGTTCAATTACATGTTGTCTTGTAAAGTTTTTCAAAGCGGACTGTTTGGTTTCGTTTAACTGAAGTTTTGGATACAAGCTCATAAATTGTTCTTGGGTATTTCCTAATCATTGTTGATTGGTCTTGTAGCAGCTTCTGGAACAAATCGCAAAAGCCAATCACCCCATTTTCCCAGTGTTTGCTTCACGTTTTTTTCTTCGGTGGTGGTGGAAGTAAGATATGGTTGTGCCTGAAGTGTTTGAACATCTAGAGTATTTCTGGGTTGGTGCTATCCAGCGGATTTAAAGACGTTGAAGACTGTTCTTGATTTTGTTTATCACGCACATGCCTTTGGAAGACATCTTCCAATAATATCTAATAGATCTTGTTGACGAAGCCTTGAATAATTTTTTGACCTGTGCTTTTTAACGATTTCTTCTAGTTTTTTACAGTAACGATGGTTCTTTGTTACAAGGAAAAAAAAATTAGCCATGTTAAAGAAATTTTCTTTTGTATAATAAATGGAAAATATCGCAAGAGGCCGGATACGAGTAATTTCAAACAACCAAGGGGTTTACACGACGACAAAAATGTCAAAACCAAGGATGCTTCAAACTGCTTGTCAAAATAAACTTTGTGAAAAACTGAAAGCATTTGAGAAAGGTGATGATGATTCAAGCTTAACAAATAATCAAATCAGCTAACTTACAAACAAAAATGGAGTAAAGTTTTTACACGCTTCAGCAAAGCTCGGTTGATGAAGCTTGTTTCGGAAAATAATCTTGAAGATGAGTTGAAGAGATTTGCTGAATGTCTTAACCATATGCGAAACAACCCAAAATTTGTCGCAGTCACATGTTGAAACTGGAAAAGCAACTATTTTCCCAAGTATTTAGTCTGCAAGTCTGCATGCAAGCAGCTTAATGTGTCATCGTGTGGAATAATGTCTGTCGCCAGACGCCTAGCAAGGGCAGCAACAGCAAAATTTGTAGACTGCGTCCAAATTTGTTTTTGTATAGGGTCCAAAGTTGTCGCTATAAATATAGATCTTTCTGAACAGTTTGAGGTCAATATTGAAGAAGTGGCTAAGGAAAATGTGATTAACAAGCAACGAAAAACAAATGAATGCAATTTTTATTAGGAAATGATGTTCCAGACCCAAGAGTATCTCTCCAGAACAAAAACATATCATGATATTTTATGACCTCTTGTTTCAAAAGTAAAGCAAATGCGAATGTCATTTTGTTCGTGGAAGACACAGTAAATGTGATTGTCTGTATTTGTCGCAATTCTACTTCAAATTGCCAAGGCAAAGTACACGCAGAAATGTCAATTGTTTGTCTGTTTCCACAAGATACAAAAAATATTGATCATGTTTGTCAAGATATGACAAAAGATGAATTTAAAGATGTATGCAAGCACGCACGGTTAATACCGCATAACTTTGTGGTAATTAATTTACCTTCACAAAAAACAACACTAAACACAGAAGCGGTTTTGATTATTTCTTGTTGAAGAATGAATGTAATCAGAACTTCTTGAAAAAATTGATAGAATCACTTCTCTAATCTTCAACATTGTTGTTTCAGACAATCAACAAAAATAAAGACAACTTTTCAAACACCAATCGAATTCGATAAAAACCGAAAATAGGAAAGTGCTTTGGTGAACGTGAAGACTTATTCTTTTCCAAATATCAATGATGAAAATAATGTTTTTCGATATTCTCCTGAAATTGTTGAAGTAAGAGGAAATTATGACTCATCGCGACAAAGTCATGGTTTGACATAAGAATTCTAGATGGCAGTTACAACCTTATTGTTATTGCAGAAGCAATTCAAATGTGATGGAAATTGAGATGAAAAAAGACGAACGTGATGAGTTTACTAAAGTATCAGCATACACAAACACTATGAAAAGCGTCTTGGAAATAAAAAATGGTTGTCACGTTGACTCTAGGCAGAATAATTTGCTTGCCAGTTTTCTTGGATTTCGGTATCAATTGTATTGAGAAGGCTATCACCATTCAGAAAATGTCGTCAATATTGGTACACGAAACGCGGAAGTACTAAATAGCCTTATAATGTAAATCACGGCCAATGAAAATGATATCAACGACGCATTGCAAACGTTTCGATAACTCCTGTTATCATCATCAGTTCATTGCTAGTACTCAACCGTTTTAACGTTGTTTACAGGCTTACGCGCTCATGTGGTGCCTCTTACATCGGGCAAAGGCAACGCAATTTGATAAATCGTATATAAGAGCATCGAACGCCAGTAAGCTCTTCAGCATGGAGACATGCAAGCCAACCCAGATCACCGTGTTGACCTTCACCCGAGGTCATTGGCAGTGACAACATTTGGCGGCGGCTGCAGATTCTTGAATCTTTGCTGATTCAAGAACAAAAACCAGAGCTGAATGCAAACATCCCGTGGATGCCTCTATGCATATTTACCTTGTAACAAGAGATCCGTGCCTAACTCGTGGCGTCACGCGCCATCACCAACGGCGCGTATCCAACTGAGTCATGTGATTACCTATGCTTCGCGCCACTACCTCGCTACTGAAACAGGCTTTCGCGTTTTTCACTTTTTCACAATTTGCAATGCACTGATGATGATAACAGGAGTTGAAACGTTTGCAATATGTCGTTCATATGGTTTTCATTGGCGGTGATGTTCATTATATGTCTTCAATATTTTTAGAATTAATTCAATTTTGGTGGAATGTGGACGTAATTTCTGGGAGTTGTGTTACCGAACGAACTCAAAATACTGTACAATTTATAGTCTTTTCCAAATGTGATCCCCGGTTATGAAATAGTATAAAATCCAAGAAACCTTGTGCATCGTCCAGTTATATTGGATAAAACAAAGAAAATGACACCACAGTTACAGACCAAAATGGCAAGCACTTGAAACTGAGAGGTGAAAATTTTACTATTAGATATCATTTGAGAGAAATATAATTGCATATACTGAAAATGAGTTATGCAATCATAAAAGTTAAACAATCCGAAGCAATGGATGATGTGGAATCTGGAAAACTTTGAGTATTCATCTTGGTTTTCATGTCTAATGTGGAGAAAGTATTCTCTCTTTCACAAAAGCACAATTGTATAAAATGACAAAGGCGTTTGTGAATCAAGAAAGAGTGACAATAAAATATCAAAACATCAAATTGCTCGAAATTTTTAAGTTGAAGGTGGATCTTTAGCAATGCTTTCTGGACTGACGACAAAAGCACTGCCGTTTTTAGCCAAAACGGTATTACCAACTCTTGCTACTGGAGCGTTTTCTGGTGTTGGTTCTGCTTTAGCATAAAAAGCAACAAACAAAGCAATGGTACATTGCAAGTGTAAAAACTGACGGACAAGGTTGGTATCTCAAACTACATAAAGGCTCTGGACTTGGGAATGTGGGAAGCGGTCTTCATCTCGAACAGGGAGTTTAAGTTTACTCTGGACAATGTCTTTTTCTTAGTCCAAACAGCCCTCTGAAAAATATTCCCGGTCTCATTTTTTTGCGATAATCAACGCATATAGTAAATGTCCAAATCTAAAACGAAAATTGAAAAGCCAATAGTTTTTTTGGAAATTTTGATCATTATGTTTCCACCAAAGAAAAAAAATTATCTACATGGGAAATTTTTTCACAAGAAGAATTGGTAATCCCAGCAAATACGTCAATCATAGTTTCACTTCATTTTGGTGTTTTGTGTTCAAAGGAACTGTTCTAATAAATTTAAAGGACGTTTGAAGCAAATGAGATGTGTAATTCAAAGGAATTTTTTGTTCTCTACAGATAAAATTGAAATCACACTGCGAAACGATTCATATTCCCAAACGAACTCCACTGTGGTTTTTGATATTTCTGAAACAAAACAAACATGAGTGAAACAGAATAAATACGATTTAAACTAGCCTTCAAATTATTTGAATGTCAAATCAGAATGGGAATTCAAAGTATTTTATTATTCGTTAGTGCGCCTGTGATTAGTATCACAAAAACAATTGAAAAAATTATGATAAACTTTCCAAAACACGACAAATTGAAACTCGCTCAGAAACGAAAGCAAATTCAATCACAAAACTTATTTGAAAGAGTTTGTCTAACAAGTATATTCTGATAAAAATGTTCAATAATTTTAGACGATGTTAAAAATACAACACAATAATATTGTAAATTCGACAACTAAAAGAAAAGATGAAAAAATTCCAATAAAAATGTTTTATTGTTTTTTTAATGAATTTTTTATTTTATTTTTTAAATTCCAATAACGAAACGTACAATAGACATGAGTAGATATGAAAACAAAAGTTGAAAATCCAATTTTACCAAACAAGCCTTTGAGTAATTTTGAACTAACGGGTGCAGTAAAACAATTAAAAATACCAAACTTTAGGGCTGTCTGTCAGAGACACTTTAACAACGAAACCAAGAAAAATTAATGTGAAATAACAAATTTGGATGAATCTTTGGGACAAAGAGGAATTTGGGCTTGCTATTTTAAAATCGAAAATGATGAATGGTATTTCAATAGCTTTGGTTTGCCTCCTCAAATGCATTAAGTGGTTGCCTTTGTTCTGGTGTGTTTTATCCAACTAAAAAAATTCAACGAAGAGAAGAAGTGCTTTGTTCACATCTTTGCTTGTGCGTTTTGAAGCAGATGCAAAACTGAAAAGGGTATCAAGAAATAATAAGTAGTTTTTGGGGATAAAATTCAAGAGATTGCAGTTGATGAAATTGGAAGAACACCAAAAGCAAGTCAAAAATAAACCAACGTGAGTTGAGCTTCACTCGGATATGTTAACAACAATTTTTGCGTAACGGTCAGCCAGCGAATGTGAATCAAAATACCATCAACAATTTAAGAAGTCGTGGCGGACCAAATTCAGCTGTAAGATAAAAATATGTAAACGAACAATGTCTTAGAAAATGTGCTCCAATAGATATGAATCAAAAAGCAACTAACAACTTTCTGTCTTCCGTAAATGAAGGAGATTGTTGTAATAAATCTTACTGTGATACGAAACTTTCACGTGAAGGTGGAGATGTGCAAGGACGCATTGGTATTTGTGGACTTGCGAACCAGAACAAGACAACCATGCTACCAGGTTGAGTTTTGAAATTGCATATTTTCTAAGACGTGACCCAGGTCACAGGATGCGAAATGACTTATCATCAGGAGTGCATAGAGTGACTGGAATGGCAAATCCGAAACCTGACCAAGATGGTGTGCAGTTAAGAACGCTTAAAAATTCGGAAATGGAGGTTTTGAGACAAGCAAACACTACTGTAGACACTGCTGTAAATGATGCAATACGAAATCCTAGAAAAGCGGTTGAAAATACCGTTGCAGAAGCCATTGGTAGTTATCGTGCTGGTCGTTCACGTGATGTTTCGTGGAATAATCATAAAATCACTAATTTAGCAAATGCAGCTAACGATTCAGATGCGATTAATAAAAATTTTTTAGTTTAAGAAATTCCAACAAAAGATACAAAAATTTGTGGATGGGTCTCAATATTTCAACAAAACACTTGAACATGAATTTTCACAACATATTTAACATAAATGACCGTAAAGATAACGGAGATTGCGTAAATCTTCAAACCTTGAACATAAAAATTTTGAGAGAAATTGAAGTCAATACTATTTTAGAATCTCAAAAATATCTTCTACTTGATGGGGAAGGCCAAATGGTTCATGCCCTTCAAATGATTGGAAACAGATTTTGGATTTAGGAGGCCTCGGTGGAAGAAACCGATGGTGTAAACAAAATAACTTTGGATAGTGCGATTAATTCGTTGGCTGAAGGTACCATCGAAACGTTTCTTCATAATGGTGATTCAAAGCAACCAACAGAAATATATCTTGGAATAGTTTCAAAATTGAAAACTTGAGAAATCCAGAAACGGATCAAAATGGTGTGAACAAAAGATATGTCGACTATCTTATATTTGTCACAAATGAAAACATGAATAACAATACTTGTCACAAATGATATGCAACACATGATATTAATTGTGATAACAAGATTAAAAGACCCAGCCGAAATTTGGATTCTGCAAACAAACAATATTTGGATTTGATGCTCACTGAAAAAACATTTAATTATTCATTAGGAAAGGCACAAGAACACCTCAACATGAATACGCGAAAAATTTATAATCTTCCCGAACCAACTGAGGACAGAGAGACTGCAACAAAAGGATATGTTGACTGCTTGTTCAATCGTTTGAGAAATACTGTATGATTACTTTGTTGAATGGAGCATACAGTACTTTGCTTCAATTGACAACAAATATGAAATACTCGGTGAAAGCGCCAAAGCCTTGATTCAAGAAATGTGCGGCAAAACGAGCTTTTTTTCTGCAATAGCAAGTTTGCAAAAGTCGCCGTAAAACAAAGTCCACACAAGCACGGAAAAGTCAAGGTGATATTTATTTTGAAGCCAAAATTTTTTGGTGAAAACTTTGAAGCAAACTTTCAAAAGCTGTTGGCAAAGCTATCTGGGAAAAATATGCCAGAGTTTCTGAAGAGATAGTTTTCAAGGTTTGTGAGGATGCTCTGGCTTTAGCGTGAAATCCCCAAGCGGTTTTGACAACTTGTGACGATGCTTAGGCTTAGAGAATTTCCCAGTGCTTTGAAGTTGCTGCTGTTTGATTTCACTGAGAAAAATGTTCGTAGTTAAAAAAGCAGATTTTCTCGCTCGAAATTGATTCGCTGATTTTGTGATAGCCAGATGGACAAGTTGGTGGAATTTCAGTTGATTGATAAAGAATGTGAAATTGTTTGTTTTTTGTCAGGTGCAAAAGAAATCACAAGTTTTGTGAGGGGGTGGGTTGTGTGTGTGCTTGTGCAAATATGTCACAAGTTTGCTTAATTCTGTAACTTTTTTAAACACAAAACGCAAGTCTAAGAATTGCGAGCAAGAGGATTGGCTCAAATTTATTTTCTGCTTTTTTCCTGAAACTTGGAAGTTCCACGAAGTTGTCCATCTCGCTATTTTCAAAAAATTGGAAAGTAATTTCTGTGCGAGAAGTCTCTTTTGATAACTACTCTTGGGCAACTTAAGACAGCCTCACTAAGGATGAAAGCAGAAATATTTAGGCAAAAATATTTTGCCTGCATGAACATATAGACTCCCATGCACCTATGGCTTCATGGCAAAAATCATAGCGAGATAATTCACAAGCACTTCAGAAAACATTTGCTATTGCAGGAAGACGAATAGATAAACCTGCGATCATTTGAAACAATTCTCTCTCCGTTCACTACAACTTATATAAAGCAACACATCAAAACTGTTACAATGATATCCTTGTTATAACATGCTTAATACGCAGTTCACCATGTGCAAAGCGTTTGCTTTTTGCATCAAGAAGCGCTTCTCTGCAAGGAGGTGCACCAGGCAAGAATGTAGAATCCATGTGAACGAAACAGTTCCGACTAATGACAAGAACAACCCTTCTGCTTTTACAGTAGATGCTAAATAGCAAGTTTCATGTATTGCAAGGAAATTGGTCGTTCAACTCGCGACATTTACTGATCAGTTTTATGACGCTTAATGAACGCAGCAATATCAAGCCGCAATCTGCAGAAAATATAGTTATTCATTATCCTTAATATTCTGCTTTAAAACTTACGTTAGAAGTTCAGCGTATTCTCCACCCGCTTTCATCAATGAAACATGATCTCCGTGTTCAGCAATTCTTCCCTCTTTGAGAGTGATCACGTCATCGCATTCTTTGAGATACTGAAGCTGATGTGTGACAAATATGACCGTTCTTCCCTTCATTTCTTTCTTGATGCATTCCGAAAAGATATGCTTGCCGACGTAAGCGTCAACAGCTGATAGTGGATCGTCGAGCAGCACGATGCTTCTCTCACTGTACACAGCTCTGTATGGAAATAAAACATCCTAATAACGCAGATGGACGAAACGTGTTTCCACATACAGAAAATAAAATCCAGTAATTTTAGGTGATTTCAATGCTTGTGAAAATCACACGTCAGGAGTTGGTTTATTTTCTAAGAAAAACAAATAACGCAAACCCTGCACACAGTTGAGTAAATTAAATTCAGTGCAAAAATTAGTAGATGATCATTTCCATTTCATTATTGTAAGAATTTCCAGAAGGTATAAGTTGCAAAGGAATGCTGCTTAACTTGCCTTTTGTCAACATAAGAAAGAAATGCTTTCGCTTATTTTCATGCTACTATGCGTTTTTTTTATTCTGAGGGAGATATTGACAGCCGAACTTTATGACAGATTTTTTTTGGTTTGATGTTGAAGATGCGGTGTCAAAAAATACGCTACACAAAAACGTTTTTGTTGGAAAGTAGGATGAAGATAGTTCTGATACATAGTCTTTAGAATTGTTATATCATTCTGTTCTTTGAGTTCAAGCAAAATAACAAATTAAGCTTTATCCGGCTTCAAATACTGAAAACAAGAAATGTGGAAAGAACATCGAGTCTTTGTGAGCTTCGTTTTTTCCATAAAAGTTCAGCATTTATTAGATATGAAATTATTGCCTGAAAAAAGTTTACAATGGCTCAGTAATTTTACTGTTTCTTCGAACACTGCCTTTCTAGATCGAAAACGAACCAACATTTTAAACTTCAATCGTTGTGCCGAGTGCATCGCCTAACTCACCGAGCAAGACTTATGCGTTGTTTTTGACCACCAGACAGTGTTATTCCTCTCTCGCCAACTTCGGTCAAATCTCCCTTCGGCCAGAGCTCTACGTCCTGTTTCAAC
>Ga0210059_1010155_pt1 | contig 14585 bp, 6 predicted proteins | sample Ectturendosymbi2_FD_188042 | JGI IMG/M metagenome (GOLD analysis project Ga0210059, IMG submission 188042) | Ecteinascidia turbinata endosymbiont from Florida, USA - Sample 2 (SPAdes) (version 2) | ecosystem: Host-associated > Tunicates > Ascidians > Unclassified | place: Key West, Florida...
TGTTTTAACTTATTGTTACTAGTTGGTCTTGTTTTGTTTGTGCTTACTCTAAATGCTTATTTACAGTACGGTACTGTCAACGTTAGCTCAAAATGTTTTTCACGCAACCTTTGTCTTTGTTTCGTAATAATCACTGCTTTGCGTACTTCCACTCGTTTTAACTTTTAATTTACTTGGACTGAAGATGCCGTGTGGCGAAATCGATTTCCATTAGATAACATCAATGCGTGCTGATTTTTGTTACTGGTGCAGTGTGCACAGACAGTGCTTAAGTGAGTCAACTTTCTAATAAATTTTATTCTGAACTATGGAAATACAAAGCAGCTCTACGGACGGTTTTGCAAATGTTGGCAGAAACCCAAGCAGCAGGAGTACAACCATCAGGAAATGAACTCTCCGGGCATCCACAGACAGTAGGGCCTGGAGAAATCATAGCAGCATAATTTGACGCTCAAGGTACTCAATTATAGCTGATGATCATCATGTTGATAACATTCTGTGTTATTTTCGTCCCTAACCTCGAAAATGTTTCACACTGACATCGTGCTGGATGTTTACATCCGACTTTGTTGCCACGTCATCCACAGCAAGCCACAACCACCCTCGTGTTGTAGTCAAACGGGCTTTGTAGGCCTCAGCGAGAAATTTGGAACCGCTTGCACAATCCATGGCTAAAACGACCAGATGAGGTTCGTACTGTTTGATTTGTAGTAAAACGGACCTTGCATCAGTCACGTTGAATGGCGTCTGAAATTACACAAAAATCCACTACAATTACAAAAAAACATCCTCTTGACGTTGCATAAACCAGAATTGTCACCAAAATTTATTGAATAGAAATGCAAATGTTTTCTTGTTTCCTGCAATTTTTTGGTAACATTTGTCGCAATGGAATGGCATGCTCATCGGTCTTTTTTACTGACCGAAATACGCAGGCTATGTATCAACGTTTTTGGTGTCAAGACATCTGAATCTAGCGGTGCATGGCACATGTTTAGATTAATGCCATTTCGTATCTCAAATACACTATAAATTTCAAGTACAGACTAAGGACTACGTGGACGGAACATGGCTAACATCCGTAATGCATTAGCTGCACTATTCTGTCTGAAAAAGCTTAGCAGTCATTGCCACATATACCCTTCTAACTGCTTTGTTAACTCCATCTAGCTGTCCGAACAGCAGGCTGCGCAAATGTGTAACTTTGGTCGCAAGCACTAAATATTTCTGGCTTTATGCAGAACAAAATACGGGGCCAGCCATAATACATTGTTTTCGCAACAATCACTACACATATTTCGTTGATTATGTGGAAGTCTGATTTCTAGACGTATACAACTAGGCATATTGGCTAACGAATGCTAACGCTTTAAGAAGCCTCAACTCCGTTTATTAGGTACCTCAGAAATGTATCAAAAATGGCCAGGCGGCGTTATTCTAGGTAACATCGACAAGTACTGCTCTGGCCATAATTTCTAGGATAGAAAAGTATATCAGGTGATAAAAACTCCACTGATTTCTAGCGTTTCATATTTTAATTTGGGTGCTTTGAAGCTTTGTTTGGCGGATTAAGCCCAAAAAAGACTCCCCAACCCTGTGGCGACGACACTGGCAAAAACACGTTCGCGCCGGTTTAACTGAAATTGTTTCCAAAACCCGCACCTGCATCATCTTTATTTTTCTGAGCTTGTAAAGCTTTGTGTTGTAAGAGTCACGTCTGTAGATCTCTACAATTGACAATCCGTATACGTCGTGTGTTGTCAAAAGGGAAAGCTCCTCGTATCGAAAGTAGCTCAATAGACTGACGACCACCTGCGCGGCTATCACGATAAGCACAGATGAGGAAATCATTTGTAAAGGTTCAAAATAAGATCTAAACCAGTTTGCAATAAAAATCAGTCTAGCAATACCGCGAAAATCACTTCAGAAAAACGACAGTTTAAAAAAATTTGAAACAGAAGTATAACCAGAATTTTGCAAACAGGCTTTTCGTTGTTGTTCTCAATATGAAGAGAGGGTTAGGAAACATGGATGCGATCGGTATGCCAATTATTTGGACTACGGCTGGGTTCAAGTAACAAAAATTTATTGTTTAAGTAACAAGTAATTTCTAACAGATTACTCAAGTAATTCAAGCAAATAAGAAAAATCGACATTAAGAGTTAAAAACATTCAAGCACATGAAAATCACTGCAATATTTAGATCACATAATGGGCGGTTCAGGCAAAATTCACACCTGTTGGCGGCGATTCAATTTAGTGCAATGAGCTTCTAGCTCCAAATTGTAATCGCGGTGACAATCAACAATTGTGAATCACAAAGCGCTGTCCACAGGCAAGACGTCAATTCGCCTAAACCAGGGGCCCCCAACCTAGGATACATGTACCCCTAGGAGTACACTTGCCTATCTAAAAGGGTACATTTAAGGTTAGCGATAGAAGGCAAAAACATGTTTATATATTATTTATTTCCAATTATTTATACATATATTACCTTTATACTTCTAAAACTCAAACAGTTCCAATAAAAATTCAGTGTTTTTTTTTATTTTGTTAATTCCTTTTGTCATAAGAAATTTAAGGTTGGGAACTCCTTGCCTCAATGGCTTATTTTATGTGCGATGATGCATGTCATGTATAATATTGGGTTTACAGCAACAGACGTGGCTTAAAAAATCCTAACTTTTCTAAAAGCAAATTACTTGAAACATCAAGTCACGGCAAATTTACCTGATCAAGTAATAAGTAAAGGTGTTCAAGTAAGTTATTAAGTAATGACTTGCTTGAGCCTAGCCCTATTTGGAACCGAACACGGTAAGATCCTAATAGTATGGAAGTTGGTAAGGCGGGATCCCGGGTGAAAAATGCCGCAGAAACTTTCTTCTCTGTTAAGGTTTCCACTGAAGTTAACATGAAAATAAATGTTTTTACAAGGTAAAGCCAAGCCCTGTTATACAATAAATGTCATACAGGAGTCAAGAACGTATGTTGTAGACAAACTATGTCCGAACAGTGACCCGCGGGCCGCACGCTGCCAAGTCAAAAAGTATTTTTGGGGCTCTCTTTAAGCTTTTGCTGCAGCACAAGTACAAACTGGCAACCTGTCTTTACTTTGCTAATCTTAACTTTGACAGTTTTGTTGCAGTGGTCCTCAGTGCCACTTCACCACACCTATACCGCGTGCTGGGGGATTTCCACGTGTCCACTGACACCTTGGTGCAAAACATATTTCTAGGTTTCTGATTTCTGCCCATGTTTTTCCACTGGCACTAAACTTTCCTATGGCATCACACTTACAACATGGCTAAAGGTGCCATCGTTACCATTGCAGTTATGGTTTGAACACTGTTAATAGAGTTGATAAACTAGCTTTTAGTTTGCTAAGATCAAAGTAAGCCATTTAATGTTTGGCCCTCAGAAACATAGTGACACAATTTTTGACTCAGAAAGGAATTTTGGTTGAACATAGCTATTGCAGACAAAGCCCTAGTTTTTGCATTTTTTGCACGATTTGAAATTCTAACTACGTGTTAGCATTTCAAAAAACTAAATCTAACATGTTTCTATTTCAAAAATCTAAATTTTTATGAAGAATACGATGATCTTAACACAGAAATTAGGCTGGGTAACTTGCTGCAGCTAAAATGTGTGCATTCATTCTCTGTAAATCAGCCAGAGCTGCTACGTTTTGCTGTAGACCTATCGGATTCTAAACATTTGTCTGAAATGTAATCCACGTTTTTTTCTAGTTACGCCTGGAACGTTTGCTCTTTGTTTGTGAGCGGAAAATAATGGTTACAATTTGTCGTGCGCATATCTGAACGGATTGATGAAGTCTTTTCATAGCAGGTTCGCATTCATTTGCGCTAGAACGTGTTGACGGCTGAAATGTAGCCGGAATACGTTTCCCACAGAATTATTTTATATTCCGTGCCAGCAAACACAATTTTGATGCCGCTTAACCCTTGAAGTCATCTTCGGCCAAACCTCGACGAGTGATCGCGCTAGAGAGTGAACCAAGACATCAACAGATGCGCCTTTTTGAGTTTTTTCTTTCAAAATAAACGAGTTATTTGAAAATTTTGCGCATGCTGTCACGCTACCCACAAAATTTTCAAATGCAAAGATACCCAAATTTTAAACAAACTTACACGGAAACCCGCATCTTATGTCTTTATTGAATCTCTAGCGTTATCGGTCGGGGAGTTATGAACGAAATTGCCTGAAAGCCATTTAAGTGGCTCCAACCGTCCTTCAAACGTTTCCAGAGCAGTGTTGCTTTTCAATAAGGAAAACGCAGTAACTGACTGCGGCATTTTGACTCCCACCTCGTTTTTTGCTTAATTCCGGAAAATATACAGAAGCAAAGTAGAGAGTTATCAGAAACTTCTGTCTGGCGAATGCACGCATGGTATGTTGTTTTGGCCAGGGGCGGATCCAGCTAGTAACGTTAGGGTGCAGTGACACCCATTCGGGGGAAGTGCCCTTCAATTTGTGTAATATTTGTTAGTCACGTCGCACAACGGCTTTGCTACTGTAAGAGAAATGACATGTGTACTTCACAGCACTGATGTGACAGAACAATATGGACGTCAGAATGGCCTTATATCGCGAAAAATGAGACAATTCCAGTATGACGAAAGACTTATGCGGAATTGGGTTTGATATGTTATTTCCGAATTATACAAAATTGTGGTGAATAAAGTTACTTTTGTAGGTTTTAGGGAGGGGAGATCAACCCAATCGTCCCCCTGCATCTGAGACTGGTTTTGGCAAATTTTGCTTCATACATTGTTCTAAAACCAACGGTTGGCAATGAGTTCTTTCCCTTTGAACACTACTTTTTTTCTGAGAATTGCGCGATCTGATCCAAAAGGTTGAAAGTAATACGATAAAACCTGTACATCTTCGATTCGTTGTTTTATGCATTGACCAAAACGCACGTGCTGGCTTTGTCATCAACAACGATGCACACATTCACACTATTACGCACTTGAAGTTGGTAGGTGTTGTCAGGAATCAAGCGAATGAGGTTGGGAAACCGTCTTGAATCCAGAAAAACGGAATTGCTGGCTAATGGAGCGATGTGAGTGACGTTAAGCATTGCAAGAAGAGGGTGAATCTGCAAACATTGACCCAGTAAAATCAACCTTCAGAAGGCACCAGATTTCTAGAAGTTAAGGCAGGAGGGTCTCAAACTCAAATTCTTCCGAGGGCCAAATGAGGGCTTATAAAATAACCCGAGGGCGGCATTACGACGCTGACGCAACAATGGCGGTACTTGAACCTTATTAGAAGTTGCTTTTACATCTTTTTCCTACGAAAGGTATCATGAGTTATAGGCAAGTCATTTCTAGCCGTCTCTGCGTTCGTTTGAAAGGAACTTATTCACTCGTTAGCCGAGCACTTTTAACCACCAGTGAGTAAACTAAATAACGTAAATATTAATTATTTGAAAATTCCCAAAAAGCATCGTGGACTACACAAAACACCTTCGCGGGCCTCATGTGGTCCGCGTGTTTAAGAACCCTGCAGTAGGGAGTATTGTAGTCACCGCACCAAAGAAATGTGTTTAATACGTTCTGAAGATAACAGTAATAATTTTCACCGGACCAAAGAAATGTTTTTCAGACGTTCTGAAGATACCTGCAATAATTTTTCACCGGTGAAAGTTATGCAAAATTTACAATTTACGTTTTCTCCGCTTGCCTCTTATATTTCTAGCTTAGCATACATGCGATCTCACTGTTGATTATTGGTTTCTGCTGGGACAAAAATGGTGAAAAGTAGGTAATGCCAACAGTTATTTGATAGCCTAACAATGAATTCGTGGATGGGCAGGATCGAAAATCTCACGCAGGTGTCAATGCAAGTCAGCTTGTTATGCAGGAAAACAAGTTTCTGAGACTAAAGCTTAGATTCCAATGCAGCATTATCGTTGACTGAAATGACAACGATTTGAAGCTAATTCATTTATTTTGAAACCCGTTTATCACGGTTTTTAGCCATCTCCGTTGGTTCTGCTCGTTCCACACCAAGGGAACAAGCTAGGTAGATGTAGTCACTGCACCTGGTCGCTTGTCGATTTTGGGGCGCATTCCTGTGGGTGTAGCTAGCAGGACCTGTCTCACCGATCTTTCCTGGGGGATTCTGGCCACACGGCTGAACCAACGTAGCTGAGATCTCTGTGCACGGAGAAGTGGATCGACATTCAAGGATTCACGAATTTCATAGATTCAAAGTTTGTCGTCAAGTGTTTCGTCGTCTACTCATCGCAAAAATCGTGCTCTTCGCATCTCTACCGCTTGTACTTGAGATAGCACTCTTTCAGTTACCGTTGACTCCAGTTAATACACCACCTCGAGCCAGACTATTTTGGATGTAATAAGCGATGGTTCATTGGCTGTATAGTAACCGACTTTCCTAAAATTGCAGCGAACCGAAGCGGTAAAAACGACCCCAAAGGGGTAAAAATGATACAGTTAACGTTTTATACTGTATTTATTCAGCACTGAAAAAGCTGCGAAAGAGGTTTTCTTAGGCGGAAATATTTTTCTGGGATTGCCATCAGCATCTTCCTTCAGAGCATTAGGCATGTCCATCCTAAGCATGCGCAATAGGCCATTATTGGTTCAAAGTGAAAACAGTTAGCCTGCATGGGGAATTAGAAGTGAATGGATTATGCGGTGGCTTGATGTATTAACCGGAGCTTTCATAATGGGAAATGGATGATTCCGTTCCAAGCGATTTGGATGTAATAAGCGGTTGTTTGTATTAACCGAAGATGTATTAACTGGAATTAACTGGAGTCTACTGTACTACTAAAGATTTATGACCATAGATGAGGGTCAGAACAAAGACCGATTTAAAAACTGACATATTTGTAGTGTTTGGAAGCGTCCGTTTTGTGACCAGGCTCGTTGCCACGGGGGGGCATTCGGGGGCAGTGCCCCCCAAATTTGTTGGTAAGCCCAAATTTTGTTGTTCCCAGAAAATTTTTTATTCAACTTATAACAAAAACAAAAATATTGCCTACCTAAAAATGTGCTTAGCCCCCCCAAAAATGAAACCTGGCTCCGGGCCTGTTTCTGATCATGGAGCAATGAAGGTTACATAGACCTTCGTTTGCTTTACAAATCTGTGTTTCATTCTCGATGTTGTGTCTTTCGACACTCGACCACACCCCGCAAGCCCAATGGTAGTTGAACGTTCGACCTTTTCCCAGGTAGGCTAAGGAAAGGGATGCCAAGGCACTTAGTGCATTTTTTCCAGAATCCCTTGATCCGCATTGGGATGATCAACCCGTTTTGCCAATCTTAGGGTGCTCTTCCAAAAACACCAGGCTACTCGATACACACTAGTGAGCAAATAAACTCTTTCTCTGAGCACATATTGAGAATTTGACGCCGGGTTTCACCGCAATTTGCAGCCTTCTCACCCTTCAGTGTTTTGACAGCTACAGGAGTACTTCACCAGCAGAGATGATATTTATTTCCCTCCCGAAATATAGACTACTTCTGTATGCTCGATGATGCGAGAGTGACTGGATTCGAAAGACCTTTGAAATACTCTTTCCATACACCAAAGATATCCTCCTCGTTGGTGAGTAAGAGACCATTTTGATGTTTTTGTTTGATGGATTCAACAATACGTGATATTTTGCAGCGATGATGCGGGTGGTTTGCCAGAACACCTTGTTGTCACGTCGGAGTCCAGTTTATTCCTGAAATTCTCCCTAGATAGCATTTAGGACTTTTTCACCGCGAGGACTGTGGACTTTTGCCCATCAGCGTACCACGTATGCCATGGAGACTTTTCTTTGTTCTCACGCCTAGCCTCGCAGGCTACTTTCTTTGCTAGAACGGCATCTTTCACCTGTTGGTTCCATCACAGGTTTTTTCCTTCTTGCCATTATTAGCCATACCGATTCGTTTATCGTCGCAAATCTAAGCAGCTGATAAAGTCACAGCTTCTTTGAATAGCAGCCACCAGTGTTGCCTCTAAAAATTTTACAATGAGCAACTTTTTGTTTTAATGAGCTTGCGGCTACTCCATCAGTGAAACGTTTCAAGCGTTATATGGGTATGCAGCATGTATACGGTATTAAATTTAGCAATGTTGCAAGTGCGCGAAAATGCGATTTCACTGCGCAGATGGTCTGGTCGTACTGCGCATTTGCGCACCTTACAGGGCAAAGTGGCAGTCACTCTGCTTCTCCGCTGTGGAATCCGGGAGCTCTTAGAATAATGACGATAGGCTGTTAACAAAGGTCTTTTTGGTATCTTTGCCCACCACGTTATTCGGTAGGGCCTCCTCAATTTGCATGTTTGTGTTGGTCTTGTTTTTTCAAGATTAAGTTGCAGAATACCAGTGGGTGATTAGTCGACCGTTCTGCATTCCTTTTGACACGAACGTCTGACACTGATTGGAACATGACAGCTGAAACTATGCAGAGATCAATGACCATTGATCCAACGAATCTCTGCACCTGGTGTACTGGGCACAACTCTGTGTGGGAAGAAAGTGTTCAAGAGACACTGTACGTTGTTACATCACGGTTGCAGCAGGAGTTATCCTTTATGTCAGCATCACCATGTTGACAAATTACACCTTTCCATACCCTAGCATCGTTGCCAACATGAGCATTGATGTCTTCTGAAAGGGTCTTGGATTTGTTAGTTTTAACCCTTCGCAAGGCATAAAAAGTTCTTTCCACAAATAACTGTGCACTCGATTTCGGTAGTATACTTGTATCAAACACAAGGAGCATTCCAACTCTCAACATTCACACCCTTCGTCCAAGTGTAGTGGTTCCCATAATTTTTCTAATAGGGAGCCATTTGTGGGTCCCGTACTGTCACCATGTACCACATTATTCTAGGAAAACTCAATCTGCCAAATATCATTCGACCAAATTTGGAAAACCAGAGTGGACACAAATCCGACGTGAACAAACTGGCTGTGAGAAATTATGTTGGCGGTTTTGAAAAAACAATATAGGAAGTACACAGCAAAATCACGAAATTTTTAACAGAACTCGCTAAGTAACAGTTTATAGGTGTGTGTGAATGCACTTTTCGTGAAAAAAAAAACAGAAAGTTGGCCCATTCACCGTATTCACGGCCAACATTTTGGGAACCACTGTCCCAGTGTGATCCATTCATCAACACAACGCGGAATGGGACAATTCTGGGACGCCGTTTCGGCGATGGACTTCGGATCGGTGTTGTTGCTTCCAAGTTTTTAAACTTGCCCACAGTGTTAACCCTGCTCAATTGCTCTAGGAAAACTTTCACTGTTGGTATTCATGGCCAAGTTGGACAACTTCAAAGTTGTCAGGTGTCAATAGAAAAAGCTTACTTCGCATTTGATTGTAAGTATGTGAGTTGGAGTTTGTCTTTGAGCAAACTCTGGCATCCCGTTTCGCCAAATGGGAGTTCGCGTTCGCCCGGATGCAATCTCTGGCGCCCTGCTGTGAGAACAGGAGTTCTCCGGCAGGCAACTGTTGACAAGGGATGGGAAGTACAAATATTTGTACACCGATAGGCAACCGATGGCAAGAAAGTACGACTATACATGTATACTCCTAAATTAGCCATGAAATGCAATCAGAATAACTATGCGAAAGATCAAGCAATAATTGCTGTCCAGGGTTAACTTTTCTGTAAACTCACCAGTGTTCCCTCTAAGATTTTTGTAAGTCGGCTGGTGTCCAAAAAATGCCGTCAAGATCAAAAGAAACTTAGGCCCCCTTTGTAGATTTTCCTAAAATGCGTCCATTTTCAACGAAAATACTTTGCATCAACCATTGTTGGTGAATGACCAAAAAAAGTATAAAATGGTCTTCACTTTTTCCAACACGCACACATGTATGATTTTCTGATAAAAGAACATACAAAGAGTCAACATAGAGGCAAATAATGAAATCAGCTGCATGCAAACTTCCCACCCAAATGTGAACCTTTTCTCTCAAGGGTTTTTCTGCGTACGGTCCTGAATGACTGTTCTTGTCTTTGTTCTGCGTTGCTTACTGTCGCACTAAACCAGTGGTTTTCAACCTTTTTTGTACCGCGACCATTACAGCAACCCAATTTAGCCCAAAAACCTCCATGTAAAACTTAAATAAAGCAAATGTAATACAGCTGTGTACACAAAATATGTACTGATGCCCCCTCCAAAAATATCATTTGACTGATTTCCAGAAAAGAGCATAAAAGCGATTTTCAAGCAACAAAAGAATTTTACTTTGCCTCTTTTTACCAGATTGGTTTCGGGCTAGCAGCTAAATCCTGCGTCGGAAATCTGAAAATGGTTTGTAACGGACTGTCTGAAGTATGACCGAGTTAACAGTGTGTTCGTTAGCACTATATCTGAAATAGCCTTGAAGCAACAAACATTCCTAGCCGACCAGCTATGCCACGAGAATAAAAACAACTATTGCGTAATTAACGGCTAACGCCCAGTCGCCTACATATGTACTCAAATATTTCTTTACATCTGCATGCAAGTTCCAAAAATTAATTGAAAGTGTTCGTCAGATTTAGACAGTGATCCCAACTGCCAACAAACCTTCGTTGTTTCTTTGCTTAACGTAAAAATCTTCAGGTGGCTTAGATTTTTAGTACTCATGCGTGATGTAGAATCTAAAAAGTTAGAAAAAAAGCTTCTTTTACAAATAATTTAATTCTAGGTTGTACCAAAATTGTTATAATATTCTACGAAAACAACTAGTTCTATGTGCGATTTGTCTTGACAAATGTTGTGAAGTTCAACGTGTTTTTGAACACTGCGCAAACGCAATCCACCACGTGCAGGAATTGTTTTTCTTTTGACCAAAACGCTACACTGCAATTCAGCCACGTCGCTGTTCCTGTATAATCTTAAGTAATGCAGCAGAGGTAATGGTCAAACATTAGATATACAGTAACAGTAACTTTTTATGTAGTAGCGTTGATCAAAGTTAATTAAATCGATATTCAAACAGACCTTCTCTAAGGACTTCTAAAATAGTTGTTTTGCTGTAGGCAACACCTAGATCACGGGTAGAGAATTACTTTAACTTGGGGGCCACTTTGAGAAGGCCGCGTGCAGCAGAGAGCCGTACCTCTTAATGGAAATAGAAGCAAGTCTCAGTTCAAGTTTTTAAGTGGGAGGAATTTTCTGATTAAAATTTTTTCCCTAATCGCTTCCGCCGGCCACTGAAAGCACTGTGGCGAGCCACATGTGGCCCGCAAGCCGCTAATTGCCCACCGCTGACCTACATCATTCAATACTACATAAAATTGTTAGAACTGCCAAAAAATCAATTTTGGATCCCCTGCATGTTGCAGACATGAATATAGCTATTTTTGTAGGCCTATAATAAACTCTTGTGTGTAGCTATTCAAAGGGTGTTGTAACAACTTTACAACATCAAAGCAGTGAAAATAAGAATGTGCCCGACCACATAACTGTTACTGAATATATCATTTTGACCAATCACGTAGCCTGCACGTACTCTCATATAGCCTGTCTTTTATGAGTCCAAATGTACAGAAGGAAGAGGTCACCGAAAGCAAAAACTGTGCAAAATAGCATACTGCAGACTATTGCAGTCATGAATTTATAAAAATGTGACCGAGCATAATTTCATTAGCCTTTCATTAGAGGCGGAGATCATTGATGAGTGCTCAAATACCCTTCAAAAAACATTCACTCAGAATGAAAACTTATAATGCGCCCAAACATACGGCCTGCAGCATCCACCAATGCGCAAAGATCGGCGAAATATGTTAAAAGCATTTTTAAAAACCAGAACAATCAAGAAATAAGACCCGTCCAGAAAACATCTGAAAGTAGCGACAACAGTTAACAGGTTTTGCCATTTTGTGATAAACGAAAATCACAAAATGTGTCCAAAACGTCTTTGTAACTATGAGAAGGTTAACTTAAGGTGTCAACTGTCGGGCAAGCTACAGTCTGTTTTCCTTGTGGTGTAAAGGCACCAACGATTAGTAAACATCTTGTTTACACTCACTCCAACAACCGTCGCCTACATCAAAGCAAATGCAAATCATGCACGTTGGATGAGTTAAGTTATTATGTCTAGTCCACTGCCTGAAATGTTTGTTTGAGAAAGCAACAGCACCGCCACAGACGGAAAACAATATCCAGATATAGAAAAGCACTATGCACAACTGTTTTGGGCCTATTTTCTCACTTAACATTTTAGCCATATTTGTTTTAACTGCACACATTGGTTTTAGATGATATGTCAAAATCGACTGATGGAAACCTCTTTTCCCAGCTTTTCAACTATTTACACTAACTTGATGGACACAGTTTTTTTAGCCTAATTTCGCAAACTAGCACTGACATCATTAGGAATTTACTGCATGTGCAAGTTAACTGTTTGTTCGAAATAAGTGCGTTGTACCTATATCTCGCCAAGCTTATATATTAATTATAATTATTAATGATCATTGCTTCTTCCCACCTCTTGTTGGCTTGTTTACTGTCATACTCGGTACCTCACAAATGATCGTGGAATTTTACCGTCAAACTTTGCGGCCTCAGCCATTTACCAGCCGTGTGATGCAACATGAGCTGAGCCTGGAACTTGATAACAGTCGTGATAAGCCGGACAAAAACAAGTTTCACTGTCTTTCAATGGTGCATTATACTCAAACACAAGAAGTTAGGTTAAAGGCCTCTGTGAATGACTTAGCTTAATTTTGCCAGGCATCTTACCTCAAGTCAAATTTCACAAAATCTGTTCATTCTTTCGAAGTTCAGATATTTCAAAACATGTGTGAGGTGCCAGTCCAAGACTTTCTTGAAATTGCTTCGCATAAAGTCACACACGCACCTCACAATTTGTGGGTGCACTCGCAGTCCAAATGTATTCAGATTCAAAGCATTCTTACAAAATGTGAAAGTCAAAAACTTCACAATGTGCCCGAACAAACCAGCAAAGATTTATGGGCGTGTAAAATTATGAAACGTGGCCAAAGCATTTTTACAAAATGTTGAAGTCAAGAATGTTTGTTTGCGCGACACATAAATCGTGAAAATGTGCCCACAACTTTTTTATCAATCTTGCAAGCGGAAACCTTCCAAAATACGTCTGAACTACACAGCAAACAGCTTCGTTTTTGGACGCATAAATTGTGAGATAGTGCCCAGAACTTTTTCTGTAAAGCTTGCAGGCAGATAACTTGCAAAATGTGTGTGAACTTCTCAGCAAACAGCTACGTTTTTGGACACATAAATCGTGAAAATTTGTCCAGAACTTTCTCTGTAAACCTTGGAGGCAGAGAACTTCCGAAATGCGTCTGAACTTCACTGCAAACAGTTTTCGTTTTTGGACGCACAAATCGTGTTAATGTGCCCAGAACTTTTTTCATAAACCTCGCAAAGCGAGAACTTCCGAAATGTGCCTGAACTTCACGGCAAACAACTTCATTTTTGAACACGTCAATCGTGGAATTGCGCCCACAACTTTTTCTGCAAAACTCACAGGAAAAGAACTTCCAAAATGCGTCTGAACTTCACGGCAAACAGCTTTGCTTTTGGACGCACAAATCGTGGAATTGCGCCCAGAACTTTTTCTGTAAAACTCGCAGGCAGAGAACTTCCAAAATGCGTCTGAACTTCACAGCAAACAACTTCGTTTTTGGACGCAGAAATCGCGAAAATGCACCCAGAACGTTTTTCACAAAGCGTGCAAGACGAAAACTTCCAAAATGCGTCTCAACTTCACTGCAAAAAGCTTCGTTTTTGGACGCATAAATCGTGGAATTGCCCCAAGAACTTTTTCTGTAAAACTCGCAGCCAGAGAACTTTCAATATGCGTCTGAATTTCACGACAAACAGCTTCGTTTTTGGATGCACAAATCGTGGAATTGCAACCAGATGTTTTTCTGTAAAGCTCGCAGCCACAGAACTTCCAAAATGCGTCTGAACTTCACGGCAACCAGCTTCATTTTTGGACGCAAAAATCGAGAAAATGCGACCAGAACTTTTTTTACAAACCTCGCAAGGCGACTACTTCCAAAATGCGTCCGAACTTCACAGCAAACCGGTTCATTTTTGTACAAATAAACGGTGGAATTGCGCCCAGAACTTTTCTATAAAACTCGCAAGGCAGAGAACTTCCAAAATGCGTCTGAACTTCACGGCAAACAACTTCGTTTTTGGACGCAAAAATCGGGAAAATGCGCCCAGACCTTTTTTCACAAACCTCGCAAGGCGACTACGTCCAAAATGCGTCTGAGTTTCACGGCAATCAGCTTCATTTTTGGACGCAAAAATCGGGAAAATGCGCCCAGAACTTTTTTTACAAAGCATGCAAGACGAAAACGTCCAAAATGCGTCTGACTTCGCAGCAAACCACTTCATTTTAGGACACGTAAATCGTGGAATTGCACCCAGAACTTTTTCTGTAAAACTCGCAGCCAGAGAACTTCCGAAATGCGTTTGAACTTCACGGCAAACAACTTCGTTTTTGGACGCAAAAATCGGGAAAATGCGCCCAGACCTTTTTTCACAAACCTCGCAAGGCGACTACGTCCAAAATGCGTCTGAGTTTCACGGCAATCAGCTTC
>Ga0210059_1010157_pt1 | contig 14584 bp, 5 predicted proteins | sample Ectturendosymbi2_FD_188042 | JGI IMG/M metagenome (GOLD analysis project Ga0210059, IMG submission 188042) | Ecteinascidia turbinata endosymbiont from Florida, USA - Sample 2 (SPAdes) (version 2) | ecosystem: Host-associated > Tunicates > Ascidians > Unclassified | place: Key West, Florida...
CTCTGTTCACATGAAAGAAGAATATGAAAATGTTAAAACATTGTTAGACATGATCAAATACACCAGCCATAATTGGGAGTTATGTGGGGATTTCAAGATGTTAGCCTTCTTACTCGGTCAACAAGGGTGGTATACAAAATATTCCTGCTTTCTCTGCCTTTGGAATAGCAGAGCTGATGAACAGCATTACTCAAGAAAGTTGTGGCCCCTCAGAGAAGAATTAACTCCTGCACACAATGTGATTCGCCAACCTCTAGTTCAGAGAGAAAATATTTTGTTGCCAACACTCCACATAAAGCTTGGTCTTGCAAAGCAATTCATAAAAGCATTGAAATCAGACAGTGAAGCTATCAAGCACGTGCAAGCAATCTTTCCAAAACTGTCAGAAGCAAAGGTAAAAGGTGGTATATTCACAGGACCCCAGATTCGATAAATGCTTGGCTCCAAGGAATTAGAAGACAAAATGAATGATTTAGAAAGAGATGCTTGGTAGTCGTTTCGCGAAGTTGTGCATGGTTTTCTTGGACGAAATGAAGCCGATAATTACGAAGATCTTGTGGAAGGCTTACTGCAATCATACTGCAAGCTTGGATGCAGGATGTCAATAAAAATGCACTATTTGCATTCTCACTTAGATTTTTTAGGCCAAATTTAACGGACGTGAGCGAAGAGCATGGTGAACGTTTCCATCAGGATATTCAGGTGATGGAGAAGAGGTATCAAGGAAGATGGGATGAGGCCATCATGGGGGATTTATGTCTGGACCTTGATTCGAGAGGACAAACAAATATACAAGAGGAAATGCCGTTTGAGCGTCCACTTTTAGGCCTAGTGGTTTTGTAGCTTACTGTATTGACTTATACTACTGTATTAAACATGTGTTGTAGGCTTATTTTATGTGTGCCTGTAGATAAAAATAAAATATTTAAAAAGGTCCCACCCTTGCCGGGATGGACCTTACAAGGGGTAGAGCGGACAGCGGGGTGGGGGTAGCGACTAGTTGAAGAATAGAGTAAAACCAAGAAAGTTAAGTAAGAAGTATTGAGTATCATGGTTATAACACGTTCGAAATCTACCTCCCAGATCTTCGCCACCAGATGGCTCACACGCCAGTAGGGGCGAGGGAGGATTAGATAACAGTACCAAGTGATTCTTTGGTGTCTGTTAGGATTTTGATTAAACAAACTGACATGCCAAGTTGCGCTTTCATAAAAACTTGTTGAAGTTTATCTAAAGCATATTGCATCCGAGGAAAATTATGTCATTTCCAAAGTTCAGGAATTTTCAAATTACAGAAAAACGGCTGACACTACGAAAAAACTAACGTCATTTTCGGACTCAGCGCAGCAAAAAACATCAAGAAACACCAAAAAATCAAAGTAATAAAAACAAGACCAAAAATTTGTTGCCCGGTGATTACCCGTCACCGCGATCATTACACGGCAAATACACCACATGCACATCAATTCGGTAATTCAAATGAACCAACACAATTTTCAACAATCATGACAATTCAGTTTACCTAGGAAATCTGTATACTGTGTCTACAAATAATCCAGTGATAATGTTCATTTTTCTCATTTATTCCCCGGTTTTATGCTGTGGAAACGTTTCCAACAGCAAAGTAGCATGAAATTTGCACAACTATATTACTTTTTATCATATAATGTTGGGGGGGACAATAGATATTGTGTCCCCCTGTCCAAAAGTTGGGGGGACATGTCCCCCCATAAACTCGGTCCCTGAGTTTGTCTATATCTTTTTCTAAAAATAGACATAGTCGAATCTGATTTTATCGTAAATCGTGGTAACTTTTCTTGTAATTTTTTGCTAAGATGTGAAATCTTAAGCAATGCTCCACATTAAGAAAACTTGAAAACATTTGTGACTCCCTTAACATATTTAAAATAAGCTCATTTCAATGTTTCTCTCCCATATTTTCGAAAGATATTACGTATGTATGACTTTAACAAACAGGTATTTAAATCAGATCAGCTGGATTTTCATATTTGGGGGCCAAGACTTGTAACATATGCAAAAATTAAATACTGAAATAAGACTACGGAAATATGAAAATGTAAGCCAGATTCATGTTTTCTCAAAATGCTTGGCACTTTTCCAAACATTTTCTTTCAACGTCGCATTATGCAAAGAGGTACTATTTGCTTGTCATTTCTTTAATTTATCTGATTGGAAAAATGTTTATGTACCACCAATTTTCAAGACCGAAAATTTTGACAGTTTTGATTAAAACTGATGCAGACCGATATGTAAATATCACTTTTGCTTCTGAAATATTTACTGGAACCAGTATCAGCTAAGTCTGCGTTGAAAACAGGTAAGACGCAACGCTTCTCTGACAAGTGCAAAGCTCTCCGGCATTTAAACATAGACACAAATCTTTTAAGTTTTATAAAACGACGCATTCTGTCGCAAGCTCACGATACCAATTTTTACTTCTGACACGTATCTGTTTGAATTTACAGTATTTTCTCTTATGAGCTTCATCATTGTTCAGTATAGGTTTCGGTAGGTTTTCGTGGAATTGTGCATGTGTGAATGTGACAAACGTCGATGAGAGACAGGGGCGCAACCAGCTCTTCATTTCGGGGGGGGGTCACGAAAGTTTATTCGATGACGTCATCGTGCTTATTCAACTGTGGTATAACTTTTTCGCAAACTGTCATTTCCGCAGCATTTCCGAAAATGAGAACTTTCCAGTTTTAATCAAGATGCAGACCTAACGATCAGGACAGCGTAAATATTAGTAGCCTAACACAAACACCTAGTTCCGTACTCAACTAGTGCAGTCATAACTTTAGTGTGGCAGATGTATAGGCTTAGGCTAACTTCTAAACCTGCCTAACGTTTCGTCTTGATTTAGCAAATTCATCAAATCCATTGTCGAGATTTTTGAAACTTCAGTTGAATATTTGCTGTGAGATAATTTCTGCAGACGATGTTGCGAGTGGTAAAGTTGTCAGATACAAGAGGCTGGTATGGATGTTAGGATTAAATAATTTAATCAATGATGCTATTGTTTCAATCGTAGATACGAGATTTAATCTGCCAACTGGAACACTTTTGAAATGAATGCAGGCAGGAATGCAACTTGAACTTATTACGAATGGTTGGGCCAGACTCGCCACCCAACGTGGATGCGCCTCGCCACTTTTGCCAGGACTACCTAAACCAGGGGTTCCCAAACTTGCTCTGGCCATGTACCCCTTCAGCATTTTGATAGATGAGCATGTACCCCTAAAATTTCTTATGACATTAAGGCTGAGGAAAATAACAAAAACATATTTACCAAGCATATAATCAATTTCAACAATAATATTCACCGTGGGCGTCCACAGGGAGGGCAGAACGAGCATTTACCCCCTTGGAAATGTGGACTAAGAATCAAAAGTTTTTAGAAAACAGGAAGTCAGCATCTTAATTCCGATGTATTTATAAAATTCTTGCATTGACAGTTCTTTTGCCGGTATGACACTCAAACTGCACAAGAGCCAGAGGCAGGTTGCGAAACTTGCGACGGATTGTCCTATCGTTGGTTTCTATTGTGTAACAATAACATGGCAACACATCTTCAAAGATTCAGTTTAAGTAATTGTAAAAGGTGTTTAACCCACATGTGACTGTTGAATACAGACATCTGTGACAGGTAATGCAGCGAGACAGTGACCGCTGATAGCCGAAATGCACGTAGTTTGGGTGAATCTGTAGCAATGGTTCCATGGGTGAATCTGTAGCAATGGTTCCACAAGTTTGAAAAATCAGTTGTTAGTGGGAGACTTTGAGTGTGAACCTGGGTTTATTAAGTCATAGATCAAATTTTTCAAAAATTATGTCCATTCGGTTATAAATCCTGAGCAGATAGGCTAGTGAATACTGTTACGGCCAGTTTTAATACGATGGAACAAACGACCGAAATGTCTCAGCGAAAAAATTACAGGTGTGGACTATTTGCCGTGAAGGATTAGCTTAATCAAACTACGCTTATACAGGCTTCTTTTCACATAGTATAAAACTGCGTGACTTGTTAGAACACGTCTATGCAGGTTTGTGGGGATACATCTTAATCGTAGATTATTTCTGACTTCTGAGTGAGAACTGAGTGCAAAGCTACATTTGTTGTGGCGAATTTTCATAATTCATCTGCTAAAATTTTTTTAAGCCTGCATGATATTCTAACTTCAGTGACTTGTCCGATAGTCGTGTTAAAATACCAGTCTACCTGACCGGTTTATGTATGATGACTATGAGCATTCCACATGAAAAAATAAAAAAATCAAAGACAGGCAATGTTTTATTCAAAGACTAATCGCTTCGGACGAGATCTCAAGACGTTTGCAGCTCTTGTTTCTAAATGACGCTAACAAGTCTTGCTAGGTAAAATAAAATCGTAATTTGTGGTTTCGTTAGTCGTAATGGCAATACTTTTGTGAAAAAAGCACCCCGTTTTGAAATTCTGTAGATAACCTATGGAGAAAATTATCATAATATACCTGGATATGGCTGCCAACGAAGCCCATTTTTGCGACTGTAGCCATAACATGGGGCATTTTCTTTGGCGTGTAGAAAGGGTGAAGTGTTTTGTGAACATCCATTTGCGTTGCATCTATAGCAGCCTAAAAAGGGTAAGGAAAAGCCTGACGATGTCCTCCCTGGAAATGCAATTATTTAGACGCCCATTGTATTCACTGATATATGCACAAATAATTGGAAATAAATAACATATAAACATATTTTTCCCTTCAATTGCTAACGTTAAATGGATCCCTTTCAATAGGTAAATGTACCCCTAGGGGTACATGTACCCCAGTTTGGGAATACCTGACCGAAACAATACCTAATAACTTTGAGGCCCTTGTGAAATTCGAATTTGCTTTGCAACGTTAGAGCTTGGCTGTGAAACCCCAGCAACGGTCAAGGAATGAAGATGAAATGCAAAAATTCTTAATTAGTAGCCTACAGTAACACCAAGTAAACGTAGAGCTAACGCAAATGTGAACATAGCATACTGCTTCTGTCATCATAGCTAGCCTACTGGCTAAAAACTTTGCTCCACTGGTTTGATAACAATGCAGTATTTATTTTTGACGTTTCAAAAGTCTATTCAAACTCTCTTCCTCAGAAGACAGGGCAAGAACCAAAATCAAAGCGTAAACATACAACGCATTTCTGAAATAAGAAAGCACACTTTATTAAACCCTTTTTCCAAGTCGTGGCACCGGTACCAACCCAGGAAGGGACTAAAATGTGAAATAGTCCTCACGCTAAATTTAGTTAAAAGCTATCAGGTTTCGAAACGAAAATGCAACTAAACAACAGTTTTTTTAAGAAATATACTATGTTTCAGGGACGGCGGAACAGCGGTAGGGCAGGGGGGCAGTTAAATGTTGATGCCAATGAAAACGTATAAAAAATCGTTACCAAATATGCTTGCTTCTGTTCCACAACAATGCTGATTTCAAAAATAACAAAAAATAAACTATAGAAAATTTGTTTCAATTCGATCTTGATATACCATGAAATTACCTATGGTGATGCTGTTGCGGAATAGACACCTCCGCTCCCGTTTCCTTCTTTAGGAAAGTCAGGGGTGCATTGTACCCGCGATCTGGTTCCTGTTTACCGCAATCAGCAGTCACTGTCTCGCTTCATTAACTGCCAAGATGTCTGTGTTCAGCAGACACACGCGGAATAGCGTATTAACTATCGTAAAGTGAAGTGAACATTAGAGGATTTGTTGCCATGTTATTGTTACACAATAAAACTAACAGTAGAACAATCCGCTCACAAGTTTGGCAACCTGCCGAGTGGACATGAGTGAACTGCAGGCTCATCACTGCTTGGCACCAGAGCTGTGAACCTGGCTCTTGTGCAGTGTGAATGTCATGCCGACAAATAAAGTCATTGCGAGAATAAAATCATTCCATGGGTATTAAGCTGCTGACGTCAGGTTTTCCAGAAAACTTTGGTTCTTAGTCCCAATTTCCAGGGAAGAAATTGCCCATTTTTCCACCCAACGGACGCCCGTGATTTTGACGTACAGCGAGTTCAAAATTGTTTGCTTGAGTTCAGTGAAAAATGCACTACAATAGTCATTTTTTCGCATTTACATGTTCAGCAACGATGTTGAACTCAAAAATAATAACAGTAGTTATAGAAAACTATTCTGAATTTTATGTGTGCGCGAATAGGTGCAATAAATTTGTTTCAAGTCGATCTTGATAAATCATTAAATTACTTATGATACTGTTATGTAAGGATGCCTGTGCCCCGTTGCCCCCCCTTTCAAAAGGCAGGGGACCAATGCCTCCTTCATGCACCCTCGTTCCGACGTCCCTGACTACGTTAATAACGGTGATCTGTTTTGCCCCTAACAAAAATGATCAAAAGGTCGTAGAAGAACAAGCGATTTGACGCGGCAACAGACTTTTTATAACAACAAAAATGTCAAGATGTCTCTCAACACTTTGAAAGTTTTAGCAGTTCGCACGGTTCAACAGTGTCCTAATGTCATAAAGTTTCCAGAAGCCAAATTGAAGCCTGTCTCAGAAAGAAAGTGGTACACGAACAAAAGGATAAAAAATGCCTTAGAAATACCAATGTTTTGAACTATCTCCCAAGTTTTGACAATTCCAGTGTATTTTTGGTTAAATATCAATCATTTACGAAATTTTCGATCAGATGTCCTGTCTCAAGACAAATTTTGTAAGGAGATAATTAATCAGTAGGACAAAGAAAAATTCAAATAAGACTTCTTAAAAAATGATTAGAATGTAAAATTTCATCCTTGTTCTTTAACTGCAAATTTCAAAATTGCTATGCAATGTTTTGAAATTTTCGGGGGGGGGGCATATTCCCCAAATGCTCCCAACCTGATGCGAGATATGATCATTTTGAGAAAAAGTCCAAAGAGTGCACTTTAAATCAAAACTGTGAAATCTCGTCCTGGGATAAATTTCTATTTTTGCTGGTCTGGAAAGCATTGCAGTCATTGAGTTGCTTGGTCATTAGTAGATCGAAAAAGACATCCCCTAGTAGAGTATTCCAAGGAAGGATAGAGCCAGGGTCAAACGCAGGGATTGCCAAAACGGAGAAATATCTCTCAGTTACATGTCGGTTGCCTAAACGTAAACTACCTTGCATGGGTTAAGGGTTCAGTCCATACTTGAAAGGCACTAATCAGGTATCAACACTGCGGGCCAGAGAGAACCTGGAAATGACTAAAGTGAATCCAGTTTGCGCACAACTGCCCCCGCAATCGCTTGAACTTGGAGTCATGCCCAGAATTCAGCCTGCTGCTATAGTAACTATGTAACTATTTCGTGATCGAAAGTATGTAGCCTAGGTTGGCACAGTTGATTTGTTTTCGAATCGAACATACGAAAGCACATTGGTTTGAAGCTCCATTCGGAACGCTTTCAGCAAAGCAGAAAGTTTCAATTGCGTTCATTTACCTTGAACAGAAAAAAAACTAGTTTAGGCTTCACATATGTTTGATAAAAAGTGTTTTGTTTCAGTAAAACCTAAATCACCTCAAAAAATTTGCAGTTTTGCTTCCTTTGCTTTATTCCAGCGATCTGAAGGAGCATAGAATCTACGCAAAACCATTTTACCTCAAATTTCGAAGCATGCAGCATACTGTAAGACAGTTGACGTTTGAGGCCATCTGAGGGCATTGTGTTGGTGACTTGACTGTCCAGGTTTGGTGTCTAATATTTGCATGGCCTATAACTATGGTGTTGTACGTTGAGTTTGCTAAAGTTTTTTTTGCAGCTGTAGTTTGCTTGTTCTCCAATTATTAAGAATGTTTGACATCACATTGTACACAAGAATCGAGTTACCAGTTTTTCATTTTTTATTACAGTCAAACCATTTGCTCACCCAGACAACATGATGCTTAGACACAGCACAAATCATCTGGCAATATTGAGGATAACTCGACTTATGACAACAGTGAGATTACTGCGGAACAAAACTATCACAAACAGCGCCTTAGCCGATGTAACGTGGAGAATGCTTCAACTTTTCTTTTTCGTCGAGATTTTCCATAGGTGCCTAATCACGTGGGAGTTTCCTTTAGGTTTATGCAGCAGTCTCACCACCACATGAGACCATCGATACACCAATCAAAGATGTGAAACGTTTAAAATCAGCTGCTGCATTTGCCACTAATTTTGCAGTAGTCGTTGCAAGAATCCCACTGCACAATATCTTGCTTCTTCTTTGTGCAAAATTATTGCAGATGGACTGGGTGAGGACAAAGTTGCTTGAAAACTTTAAAATGTACATATATTACCGGGCATTGCTTTGTTATAAAAACCCATGTTGTTAGAAAAACTTGAAGGTGTTCAGTCGGAATAATCTCAAAAGCTTGGTTTCTGAACAGCAAAGGCTATGATGATAATGTGGTTTCACTGGATGGAAGCACGGCATGAGGAAACTTTCTGTCATTTCATTTTTCATTTTCTCTGTTTGTCATGGAAAAGGTTTCCATGACCTTAAAATTTTTTTCTAACCTAACGTGCTTGAAGTCGATCAACCACCACATCGTAAATGTAGCAATTTTATCATCTTTCTCCAATCTTGTTTTCAATCTTTCAATAACGACGGTAATTGCGTTCAATAAAAAAGATTGGTTTTCTGATCTTTCACACAAAAAGTTGAAAACTTATGAATGTTATAACAAGTGATGTTGTGAATAATTGCAACACTGATGGCAACTATGCGCAACTTATGAAAAAGCATTCACGTGAATGAAAAGCTTTACGCGTGGCTGTCAGTACTGGTGCACTGCATTTCAGAGTAGGCGGGAGGTTGACTTGGATAAGGAGGAACTTTTTCCACCACTTCTTTGGAAGCCCCTTGCTGTTGACTGTAATAGTACGTTGGTGGCAACTGTTCAGGTGCCATGCTGTAGTTCTGAAAAGTCATGAAAATAGACAGAGATTACACAGTATAAATTTTGAGAAAATCATTAAACATTTTGCAACTGTTGATTTGTAACTTAGAGCAACTACTATTCCGTTTATTTACTTGCAATGTATCAGATCTGTTATTGACTGTGTCTGACTGTACCATGAGAAAAATCTTGCATAAGTTTTAAGTTTTCAGAACAATTTCCTAATTTTTATCTGGATTTAAAAAAAACAACAAATAACCAAGCTGGAACAACTCAGTAAGTACGATTGTGTTCATAGAGCTCCTCCAAAATTTTCCAGAAAGCAGTAAAGCACCACATGATATCGGAATCGTCTGATACGTAGCTTGCAACATTGACGTACGGGAAAAATAACTTCCCAGAAAAGGAACTATAACTTCACGTAGAAGTAGTAAACGTTGGACTTAGTGCACTTCCGGTATACGTTTCGAGAAACAGTTCTATTCTATGCCAGTACTTATCAAATGAGATGCCACTTGGATAAATTAAATGAATGCTAGTGTTAAAAATACTTACGTCTGAAGCAAACGAAGTCAGTGATATAATACACGTTTTGGTAATCACTGTTACAGTCATCAGTTAGGTGGAATGGTGAAATGTAAATTGCGGTAAGCTTGTTGCAAGTTTTTTGTAGCCATTGGTGAAAATTTTTTATAAAATGAATTAAAAAGAAAAAAGTTGTGAAGGCAGTCAGTGATTGGTGTGCCCAAATTTAAATGAATAATGAAAATCAATTCAAGCCTGACCGTTGGTTATGCAGACATCAAACATTGAGACAATTCCACCAGCTATTTATGTAGCCTATTCAAGCCCCGAAAGATTAAGTCTGATCGGAGTAACTGGAAGTGAAATCATAACATTTTGGAAACTTCATAAGGGAAGCAGTATTCTATCACTGATAAATATGTTTCTAAGTGCTTGTGGTCGGTATACATAGATTGAAACGATAGATTGTAAAAAGCGTTAATGAAAAATCACCTATTTCAGGACCGACGTCGGACATAATTTTGCAAAACCAGTGCTACACCACTAAAATGTATAGTTTAGGTTAGGGTTGCGGAGTCGTAGCCGGAGTCGGAGGTTCTTGGGTGGAGTCGGAGTCCGATTCCTAACAACAATGTAAGTCGGAGTCGGATATTTTGTCCGACTTCGACTCCGGAGGTCGAGTTTTTTACATCACATTGCTAAATTGGGAATTCCTGTTGAAATGGTACAATATATTTTGACACTTTTTTTTGTTGAAACAGATATATCTTGCTGTGTACCACGATTTCCATTGATTTTAACAGCCAAATTTCGTTCCCTTTATGTTAAGGAGTGGGGAGTCGGAAATTTTGGAATCTTGGAGTCGGAAATTTTGGAGAGTCGGCGTCGGATATTTTACCTCCGACTCCGCAACCTTGGTTATTTTTTGAATACCGCAAAATTAGTTTGCTTTAACGTAAAAATAAGTTTGAAAACGAGTAGCATTTTTCAAATAGACTTGTCCTAGTTTAGTCTTGCTGTAATCAGAAGCAGTGAATATGAGCAACGTTCGAGAATTTTTAGCAAAGCAAATGAATGAGTGCTTTCCTTCACTGAATTTTGAACTTCTTATAGAAATAACACTTGAGATTAACATTTTTCTTCTTCAGCACCACTTTTGATTTTAGGAAAGCATTTGGGGAGGTTTCAACGTATATGTAGAACGTTTGAGCGACAGGAAAGGCGAAAGGTTCTGAGTCTATAAAAACTTGGCAAAAATCTTTGGAGATAAACGCTAAAAATATTGTAGGGTTTAAACTCGTGATCCACCTGGGGTACCATTTATGATGGCTTTCTAAGTTTTTTAGATCCTAGATTGCCGCATTTAGTTACATCCGTAAAATCACTGCATGGGTTCGATCTTAGATGTAACAAGGACGATGTTTACGAATCAAAGCTCGCTTGATCTCCCTGGAGCTTCTGATTTTCTAACTAATGACACCCAATAAAACATATTGAAAGAATTTAGTTGTATTGTTTTTTATTTCACAAGATATGCACACTATAAGATGACAGAAACTTACCATTTCATGTTGAACGTGAATCAATTCGAACTCTCTCGAACCAGAAACACAGACACAGTTATTACAAAGGTCAACCAATCTTACAGACCCCAAGTTTATACTTTGCTAACGTTAAACTCTGAACCTATTCGTTAGGGTTGTAACATTAAAAAGGAAATGCCATGTACGGCGAACATGTTTTGTACACTGTTAGTCGTGACAGGATTTCTCAAAGCCTAAAGAACGTTGTTAGGTCTAATTTCCGCGAGTGTTGTCACGTATTTAGTTTTGTGACTATAGCAATTTCTTAAGTCAAAATACTATCCAGTGTTAGTCGAAAGATATGCCCATTTTATGTTTAAATTTTGGGTGGGCCAGATTCTATACATACTTCCGAGTATGTAACAAACATCATTTTAGACGACTCCAAATTTGTTACACAGGGTAGCAGAAATTCCCTCGGACAAAGCCAATTTTCTCCCACAAGACAATAGAGATTGTCTTTGGACAATGCCAATCTGTGTGGCATAGGTCAATTCGGACAAGCCAAATTTATGGTTCTGAGCGGCAGAACTTCACTCGGACAAAGTCACTAGTGTTGACCAAAAAACAAGTCATTGACATTGCTTTTAGTCTGAAGGCTCAAGCTACTGAGACCAAGGTGAGCACAACCTGGTTACCCCAATTGCACTCACAGCCAATCCGTCGAGCTAGGAAGGGCCACAAGGTAGAGTCTTCGATTTTACTTCAAAGGCTAAACCAAGGTTTGGCGTAGACCAGAGAAGGAGTTCTCAGTTCAGAGTCGAAGAGTGAACTGATCTGGTTTGCCAAAATCGGCCCTTTTATACCCAGATCTTATGGAAAATCCCTAATTAATCATTTATTGGTTCCTCATAAAACATTACATCATAGTATTAATGGCTCATTGCTTCATGATATTCAATGACATCATTTTTGGCTGATTTCCAGTACTTTTCCATGACATCATTTTTTCATGGCTTCTTCAGATTTGACCATAACGCCAGTTATTCTTCGTACGTTGGCTTCTCACGTTAGCCATTTGTTAACGTAATTTATTCACAGTCTGTCTCTGGAATTCTGTCATAACATAATTGTCTGAAGGTTTCTCTTCTTTGTCAGACTGTTTAAAGCAATGTTTTGTATATCACGTTTTTCATGCTTGACTGATCACAGCCTTTGGACTAGAAGCCAGTAGCTCTTGTCCCTGTTGCTTGATGCTTGGACTTTGTTTCTTTTTGATCAGATCAACGCTTATGTACAGACCATTATTATGTGTCTGCTACACATTTCTTGTCCACAAACTTGCTTTCTGTTTTGGGATCCAAATGGATGTTTGGTAAAAATCGTTTCACTTCTGAGCAGCATAATAATGTTGTTTAGGCAAAGTGAGATGGATTATAGTTTTTATTTGTTTGTTTAATTTTAATATAAATAATGATAAATGTTATCTAGAGTAATGTAGCTTACAAAATAAAAAAACAAAGAGAAATTACATTTCTTTTTCTAATAATTTGGATCTGTGACGGCTGTCGATTAAAAACATGATGAATGTTTCAAATAAACTCTGCATTTGATTTACTTTGACCAATAGGTTTGGCTTCAGCAGTTTGAAGGGTAAATTCCGGATGTCCTCCTTGCGGAGGCCTGTGGTTCTTTCAGAGGAAGATCCAATAGAGTAGGGCTTTATTGAAATTTTAAAACTGCGTCACAACATATAGTCTTGAGCAAATTAATTTGATTAAAGAAGCAAAAAACACTAGCTTTCAAATCATTCCTATTTTTAAATGTTATCGGGACACTAAATTCAAATAAATGCGCCAAAAACTGGTAAAGTCTTTGTCAAAGCGACTAAAGGAAATATTGAAAAAGCAAAGAAGTTTATACGAGTTATTAAATTTACTTTTGTGAAGCTCAATATTTACCTAAAAAATTTGACTTGATACTGCAGTCTACTTCTTTAGTTGATTAATATGCACGTGATCTACGCTGCTGCATGTAGACGCAAATCTCTACAAAGCAAATATTTAACGGTTTGTTTTTGAGGGAATTATTTACTCACAAGATTTCCGCCTGAAGTCATGTTTGCGGTGGTGGTAATCGTGGTAACGTCTGCTTGTCGGGTACTGGGTGTGGCTCGACCTGCTGATCTTCTGCGGTAACATAAACCGATGCATCCAGAAAGCAGAAGAAGTCCTCCGATAATGCTAAGCCATACGTCTGTGAGCAAATTCAACGCCAGAGTTATGAAATTTCATAAACTATTCTGACGCTGCAAGGGTAAAATTTCTTACAAAAATATTACATGATCGATATTGTAGAAACCAACACAGACTTAAAGATTTTTCTATTTAACCAGGAATATTTTGGAGGGATTCTCTAAAAAGACCACAGCGATAAACGCAACCAGAAAAGCGTTTGCGTTGCCAATTCGTGTATCAATCGCCTTATTCCACCTTCTATCACTCGTGAAAACCACTCAAAGGTCTTGAAGGTTTCGACTTGCTCCAGTGTACTGTATTTTGGCTTGCAGCGTGCACTGTCTTGGGTTTCGGAGAGACATAATACCCCCGTCTTTCTAGTGCTTACATCTATTCCGGCTTGGTTGCACGCAGCTGAAAACCGATCACGTGTACGTTGAAAACCCCAATTAGAGGATGCAAACAGCACCGAGTCGTCCGCAAAAATCCAAAGGCTAATCCTGAAATTTCCAACAGTGACACACCCTTGTCGAACCGGCTATGACTGTTTATCAAATCAAGAGAACTTATCAGGTAAAGAGAAGCGGTGACAGGACAAACCCTTAGTTGGACTTATTGTGAACGGTTGTGATATACATCCGCGGACACGGAAACAAACTCGTCAACAGAGTTACAATAGCTTGTTTGCCAGCAACATGCGACCGTCAGTATCGTACTGCCGCAGCACACCGCAAAGCGTTTCATGCAGGGGTGTAAGGAATAGGGTCGGATTAAATGAACTCGTGGTCCCGGGCAAAGTCGTGACCACGAGGCCCCCTAAACGCTTAGCGCAGCTGCGTAGCGTTTCACATGCTCTCGATTCAACTTTGCAGAAGCACTAGTCAAAAACATCAAAACTGATACCATTTGGCAGCCTACACTTTAGAGATAATTGGGAGTGACCCATGTACGGCAGTTCGTATGTGGGTAAGTTGTTCACAAGATAGTTGTATCACAAAAAAACGGTCGTTTTGCTACCGTGACACAACACAACAATCTTTTTTGTCATAGACTCTCTGATCATCTTCACTGCACAAAACGTCCATTCACGTATGTATTGAGGAAAGATATGTCTACACTCTCTCGCGGATCAAAACTTACACCCTGTAGAAAAAATCTTCAACGAAATATCACGCAAAATGTTTGCGCTGCAAAAGAAACTTTAATGTTTACACTGCAGAGGAAATTTTGCAAGAGGAACTATATTTGAATTATCAAGAGCTTGTGGAATTCTATCCAAACTTAAACATTATACAACACTACCTGTACTTAAAGTTGTCTATAACTCATTAATCCATCCCTACCTTAATTACTCAATCCTCAATTGGGGACGTGCTTCAAAT
>Ga0210059_1010158_pt1 | contig 14584 bp, 11 predicted proteins | sample Ectturendosymbi2_FD_188042 | JGI IMG/M metagenome (GOLD analysis project Ga0210059, IMG submission 188042) | Ecteinascidia turbinata endosymbiont from Florida, USA - Sample 2 (SPAdes) (version 2) | ecosystem: Host-associated > Tunicates > Ascidians > Unclassified | place: Key West, Florida...
ACACCTTTGGGTGTGTTGTAGGAGTATGGTGTTGACGGGTGCCTCTTGCCGGCCGTCAAGTAACTGTGTTCTTGCTCAGAAGATTGTCTCTGTCGACGGAGTGCAATCACAACCGTTCAGCGTTGGTGTTGGACTCCGACAATGGTGTGTGCTGTCACCACTCCTCTTCATATTCTATATCAGGGTTCCCTACACTCAGTCCTGTCGCCACGGGGGGGCTTAGCCCCCCAAACAAAGCTCCAAGTTCCCCCAAACTGAAACATGAAACACTATAAATGAGTTGATATTTTGTCAATTTTTGGAGTGTCAAGCCCCCCGCACAAACCCGAAGCCCCCCGGAGAAATGCAAAGCCTCCCTATTGCAAACTTTCTGGCGACGGTTCTGTCCACACTACGGCCCGCGGGCAAAATACGACCTGCGAAGCCATTTCGCCCGGCCGTAAAACACATTTCGCCAATAATGAAAAAATAATATTTACTAAAATGTGTTGATATGGTAGAATGTAGCATATACCGAAAAAATCACATTACACAAGATGTCTGGCCCTCGAACTGTTAGGCAATTGCTTATTTGGTCCTCTCCCAAAAATTTTGAAGAGCCCTGGTCTATATGAATTGGGTAGACAGTCACAGACGCGTCGACGAGGGTGTCACTGTTGGGAACTGCAGGATGAACCGTTTCCTTTTTGCCGAGGAATTGGTACTGCATGCGTGGATATTCTCAACAGGGTTTCAGCACGCATTTGATCGGTTTCCTGCTGCGTACGACTAAGCAGGAACGAAAATCAGCACTAAAACGATTGAGGTATTGTGTTTCTTAAGACTCCCAAGGTAGTGTATTCTGCAAGAGAGCGGAAATACACTGCAGGAAGTGGAGACGTTCAAGTAGGGGAAGGTTGGGTACGGTCGATACTTTTTTGCATTTTCGACCACTGCTACTTTATTTCAAGTCCAAACAAGCTCAAAATTTATCACACAATAAAGCAACTCTACATACACAATATCATGCCAAAACATGAAAACAACGCCCTTCAGAAAAAATTTTACAATCAATTTAAAAAGAGTAATTTTTCTGTCGAGCCCCATGCATGGGGCACACTCGACATGAGCATGGGGTACACCTGACCGGTCAGAAAAAGTTGGGTTGCATGCATTGCATAATGTTCATGTAATATCCCATGGAAAGTAGGCACTTGCTGACTGCCTCTCCACTTTTTTCACCTTCTAATTACCCACTATCACTGCATGGCAACACAGATTTGATGATTACCATATATTCAATTAAACCAATGCAGTATGCTGAAATTCATGCCTTACCATTCGAATATAATGTGCCTCTAAGCACATAACAAACCTAAAATGCTCATAGACTAGAATTATCCTGTACTGCATTCCAATATAACCCATCAAGCTTTACCTTGTTTAGTGGCAATGTGTGCCCCATTTTTTTCTGTCAGATGTGCCCCATGCATACCTAAAAAATAAAATGCAGAAGTACCAACTCAACTTTAAAAAAATTTAAAATCTGGCGTTATCAAATAATGTTGCACTGCCCTGACTACAACGTCACAAAAACTAAGAACAGAAGATGCTGATTAACGTGGGCAAAACTCAAAGCTAAATGCGATTTTATAAATTACTCTTGGGTTGCAAAAACACAACTTTCTCTGTAATTCGTAACAACGGCTGCCTATCAACGAAAATTTCACTTTACTACTACGGCTGGTATGAGACTAAATCACCATGGAAATTTTAAAGGTCAGCGTTTTCAACTTTTTGAACAAATCAAAAAAGACGACTGTGCCCCTAGTCCCACTGTGCACCACCTTCCTCTACCTATAGGGATGGTAAAAGAAAGAAACACATTTGGACTGCCCAAATTCAGTGAAAGAAACACATTTGAACTGCCCAAATTCAGCAAATTAAGTTTTGCATTTAATATTTTCGTCCCCATCCCTGTGCAAGAAGTGCTTTATTTTAAAGGATATACAAAAAATCACCATAATGGACGTTTCTGTGTCGGGAACCATCGATCAAAAAACGTATCTGAAAAAATTTGGGGGGGCTTCAGCCCCCCTGTTTTCAATGCTCACGATTAGCGAAGAATTCACTGACATGCAACTCTTGCAGTGTTTATCATGAAGGAACAGTTTCGTTGGGGAAAGTTTCGGGAGGTCTGCGGCCTAAATGTCCCCTGGTCCTTCGCAGCCTCACATCACTCCCCATGCATATATAGATCGGTGTACTTCTAAGTCATTACAGCACTACATCAAAATAATCATGAAGGCATTATTCATTCGTATGCCCTTATGCTTGTTTCATCTTGTTACTTGTTTCAAATAAATGTAATGCGCCAATAATCATATACTTTTCTACTACCGCCACGTGTGTATGCTCGCATTCTTTCATGTACCTGTGTGTTCCTTGTTACTGCGATGTAAGCCTCACACGTTGCGTGTGAAGACCTTATACACAGTAAACGAAACTTGCTTTATTTACCCATTTTCAACAGTTAACATCTCTTCCCGTAGATTTATGAGCGAAGCAAATTATTAGCTCCTCCCTTAATTTGGAATTTACCTGCCTAGATACTGGGTTTCACAAAAAACAGCTCACATACTTTCGAATAACTTGGAATATACTGACGGTGTATGTTCAGTTCCGATTGGCTGCAACTTCCATTTTGTCGCGTGAATGCGGCTCAGAATTTTTTACCGTCCCAGTGCATCAGTTAACGGCGATAATTCCTGGTTACCGCATTGGTGTTATTGAACAGTGTTGCCAGATGGTGTAATACAACGCAATTTTTCACAAAAATGTTGTCATTTAAAATGCTTGTGTGCATGGGTGTCGGAAGGAATTTTTCCAGGGGGGCACTGGTGGATTTTTCTGAATGTTTTTTGCAGAAGCACAGGTCGGTCTCCCAACTAAGCAACCTGACGTCTTGAAGTTGCCAAGCCGAAGCAAGGCAAAATAAAAGGCTCTCACCACTTTGTCCGCTAATAACTCTCCAATACTACTCTTAAGTTGACTGTTTCTTTCGATTATATTCAGATATACAACAAAAACGCCGATACACTTGAGCGTGAAGTCAGAAACACGTAACGTAATGTTTCGATGTAGAGTCGGAATTAGAATGACGACGGACAAAAGCGTTGGGCGTTCGAATGCGGCACAGGAAACCATGACCGACTGCAGTTATGTAGCTTTGCAGGCTATCATGTCGACGGTCGGACTGTTCGCAAACAAGTACATCGCGTTGAATCACGAATGGAATATTACTGGGAATTACGCAGTAAGAATGCACAAAACATTAAAGCAGAGCTTTTCAAACTTTTTTATGTTACAGCACACTAATATATTCTGAATTTGGCTGCGGCACACATACTTTGAAACAAATAGCCTAAGTTAAGATGAAAAGTATAAGGTTTTGTCAAAACATAAAACTTCCGCGGCACACAGTTTGGGAAACACTGCATTAAAGCAATAATGTGTCCACTATATAAGAATGGCCCCTTCGAGAAAGGGGCGTTGATAGGTTCGCGAGGGCTGACACGCAAAGCATAATGCAGGCCTGCCCAACCTTTTTAGTGTTGCGGGCAACTTTCACATGAAGAAATATACTGCGGGCCATAAACTTTTTGTGACGCAACAATAAGCTATTGTGACGTTACAAATACCTTGATTTTTGGTAACTTTTCTGTGATAACACGAGGTTATAATGACTTCTATAGTTGCCAACTTGTATGGATGTAAACCAAATCTAAAAAACTAACATATTTGGAAGCGTTTGTTATACAAGTTTTTGGGTGGTAGGCCCATAACAGAAACAACAGGTATAATTTTGGTGTGTTTTGATGGCAAATATACTTGAGTCTATAAAAAAATAGTACAAATTTAAAAGTCTGCTTACGAAATTATTACATCGCGGGTCACTTAAAACAACCTCGCGGGCCGCGGGTTGGACACCCTCGGCATAAAGCAACAATAAGAGGTTAAATGATGGCGTTGTGGAGCAGTGAGTTTTTGCAAGTGATTGCGTGAGCTTGTTAAAGCTTGCAGAAGTGGTTGCAACGTGTCATTAAGGCGGGGATATGGAACACACACAAAAGAAATACATGAAAACGACACATCGCTGCGAAAAAATTGGTCTCTGTTACGCGACAGCAAAATTTCTGCAACGTGGCAGAAAAAACAAAGTCGCTGTAGAATGCGCGGTCGAAAAAGATTCCCGTACGGAAAAAACCGCAAACCGCCGATGCAGCAAGAATGCACAAAGACGCAAAATTGCACGAAAATAACTAGCACTGCAAATGAAGATACATGCGAATACGGTGGTTACGTTTATATCAGGTTTTTTTGAGGAAAATGTGAGGTACCCGATATGAACCTGTAGGGACCCGATTTATCTGATTCTTTATCTGATTCTAGGGACCCGATTTTCTTTGATTCTGGGGACCCGATGATGATTTTCTCTCATTCTACGGACCCGATTTTCAATTCTAAGGACCCGAAACACCTCAAAAACCCTGGTTTATATGATGATTACAATAATAGGGCTGTAATGGGCAAGGGAAAAAAACGCAGCACGAAAAGCAAACCGAAGTTAGGCTAGCAAAACGTTTAGGCTTAATTCAACGGTTGCGTTTCAGCAACCTGGGGCTCACCTACAGAGACGAGCACTGCGCGGGACAGGGCGTAGCTCAACACTTTCAGGTGGGGTTGCCGAGTCGGCATTCTCCAGGGATGCCGGGCGTGGGAAATGACGTGTGATATGGTGACGTAGCCGGTGAAAACGTTTGGTTGTCCAAATTCGAAATGCTCGGGCCTGAGGGCGGAAACGATTACACAAATTGCTCGTAGCAAGATAGGATAAACGTATGGTCCAATCATAGGTGAGCAGTGTCAGAAGGGGTAAATTGGTCAGTGACAGACAGGAGTAGACGAAGGAAACTGTGGGGGAAAAATTTTCAATCTTCTGTGTGATGACGTTGACATTCGCTGACGTTAAGGAGTTGTTGAGAGACGGATTGTCCTCGTCCTGCAAAAACAGCCGAAGTTGCTGCTGCAGACGTGAAGCTTGCGCTACTTGTTCGAGGACAGAAAAGTAGGATCGCTGCTGAGAAGAAGCATCAAAGTACAAAACTGTGCTCGCGGTGTAATTAAAACGGGGAGTCGACATGTTGGTCATTGATAATGACATCGAAAGTTGTTGCATAGGCTCAGAACTGAATTGCAGCGTGTAATTGACGTAAGTGTAAATTCTACATTGAATGTTGAAGCGCTGAACTCGAAGCATGTGATATTCCTCGAGAGAAGGCGGGTCAAGAAAGACGACATTGCCCGAGTACAGCTGGACAAGCACTCGCCCGCGAGTCTGATCCTGATAAGCGAAGAGTGGCCGAAGACCAAACTTCGAGCCATACTGCAGTGAACGTAAGAGTGTTACGGTACTTTCCTCAGCTGTGTAAGAATGCCATGTTGAAAGGTATCCGCGGCTGGCGAGGCGAGGAGTAGTTGCAAAACCTCAGAGGGAAAGGGTTCAGCGACAACACGTAGAATCTGTAAAAGATAAGATTCCAAACGACACGCCAAGAAATTGACTTGAGCATATTTGATGTCTTTGATAGCAGATGACGCTTTCGCGCAAAGAGCTCGCGTTTCATTCTTGTTTTGTTTCGAGGGCATTGTGACGTTGGAATGTAACGACGCCGCGATAATTTAAACTCGCGCCCCCCCGTGCAACCAGTTTCACTTTCTTGCCTTCTCCCCCACAGCTGATGACGACAACGTCGCGTCGCGGCTGCTGTCATACAATCGTGCCAACCGCGCAGTTACCGTGCTCTGCAACCATTTGCGCGCCCCCCCAAGAACTTCAATGAACAAATGGGGAGGATGGCCGAGAAGGTCAGTTCGCGGTGCGACAGCCGTTGTCTGTGCGAAGAGTTTGGTGCGATTGTTACGTTCAATGTACACTGAGGACGCGACAGGATTTACCACGCACGCTGCGAAATCACCCCACGCAATAAAAAAAAACAAAGGATTACGTGTGGCAAGTCCTCAGTGTAGATTGGTCTTAACACCCATCTGTAAACTTTCTAAGTTTACGGTTTGTGAATATTTTCCCAAAGACTGTGTTCCTGTCTGGAATAAGAAGTTGTTACGTCCATTCTGCTCATAATCTAATCAGTTTCCACAGATTTTTTTGATATCCATGAACGACTTTACCTAATAATTCATTTTTTTGTCTTTTTCATTAAATCCTTCCTTATTCATCACGTGATACCCAACCTGTCGGTCACGGTCTACTGGTTAGCAGCTGCTGATTGGCCCAAAGTTGATTTCCAGGTGTGTTGTGAAAAAAGAAAGTTTTTTACAGCAGCTGTAAAAACGCGTACGTAGGGCTGGGTTCAAGTAACAAAAATTTATTGTTTAAGTGGTAATTTCCAACAGATTACTTAAGTAATTCAAGCAAATCAGGAAAATCGACATTTAGACTTAAAAACATGCAAGTACATGAAAATCCTTGCAATTTTTAAATCGCATATTGGGTGCATAGCTTTTTGTTTTCCAAACAATTTCGAATAAGACACAAATTATCAGTCATCTCATCACACAATGAAGATCTTAGCCTTGATATATTCATTTTCTTATTTTGATGTTTGCACCACACACGAAGTCCACAAGAGCACAAGCACACACTGTCTCCACAACGCAGATTGATAGTAACAGACACAACGTTTTGTAACGGCGTTGGGTTCAGGACCACAGGATTGCAGATACAACTGTTCGCTAACTCGTAACACTTCGTACAGCACTACATTACAAACACTTCCTTAACACAGCTGTTCGCAAATTTGTAAAATATCGTACAAGACTGCATCCAGAGTAGGACACAAATTGTATGGTAAGAATTAGAGACCAACCCTGGCCCACGCCAGGTGAATACAAACAAAGCATAGTGGGAAAATCTGATTCAGACGGGTTGTACTTAATATTAACAAAGACCTCAGATTGTGGCAACACATCAGCTGAGGTTAAGCCAGCGTGCAGGCCAATTATACTTAGCCAACTGTCATTCACCTAGCCGTCTTACGTAATACAATTATAACCATCGCGTAGTTCCTTGTGTTAACTCGTTAAAAGCGAACCATCATGCGTTGCTATTCTGCGCGCGCGTGTCTTGCTCAGCGGTATTATCTTTTAACGAACAGCGACCTGAACAAACATTTGCAAAGCTTTAACTTCTTTAAAGGCAAATTACATGAAATATCAAGTAATGGCAAAATTACTTAATAAAGTAATAAGTAAAGGTTTTCAAGTAAGTAATTACTTCAACCCAACCGTACACATACGTGTTTCGTTACCACGCCAACGATTGCTGTCACTAAGGTGCAAAATTTTGCCGCCTCCCTTGTTGCTGCGATTTTTTTGGTGCGGATGATGTTTGAGCGATCGAAAAATTCTGCTGACGTCAGCGGCGGTGGCACGAGATGATCTTGCGCCAGAACTGCACTTAGCCTGGTGCGCAATACAAACAATATGTTCCCTGAAACATCTTTGGTGGAAGTAGAAGCCAGTGACGCGTTAGGGCAGGGGGTGGGCCAAATACGGTCCGCGGGCCCCAACTGGTCCGCTGAACATTTTTTGCGGACCTCTTATACATAATGCAAAATTTAGTATTTTTTTGTAATAAAGGAACATGCAACAAAATCAACTTAGTTTAAATTGTAAAAAACACAACTATGTTAAAAATAAAAAACATTACAATATATTATATTTTGTATGAAAGCCGGGGTTCCCAAGCGGAATTGAAAGAATTGTGAAATCGTTTTTCAAGACATTGAAAAAGTATTGATTTTTTCCAAAATGTACACAAAGTATTGAAAAAGTATGGAAATTCCAAATTCAGCCATTTGTTTATTCAAATTTTGTTCTAACCGCTAATAACAGTTATGCAGAATTTTTGCATTGTGTTCCATAAATAAATTTTGGAGAAATTAAGATAAGTGATAATATTGAAATTTTGTCATTTAGTATTTAAAAAACATGGAAAATGTTTATTGAAAATGTGTGGGAATCCTGCAAAACGTAGAATTTGTGGAGGCTATCCCTTTGCTGGTTACAGACAGAACAACGTGGCCCTGACTGAAAAAAGTTCCCCCCCTCTGCGTTGGAACCGCATTGTGTGTATCCATTTACTTGGGGGGCTTTAACAGCTGTCTGTTGCAGGTGCAAAATGTACGAGGTACCGATCGAGAAAGTCTAGGGTTTAAACAGCTGTCTATGGTTTGCAGGTGCAAAAAGTACCAGGTGCCGACCGAGAAAGTCTACAACAACACTGTAAACGAAAAGCGTGTTTTTATCCACGGTGGTGGATTTCTAAATACACTGCAATGTCGGCGTGGTAAGTGGACTTTTTTGCACAGCAAGGGGTGGATTACGCAATGCATGGCGTGGGGAATGGAAAATGACCGACTGGCGTGCAGTGTTGATGAAAACAAAATCCACTTTTTAGTAGCGAACTGCTTCGGAACGCTACAGCAGAACAAATATGCCATATGGTAAGGAAGTTCTTTTAAAAAATCCTCTGCACCAATCATTGAAGAAACTCCATTATGACGTGCAAGCGGTGCACTGAGAACACCTTCGCGTTTCCGTTTTTTGTTCTCCCCTTCTCGGCAGTGGATCTCAGTTTCACGCAGACAGAAAGATGATGATTTGGCATGATGCTCATGTCGACTGCATGATCAGTGGTCTGCTTTCGTCGGCTTGCTATGAATGTACGTAACTTGTTGAATATATTGTTTTTCATCGGAAGCTGTTACTGCCGTATTCATTCCGTTGGTCCGTAGTGAGAATGTGCTGCAGGTGCGAACTTCTACTGTGGTGTTTTTTTCAGTGCATTGAGCTTCAACTGAAAGTGCGACATCGACTGATTTCCAATGTAATATATTTATCTGTGACATGGTCCTCATCGAGTTGATTGCGTTTTGCTCTCCACCTGACGTGTTGATGCAGGGTTGCAAACTGATGCAGAATAATCCAGTTCGGTCGTTGAATCGTCAACGCTAATGGAGTTTTGTTCCTGCTGTATTTTAGAGCACATACAAGACCACAGAACCGCCCTGCCTTACGTTCGTTCGCCACCTGCTGCATTTTTAAATAACCGACAATTACATGTGTCGCTAAATGATCCTCATTACATTTAATGATCCTTTTGTTAAATTTAAAGTATAGATTGCTTAGAGAATGCTTAACCAACTTATGCAGAACCCGGTTCAAGTATAACCAGGGCTGTGGAGCCGGAACTCAAATTTCAACCTCCGGCTACAACTTCAAAGATTTTGGTTCCGGCTCCAGAACAAGTTGGTCCATTAAGAACTAAAAACGATTGTAATATTTGTATAACTCGTTTGCCATACAAATTTATGTCTGGAACGGGAACCCACAGTTCTGGCCCCGACTCCAACCTTCCAAAATTGCTTAGCTCAGGCTCAAATGCCCTGGGTATAACTCGACAGCATTCGTGCGCGCCGTTGGTATAACTTGCCCAAAAATCGCAAATATATTCCCAATATCACCGAGACTTACTGAAGGGTTGGGTGCGTTCGTCAACAACATAGCAATTATTACCGAGCTTACCTAACACGTAAAAGGAACTTGTTGGACTTCTGAAAATGTTTGTGTCAAAAACAAACACAATTTCACGAAGAAAGATATGGGAGGTAAGCTTAATAAACACACCAAAAAGCAAAATGTGAAAATTCCGTCAGTAGCCCTCAAAAGGTGGTCGCTTGGAGATCGTATTCTGCAGAACGCTTGCGATTCTGTGTGCACAATGCAACAAAAGTACGTTAGGACAATTTGCAGGTGATGAAATTGCACTGACCAATGAACGCTGATTTCGCTTCGGATTTGAAACGGAAGATGTCGTTCGAGTCCTTATAAGTTTTTGTTCGCACCCTGCTGTGAAAAAGCTAAAAATGCGACACGCAAATTGAGGAGCCAACAGAAAACTACGAACCCGGCAACAATGCTGCTGTGTGCTTTGTTCAGCTGACTTTGTTGTTGAAAAGGCGCGCGACTTAACGGTGGCATGTGTGTGCAGTGGTCGCTACTCAAGTTCATCGTATCAGCAATACTGCCCCTGTTGGAGAAAAAAAGGTACATTCAACAGGCTTTTATGTCCACCGATTGCTTTCAAGCAAAGGTGAGTATTGAGAAGTCATATGCCAGAAGAGGTTTACTGTCGATGGTCAGTCAGGTATATGATGTTTTAGTTAGGGCTTGTTCAGCCCTTCATCCTGCCAGCGCGTAAACTGCTGCAGGAGGCTTGCCAAGACCAGTTTGCTTGGGATGAACCGTTGAGTGAGGCACAACAAGAAGCCTGGAATGTGTGGCTTCAAGGTTTGCCAATGCTCGAACATGTCTCTCTCTCACGAAGTTTTAAGTTGCCTGACCAGGCTGTTAAAGACATGGAGTTGCATGTTTTTCGTGATGCTAGCCTGAGCGGTTATGGTGTTGCTTCCTATGTGCGCGTAATATATGCGGACGGTACTGTTGTTTGCAAGTTTTGCACGGGAAAACCAGAGTTGCGCCTCTGAAGGCTGTGAGTGTACCTCGTCTTGAGTTGACGGCCGCTACTATTGCTGTGAAAGTATGTGCGTTTATTTGTCGTGAACTCGAGTACGATTTTAATCGCGTAATATTGTGGACAGATACAATGATTGTCCTTTGAGATGTGCGTAACACTTCCACGCGTTTTCATTCGTTTGTGGCTGATCGACTTGAGCTTATTCATTCATTGTCAACGCCTAATCAGTGGCGTCATGTGCCTCCTAGAAAGAACCCAGCTGACATTGCTTCTCGTGGACTGTTGCCTAACAAGGTTGACGTTGGTGGTCTGTGGTCTGATGGACCTAGTTTTTTATATGTTAATGAAAACAGTTGGCTAAAACAACCTGATAACGTCGCTCAGCTTTCCCCAGATGATCCTGAGCTGAAGTTTAAAACCTGCAGTGTGATGGAGGAAACGTCTGTGGATTTTCTGCGTCGACTGTTGGAACAGTGCTCTACGTTTAAGGCTGTTCGGCACTACACAGTATGGTGGTTGCGTTTCAAGCAGTATTTTAAATGGAAGCACTCCGGAGGTATGCCCCCAGCAAAGGGTCGTTTGACCACAGATGATTTTGAGGACGCTACAACTGCTGTCATACAATTGGTACAGTGGGATGCGTTTCCACAAGCAACGAGGCAGTTGCCTCAACTTCATCACTGTGAGCCACTGGACCGCCTGCTTAATGATAAGCAACTTCGAACGATGTCATGTTTCCAGCGATTGAAATCATTAAGTCTGTTCATTTTGGATGGCGTTATGCGGGTAGATGGCCGTTTGACAGTAAATATCCCGTGATACTGCCGTGAAGTTATCCTGTCACTGAGATGATTATTCGTTTGTATCACGAGAATAAAGGCCATAGTGGAACATCCCATGTTTTAAACTGCATCCGTAAGCGATTTTGGATTATACGTGGCCGTGCGGCTGTTCGAAAGGTACTGCATTCGTGTTTTAAATGTCGCCTTTGGAACACGGGTGTTTGCAATCAGTGTATGGCTGATCTTTCGGAGGCTGGAGTGTCTGCTGGCAACCCCCCTTTCATTGCAACAGGGGTGGATTTAATCAAGGCCTTCTAGAGGGAGAAGGCCTTTCAACGTCTTGATGACGTCACCAAAGAGAGGCCTTGTTTTCGGAAAATTAGGATACCATGACGCAATAAGGGTTTGTGTTTTCTTCGTTTTGAGTCGAAATACCACTGTTACAGCAAGTTTCCCTTTAATTTCAAATTAGTCCGCTCTGTTCGCGCATTCAGTGTCGCCCTTGCTTCAGCCCTAAGCGCACGGCGCTTCACTTGATTGCTACGCTTAGTCTGTGTTCTGGCCGTCTGTGGTGGTCAGTCAGTGAGTGGCTTCGTATGGAGCGTGTATACTTCGGCTTAACCGACGACGACGTAGTTTAGGTTTCTGCCATTCGTAGATGTGGCCTGTTTTCTGGTTGATAACGAGATTTGTACCACTGTATTGTTTGCTGCAGCTTGGGCGACGAGGGTCGCGCTGCTTCGTGTAAACCGTTTATCTTATATCAAACGTCTTGAACCGTAAATGTCACGTTAAACAAAGTTCCGCTACAACTAACGTTACTTGCTGTAACAACCGCATTGAGAAGATCAGTAGTGCAGCGACAAAACCTTGCTCTGTGCTGCGGCTTTGACTGTGGCTACTACTCGTAGTGTTGCGTTGTAGGTGAACTTGTTGGCCCCTAGTTTATTACGTGGCAGCGGATTTAGTGCTTGTTGGCATTCTCAGCTGGTAGTGGAAGTACCAGAACGAATACTGTAGAAAACGTATGCTTTAGGACTGGGCGGTCGTCATGCCACTGGAAGGACAATTCTTGTGTTGGGCAGTTACATTGTCTGTACTCGCAATTGCGTTGCATAAGAACTTTCCGGAAAAATGTTCTCGTGTCTTCGTCGTTTTGATTGCCGCGAAAGCGACGGCATAGGCCATGTGTATGCAGGACTGCAGTTTGCAGGGCTACAGACTGAGGGCACTCTGCTAGCAAGGACTGCTGGAAGAACTGGTGACGTTATGTAAGCGAGCAAACCACATGAAACAGTTTTACTTAGATAAAATGGGACCAATTCATGGAAATACTGTAGGTCCACCATTTCTATTTATATTGCTTTCAGTTGTTAGTATACATGTATATTCTGTGTGATAGCCAAATAGTGCCGAACAAATGCTGAGCACCTCGTTGCAAGGGCGACTACTCTAACGGACCGAAAGTACATACTTTCAAATTTCCCATTGATGAAGCACTGAAGCAAAAGTGGATACATGCCATCCGTAGGGACGACTTCGTACCAACACTATACAGCAAGGTAAGCACATATGATATCGCAGAAATGCTTTGAATCTAGAGACATGGTTTCATTCACAATTTATGGCAAGATTGGTTGCTTTTTTGCCTGGCTAGAAATTAGCTAATGGCAAATACGTGTTTCGTTTCTCCTGATTTAGCGGGTGAGGATAATGAGGCCCGCGATGTTACTGTTAAACGATCTACTCTTTTCGGGCTGGCGGTGTGTTCCTCTCATGTGATAACTGATAACCTAATGCACCGTATCTCATTAACTGTTTGCGCACAATGGTGTCACTTGAATATTTTAAGGTGCGCGAGAAACATTTCCGAAACTCTTGAAATTCGCTGGGAACTTCCGCATTTGATAAACTGGACGACATCTGTCAATTTCACCGAGTGATATGGTTCATGTATGGGCAAATGCGATTGATGACGCAGTGTTTACAGTTATTGCTACGATTCAACAAGCGTTTACTTTGAGTTGAGTTTTAAGCGTGTTGCCTACGTGGTTTTCACACGCTAGGTTATATTGTCGTGAGCTACGGTGTTTAGACTTTTTGCGCTGAAATTTAGTTATTTTTGTCCAGATTGCGGTTTTACACAGTGGAGACAAAAGTGAGTTTGGTTATATTATTGCTTTGCCGTATCGCCATTTCGTGGTCGCATTTGTGAGGTAGACCGTTAAACAGCGGATTTGTTCTTGGATGTACTCCGAGTGCGTGCATATTTGTCTTAGCCTTCAGGTCTAGCGATTTGCCAGGCTGCTATACAGGTCAGGTATTTAAGGGCTCACTGCCATCTCTGTAAGGGTACCCCCGGCTAGTCAAACTCAGACGAAGCCAGTTTTCCTGGTCGTTCGTTACATTGGTGTTTGTCAGGTCTTTCTCGGCCGAAGATCTACTTTTCAAGTGGCCGACCCACCGTGATCTACTGGTCGGTGTTCCCTGAAAAAATTTTACACTGAGCAAATGTTTTGTTATAGTGAGCATGAATATTTTGGGGCTGAGTTAACGGAGTTCTTCATGAATTACAAACTTTGTAAATTATTAAAGTATAAAATCTTATCAAAACACGAACAGACAATACAGTTGCTCCTGAAAGGGCTGCGCGACGAGCTCAAAAGCGTTCGGTTTCTGCCCAAAAAATGTTAATGATATTTTACTTTCACATCATCTCCAAGCTCTTAAGGTCATATTTTACTTTATCATCATCTAGGAGCTTTTCGAATCACGCATGCAGTTCTATCGTATGTTGTCGACCTTCAAGGTTCCGGGCGGTCTCGTACTTATCCGGTCCTTCTTGCCCTGCGTCGCGAAACAGGCGAAAGCGTTTAGAGTTCGCGATTATTCAGGAGCGGTCGTAAGTTTCCGGAAAATTTCGGTGCTGTGTAGGAACGTCAATAAGGTCGTCCGCCAGAACGGGCTTCAAGGTCAACACCAACATGAAAACTAATTTCGTTCGTAGGCAAACGCTCCCAGCTTGATAATCCGAACACAAACAGAAGAGCTTGAAGAGAGAACACATGTTAAGACGGATTGGCTGCAGGAAGAAACTACAAAACCATCGCCCACCTTAATCCGCGAGTTGGGGTTGAGCATGATGTACTTGTTCTGGCCTTGTATGTTCTCAGTCCACGACACGAGCCACGTGACCGTGTTGTCG
>Ga0210059_1010159_pt1 | contig 14581 bp, 16 predicted proteins | sample Ectturendosymbi2_FD_188042 | JGI IMG/M metagenome (GOLD analysis project Ga0210059, IMG submission 188042) | Ecteinascidia turbinata endosymbiont from Florida, USA - Sample 2 (SPAdes) (version 2) | ecosystem: Host-associated > Tunicates > Ascidians > Unclassified | place: Key West, Florida...
GCTGCAAACGATCATCCATAGATTCACCTATCACGTCCTGCAACAGAAAAGACATTCGTTAAAAATGGGTTTTTTATCGAACAAAATATGGGTACGCATCTTTTTGGGTCACCCTGTATGAGATTGCTTTGGCGAATTTGGAGACTTATTATTCGTTTCCGAATTTGTCTGATGAAAACAACGTTTTACGATATTCTCAAGGTTTCATTGAGGTTAGGAGAGGTGACGAGGGCGGCTCAACACGACAAAGACAATGGGTTGAAGTTCAAATTTCAGAAGGTAGTTATGATCTCATTGACATTGCAGAAACCTTCAAAATTGCAATGAAACGAAATGGGCATAACGATGATGCTGTGAAGATTTCAGCAAACACCAACACTTTGAAAAGCGTCATGGAAATTCAAGGCGACTTTCAGGTTGATTTCAGAGAGCAAAATTCAATTTCAAGCGTTCTTGGATTTAGAAATCAGGTTTACAAAGAAGGTATTCACAAATCGCAAAATGTCGTCAACATCTTATAAATAAATTCAATTCTCGTGAATGTTGATGTGATTGGTGGGTCTTATGTGAATGGGAGAATGCAAAACAAAATTTACAGTTTCTTTCCAAACGTGTCACCTGGTTACAAAATCGTTGAGAACCCGAGAAACCTTGTGTATCTTCCAGTGATTTTAGATAAAATCAATAAAATGGAAACAGTTGTCACAGACCGAAATGGAAAACAATTGAATCTTCTTGGAGAAAACCTGACAATCAGATACCACTTGAGAGAAATATAATTACATATAATAAACATGTCATACACAAATGTATCGGCAAAAATTTCTGAAAATCAACAGCAAAAACTGAAACACGCCGTTGATACAAAGAGTCCCGTGAGCATTCATCTCGGCTACAAAGATTTGTGTGGGAGTGATGTTCTTGCTTTGACGAATTCGCAAGTGAACAGAATGACAAAAGCTTATCAGGATGGAAAAGTCATCACAATAAAAATGAGGAAACGTCAGGTTGTTCACAATATGAAAACAGAGGTGAGTTCCTTTCGTTTTTAGCTGGTTTAGCTGCAAAGGCCCTTCCATTTTTGACAAAGACCGTTCTCCAAACATTGGCGAATGGGGCACTTTCAGGGGTTGGGTGGGCTTTGGCCCAAAAAGCGACAAACAAGGCGATGGGAAATGGGTTGTGTTTGAAAAAAGGCTCAAACATCGCAAGAGTTGAAACAGACGGTCAAGGGCTGTATTTGAAACCATACAAAGGTTCGGGGCTTGGCATGGTTGGAGATGGTTGGTATTTGAAACAGGGGGGTCAAGTTGTTAGCGGCCATGGCCTTCTTCTTGGTCCAAATTCTCCGTTGAAGAATACTCCAGTTCTCGGCTGGCTGTTTTGAAAGTGTTGTGAATTTTTTGGCATTAAATGAATGTGTAAATCAAAGGAAAAACGAATTAAGCAAAAAGTTATGCAAGACATCAACCAGCATAAAAGTCAACACATCAACCAAGCCATTGATGAGCAAAATAAATGCAAAACAGTAATAATTAACCAAAAAAATTACCAACAAACAAATCAACATTTGAATAAACGCATCAACCAAATTGTAAAGTAAAGTGATTTTTCATTCATTTAATAAAAATGAATAAGGGCCATTTATACAGACTTCAACAAATACATGAAATCGAAAAAGAAATCCAATTTGAAAAAATTAAACAAGAGTCAGTCTTTAAAAAGTATCATCGTGTGATCAATTTTTTTCATGTTTGTTTCATACTTCTTCAGTCTTGTATGTTTTTGTTGAATACGGCTTTTTAACCAATTTTCAAGAAATCATAGGCAACATTTCAGGAAAGATTTTGCAAGGATTTAACTTGCTTTTTGGAAGTGTCTCAATTTTTCTGAAAGTAATTGAAAAACACCTTTTCAAGAAAAATTCAGAAACATGAGAAGCAACAAACTTTGATTGAGAGCCAAATCAACTCGATTCGAAACATGGTTTCGAAAGCATTGTCAAACAATGAAATTTCTGAAGATGAGTTTAAAAAAATCCTGTTTGAAACAGAAAAATATAGGAAGAAAGTTGAAACATATAGAAAGTTTGAAGAAGTGGATTTGGAAATTGATAAGATGTTGCCAAAGAAATCGGAAAGTTCTGTTTAGAATAAATGATTCAAATTGAGAATGTGATTTTACCAAACAAACCGTTGAGCAACATTGAAATCGAAGATGTGGTGAAAAAGATCGGTTTGAAAAACTTTCCTGGTGTTTTCTTGAGAGACACTTTGCCAAAGGAACCAAAACGAAATGAGTGCGTAATTAAGAACCCGGACGACACTTCTGGAGATGGGATGCACTTGGTCGGGTGGTTCAAACGTGGTGATAAAAAGTGGTATTTTGACTCATTCGCATTACCTCCACCAACTGAACTGAGCAACTATCTCGGTGATGTGTTCTATCCAACTGAGCAAATTCAACCGAGGCAAGCAGTTATTTGTGGCCATCTTTGTCTTTTTGTTTTGAAAGAGATGAAAAAAGGAAAGCACCTCCAAGAAATAATAAACTTATTTTGGTGATATAATAAATGACAGGTGATAAATTTGGAAGAACTCCGACAACAACAAGTCAAAATGTGACTAACGTGGTCGGATTTTCACATGAATATGTGAACAGCAACTTTTTGCGAAAAGGTCAAGCCATTGACAAGTCTGGTCAAAGCATTGTGAATCTTGGATCACCGCGAGGACCAATGGACGCAGTGAGGAAGAAGTATGTCAATGAAATATTTTTCAAAAGAGGTAAACCAATCGATATGGATCAAAAGGCAATAAAAAACGTATTGCCTCCAACCGAAGAAGACGATGCGGCGAAGAAAGGCTACATCGACTTGAAAGGTGCCGGTGGAAGTGATTTGGATATCCGGAGTCATTTAGTGAAAAACGTGAGATGGCTAGAAGAAGATCATGACTTGGTGAATCGAGCATATGCTTATTTTGTAACAGGCAAAAGGTTACCAATTGAAGGGGGCACTATGCAGGGTGACATTTGGATGGGAGAGCATAGAATAAAAAACATAAACTCAAATACACAAAATGAAGTTGAAATGGTTCCGAAACAGTGGATTGAAGAAAATTTTTTGAATCGTAAAACCCTGCATCGACTATGGCAAGAGATTTAGATATGGATGGGAACCATGTCTCATAACTGAGAGCACCAGAACCAAATCACCACACAGCGCCAAAAGCGTATGCAGATACGAAGCTGTCGCTTTTGGGTGGGGACATGCGGGGAGGGATTGGGATGGGTGGAAACAAGATTTCACACTTGGGCGAGCCTCTGCATGACAATGATGCACTTCGCCTAAGTTCTGCAAACGATTATTATCTTAGACGTGACGGGTCCAATTGGATGCACACTAACTTATCCTTAGGCGTACGAAGAGTAAGAGGTGTAGCAAATCCATAAACTGATCAACATGGTGTTAATTTACGAACACTTCAAGCTTCCGCAACAAGTGTTTTAGAAGAAGCAACCGCTGCAGCCAACACAGCAGTCGGTGACGCGATAACAAACCATGCAAACATTTTGAATCGAGACATCAGAACAAAAAGTTTGAACTTGAACCCACAAGGAATAGCAACAAAAAATTTCAGCATGGGTGAACAATATCATATTGCTGGGCTTCCAGATCCAATACTTGAACACAAGGCTGTCAATCTCAGAACGTTAAACCGAAAAATTGAGGAGAGGTCTTTGAGACCTGGCGGAGAAAATCAAATAGTTTGAGATCTTCAAATAAATAACCACAAAGTTTTTGGATTGGCTGATGCAGTCACGCCAACTGATGGTGTTAACAAGAAAATACTGGACGCTGCAGTTAATTCGCTAAGGTCAGAAAACGAACAGTTGATACTTGCAACGAATGAAAATATAAACCGAAGAGTTATGTTTCTTGATGGGACTTCTCTGCCAGAAGCTAACATGAATTTCAGTGGCCAGAAAATAACGAATCTTGGACAGCTGGTTGAACCTGACAATGCTTCTACAAAACGATTTGTTGGTAATATTCTAAGGAAGAGAACCATTCATGTAAATCCTGAGGGAGCCCAAGAAAACTTGAAGATGAATAATCATATAATTCCGGACTTGCGAATCCAACCGAACGAAACGATGCAGTCCATAAACACTACGTCGATTCCCAAATCCAAAATCTTCGGGGTTTGGTTACCAACCTCACTCACCAGGTTGACACTCTGCAAACCCGTGTCGTGATACTCGAACGACTGTCGCATGGGGGACTGGCTGAATGAGTAAATTTTTCAGAGTTATAATAAATGTTTTGCTCATTACCTGATGACATTGGAGATAAAAAGTATTGCATCCCTTGGAAGCAAAACTTTTAGACTTATGACTTTCAAAATTACTCTTCGCTTGGAAAACAAAAATTTTGAACGAAATCGAAAATGCTTTTAGTGTTTGGCAAAATGTTTGTAATTTGAAATTTGAAAGAGTTTTAGATGGTAGTCAAGTGATGAATATTGCATTTTTGACAGATGATGAAAAGCAAAATGCGGAAATTAACTGATCTTACAAACTAAATAATAAAAAATCTGGCGCTTTGGCGCATGGGTTCTACCCTGAAAATTCCACATTGTCTGGCCATTTGCATTTTGACAATGAGAAATGGTCAGACCAGAAAACAATTTCAGGGGATGGGAAATACAATTTATTTTCAGTCGCTGTTTGCGAAATTGGTCATTGCATCAGACTGTTTCACAATACTGAAGACAAACACAGTATTATTCTCACAATTTACAAGCATGGATTCAGTGTCGAAAACAAGAACGAGATACTTTCTGAATCTGACATTAAAACAGTGCAAGAAATGTATGGCGCAGCAAAACATGTAATTGTTACGGCAATTTTTAACCCTAACAAAGCAAAAGTTATGATTAAAAATATAAAAAAGGACTCAAAGACAAAAAGGGTTAAAATAATTTACACTTTAAAGCCGAAACACTTCAGCGAAGAAAATATTTCTGAAGAATTATTTGAAAATCTCTTGAAAAAACTGGCTGACATGAATCATGCTGAATTTGTGGCTGAGAATTTTGGGGATAATGATTAAATTAAGTTTAAAAAATTTATCATAATATAAATGATTTCAAGACCAACAATGATTTGTGTATTGAAAGAAAATACCAAAGGATTAACTCACATGAACAAAAAACAAATGTGGAAAATCATTGAAGGAAAAGGGTTGACTGACAAAGCTTTTGAAATTGAAAAGAATCGAGAGAGAAGACTGTGTATGAGGTCAATGGAGGTAATTGACCTCGAAAAAGACGAAAAATTGTTTTTTTCAGAAGATATGGGAGGCGGTGAAATATTATGGAAAATGCTATAATTTTTTCATATACAACAACGGCAAAGCGTGGGAAAATAAAAAATTAATGTGATTGACAATTAACCAGATTCAGAAAGAATAACAAAAAAAATTTGTTATTTTTTGTGAGTACAATGATAAATTGTGGTTAAAAGATTTTTTTATCATACAATAAATGAAAGATAAAACGTTGCAAAAGTTGATAAACCTTGTCGGTGATGGATTTTTGAGAGAATTTCTCGGGAAAGAGAAAACTCTCAAACAATTAAGAGCTGAGGCACGACTTCGGGGCTTCAATGAGATTTCAAAACTCAAGAAAGCACAATTGAAAAATTTGCTTTCAAAACCAAAGATTTGGATCAATTGAGAAAACGAAATCTATTGGTGAAAGCAAAGAAACTTGGAATCAAAAATGCCACAAAGCTCATAAAGACACAACTCATCAACGAAATTGATGATAAGGTTTTCAAATTGACGGAGGAAAAACAGTCTTCCTTCAAGGGCTTCACAAATCAATTTACATTAGAACCAAGTGGTGAAACTACATATGACCCAGAATCATTTTTGACTGCTGTGAAACGAATGGCACTCTCAAAAATGCAAACCCAAACCAAAGTGAAAATAATTCTGAGAGCACAATTGGAAAAGACAGATCCCCAGTCTGGTCAAAGCCTCGTGAAAGAACATCAATTCAGATCAAAAAATGAAATTTTTCTTGAATCAACAGACAAGAACGAATTGTGGATTCTCTTGGCAGAACAAGTCCTCGAGGACCTTGCAAAATTTCAGATGAATGGGAATGGGTGGATATTTCACTCAGTTGTGGCACTTGATATTCACACTGTTGGATATGAGCCATTGAACGGAAGTTCTTGGGTTCCTCTTCCGAAATTTCTGTCGAGCAAGAAGGTGATCGTCAATATGAAGAATGCTGATAACCAACGCTTCAAATGTTGTATCGCAAGAGCTTTGAATCCAGTTGAAAAAAACCAGATCGGATCACAAAACACTTGAGAAAACAAGCAGAGTCTCTCAATTTCAAAGGAATTGAGTTACCAATGAGTTTGCAAGCAATTGACAATAGACTCAATACAGAGATAGACTCAATACAGAGATATCTGTGAATGTATTTGGATTTGATAATATTTCAAAAGTTTATCCTTTGAGAATATCAAAATTTAAAAGGCAAAGAAATTGATTTGATGCTTCTTGAGAACAAGCATTATTGTCTTGTCAATAATTTGTCGAGACTAATGTCAATGCAAACCTCAAAATATCGTGGGGAGATTGTGATTTGTCGGAGATGTCTCAATCATTTTCCAAATGAGAAAGCTTTGGAAAAGCATGAAGAAAATTGCCAGAATCATGATGCAACCAAGGTTGTTCTTCCAGAAAAGGGTTCAATCTTGGACTTCAAAAACCACAAGCATTCGATGATTGTGCCAATTGTGGTTTATGCCGACTTTGAGTCATTCACAAAACCGATTGACTCATGTCAACCGGATCCTGACAGAAGCTTAACGAAAGCTTACCAAAAGCATGAACCGTCAGGATTTTGCTTTCACGTGAAGTGTCTTGACAAATGTTCAGAACCAATCTTGTTTACAAAAACAAGAGAGGAAGAAAATGTTGCTGACATCTTCGTGGACATGCTTGAGAAGGAAATTGACCGAGTTTGGTCGTCCGAAGTGAAAGAGATGATTTTTTCCGAATATGACCGGGCAAAGTTTGAAAAAGCAAGAGAGTGCTGGATTTGCCAGAAACCATTTGAAGGCGGTGATGAAAAAGTGAGAGATCATTGTTACTTTTCCGGGCAATTCAGAGGAGCGGCTCATAATAAATGTAACCTGCTTTTCAGAAAACCGGAACATGTGCCAGTGATATTTCACAACCTTTCAGGTTACGACTCACATCTCTTCATCAAGAATCTTGGGAAAACACAAGGTCAGATTGACTGTATCCCGAACAATGAGGAGAAATATACAAGTTTCTCGAAAAGTTTTAACGACAAAAACAAGAAATTCAAATACAAAAATCGCTTTATTGATTCTTTTAAATTTATGTCAAGCAGTCTTGACAAACTTGTAAACAATCTCAAACCAGATAAGTTCAAAAACTTGAAGCAACAATTCAATGACATTGAATTCAATGACATTGAATCACAAATTCAATGACATTGAATTGTTGGTGCGAAAGGGAGTCTTTCCATATGATTGGTTTGAACTGTCTGAAAAAATCTTCCGCCAAAGGAGGCATTTTATTCGAAGTTGAATGACTGTGAAATCACAAAGACTTTGAACATGCACTGAAGGTGTGGAAACATTTCAAGATGACAAGTTTCTGTGAATACCACGAACTGTATCTCAAGACAGACGTTCTTCTGCTTGCAGATGTCTATGAAAATTTCAGAATTGTTTGCATGAAGAACTATGAATTGGATCCAGCATGGTATTACACCGCTCCTGAGTTGGTTTGGGTTTCTTGTCTGAAAAAGACGGGGATTCAACATGAACTTCATTCTGATCCGGATATGCTTCTGATGATTGAGCAAGGCATTCGTGGAGGAGTCTCAATGATTTCAAAACGATATGCAAAAGCCAACAATAAATATATGGGTGAGAAATTCAATCAGAATGAAAAATCAAAATTCATCCAATATCTTGACGCTAACACTCTCTATGGTTGGGCAATGTGTTTGCCACTGCCTGTGAGAGGTTTCAAGTTGATGACAGATTTGAAAAATTGGAGAGAATTTTTTTGATCAAGAGGGGAGAGGCTGTATTCTTGAAGTTGACTTGGAATACTCAAAGAAGCTTCATGATTTGCACAATGAATATCCACTAGCTCCAGAGCGGATTGAAATCGAGAAACTTATTCCCAACCAGAATGAAAAAAGAAATACGTTCTTCATGACAAAAATTTGAAACAATATTTGGATCTCGGTTTGAAACTAACAAAGATTCACCGCGGAATCTCCTTTGACGATAAAGCATAATAGAAACCATACATTGAGTTGAATACAAACCTTCGTTCCAAGGCGCAAAACGAGTATGAGGAAGATTTTTTCGAACTCATGAACAACAGCGTCTTTGGCAACACGATGGAAAACATCCGCAACCGGGTGAATATTCGGTTGGTCAATAACCAGAAGTCTTTGAAAAAATGTGTGGCAAAACCAAACTTTGATCATTTCACTGTATTTGATGAAAATCTTGTCGCAGTGCAAATGAAGAAGACGGAATTGGTTTTCAATAAAACAGTCTATCTCGGAATGAGTATTCTGGATTTGTCAAAGACCTTGATGTATGATTTTCATTATAAATACATCAAGAGAAAATTCAGCTCGAAGGTGAATCTGTTGTTCACAAACACTGACAGTCTTTGTTATGAAATCGAAACAGAAGATTTTTTCAAATATATTTCAGATGACGTCCAAGAAAAATTTGACACTTCAAATTTCTCACCAAACCATCCTTCAGACATTACAACAGGAATCAACAAGTAAGTTCCAGGAATGTTTAAGGATGAGGCCTGAAGGGAAATCATCGAAGAGTTTGTTGGCTTGCGAGCGAAGCTATACGCAATCAAGAAACTTGATGGTGAAGAAGTAAAAAAGTGTAAGGGTGTAAAGAGAAATGTCATAAGAAACAAAATTTTTTTCAATGATTACAAAGACGTCTTGTTCTCAGGAAAAGAAGTGTTGAGGACGATGAATGTCATTCGAAGTCACCAACACAATCTCTCCACAGAAGAAGTGAATAAAATAGCTCTCTCTGCCAATGATGACAAGAGAATAATTCAACCAGACAAAATACATACCTTAGCTATCGGGGATGGGGCGCCCTAGGAGGACAAGTGGGGACAAAATAGGGTCAAAAGGGGACAAACTAGGGGCTAAGGGGGCAGAGACAGGGGCACAAGGAAGGTGTGTCAGAATGAACAAAACCTTTCTACTTTTCGCATTTTAGAGCAGAACAACAGAAGTTTCAGGTACTTCGCGTTTTGGACGCCAAGTATGTGTTGGACATTCGTATAAAACACTTTCACTTGTGTGGCCAATATAACGTGCATCGAAAGTGGATGTGGCCAAGGAGAGTTCACTTGTTCGGATGGTGAGTGAGAGGTTAATAAGACGCAAAGAAAAACAGGTTTGGCGCGTTTTAAAGACGCAGACCGGGTTGATTTGAAAAAAAGCGAAATTAATTGAAAAAATGGAGCACAATTTACCGATAAGGGCCCGCTTGCATTCTTACGCCACTCAATTTTTTCTGGGTAATAAACTTTTCGAGATCTTGTCGTTTCCTAGTTAAGAAAAAGAAAGTTCACTAATAACCAAATATAAGTTTAGTTTTTGGGATGCTTTCAGCAATTTACAATTCCTATTTCTATTGCTTGCGCCCATTTTGATGAAGGCTTAAGAGTACAACACAGCTAGGGACCTCTGATTAGTTTCAAGGTTTTCACTGTGTTTGTATGGTATGTGAGGCTCTGGCACAGCGTGGACAATTTTGCAACGCATGCAATTTCTAGTTTGTGTCTCGATGAGATGCGATTGTGCAATCGTACTATATTTTTTACAGACATATAATCAAAATACGTTTTCAAAAGTGCAGTTCAAAACCTAGTCATTTACTTTTTTGATTGTTCAGCAGCACATTAATGCTGGTTTGACCAAATTTCTTGTGAGTTACAAAATATCTCAAGTGTGACGCACTCGTGGCACACAGAAGTTGTACTATGCAAGTTATTCCACACAGTCATACCCGCCTTGTGTTGAGTTGTAGACTGAAATGTCTCTGTTAAGGCCAATCTGCACTGAGGACGTGCCAGGAGTAGCCGCGCACGATTCTTTTTGTTTCATTGTGTCGGGTAATTCTGCGCCCTGCACGGCTCGGCACGGCAACTCCTGGCAGAGCTAAAAAAGTTACGCCTCGTAACGTTTTTCACGGCAAGTCGCCCGCTGCGACCGTTGCGTGAGTTCCACATGTTCCGTCAGCAGTTCCACTGTTGTGATGTTGACCGTTGAGGGAAGTCACAAACTTAGTGGAACAGCATAGAATAGTGATTTTTCTAGGCGAGTAATGCAGGGGGTCTAATGTACTATTCTCCCTCCTCATCTTCCCGGGCGATGTGGTCATTGATGACATCATCGATTGAAGTTGGTGGGAGAGAAGGTCGCAAACCAATTTGGTGATGACGTCACTGTTACGTCATGAGATACAGCCTGTGAAAGTTGACGTCCTATACGTATCTACGGCCCCTAACAGCAACTGATTTCTCTACAAGTTTGACTGTCTGCCACTTATGCAGCAGAAATCGCCACTGAATAGCCTGTACGTATTTTCAGGTTTGTTCAATGCAAATATATTTGATTTCGCTGGTAACTTCTTCCTAATAATCGTTCTTTTGGCATGGGTGTGACTCTTTACTCATGCATCGCGCCTATTGCACAAATGTCACGAAAACGTTATTATTTGCGTGCTAAAGTTAGTGTTTGCTGACTGATCTTCAGTATCAAGCAATGTTACTACTAGGGTCAGTGTCGTTAACATCAGATTGTTGCCTTCAACATCAAATAACATCTAATTTTTACGCTACGGTTTCATATAAGCTAAATGCTTCTATTAACAAACCTAACAAACCACGATCACTCTCGTTGAATCCGTAACAGATCGAAATATCGCCAATAAATTTAGAAATCGTTTCTAATTTACGTAAAATGTAAGTCTCAACGTAGCGAAGATAGTTTATTTAGGCAGATAAATTAGATCTTCTGGCGATTTTTTATTATTAGCCGACGTTTCGCCCACCTATTCAAGTGGGCTTCCTCAGGGCAATGTTTTTTAACCAGTATAACATGCAACTTACTAATAACAAGAAACAATGAGCAGTATGACGTACAAAGACAAAAAACTCAAAACTGACCATCACGTTATAGGAATGGCTGACAGCATGCCACAGAAAAGTCGTAGAAGTGTATAATGAAAACCGCTGGAAGATGATGAAGTATAACAACGCAATAAATAGCGTAAAACGTACATAAAAATCACAAAGATGTTAAATAGCGTGAAGATATGGGATAAAATAGAGAACAGAACAGATAAAGTGCAAAATTTGCGTGGTGAGAGTTGGTCAACTCTCACCACGCAAGTTTTACACTTTATCTGTTCTCAAGTTTTCCACTTTATCTGTAAGTTTTACACTTTATCTGTTCTATTTTACACTTTATCTGTAAGTTTATCTATCTGTAAGTTTTACACTTTATCTGTTTCTGTTTTACAGTTTTACAAGCTTTACACTTTATCTGTTCGGTTTTACACGCAAGTTTTACGCTTTATCTGTTCTGTTCTCTATTTTATCCCATATCTTCAGGCTATTAACCATCTTTGTGAATTTTTATGTACGTTTTACGCTATTTATTGTGTTATTATACTTCATCATCTCCCAGCGGTTTTCATTTTACACTTCTACGACTTTTCTGTGGCATGCTGTCAGCCATTCGTATAACGTGATGGTCAGTTTCGCGTTTTTGTCGTTGTACGTCATACTGCTCATTGTTTCTTGTTATTAGTAAGTTGCATGTTAAACTGGTTAAAAAACATTGCCCTGAGCAAGCCCACTTGAATAGGTAGGCGAAACGTCGGCTAATAATAAAAAATCGCCAGAAGATCTAATTTATCTGCTTGATTTGAAACCTGGTGGCAAAAGCTACGAAATAACAACATGAGTAGCAAAAATAACAGCAGAGTTTATTTAGTTTGAAACGATAACCAAACCAGAACCGTCACCAGGAAGTCTTCACTGGGGTCTTTACGTTCGTGTGGGGGGACTTTGCATTTGTGCCGTGGGTGCTTGATATTGAAAAGTTGATAAAACCTCCAATGATTTATAGTGTATCATATTTCGATTTGGGGGGTTAGCGCTTTGTTTGGGGGGATAAGCCCACCAAAGCCCCCCCGTGGCGACGGGACTGAACCACACACACATTAGGGTGAGAGATGAAAGAAACAAAATCTTGAATCTTACTGCGAGGAAATGTGGCAAAAACAACAACCCGGTCAACATCAGATTTACCCAAAACACCAGACATCAGAGATTTATCTGAGAACATCGCATCTGATGTGTATGTCATGTTTAAATATCAGAAGTGGTAACACTGGTATCAACGATCCCAGACTTCTGGTGCAGTCTCGAGGACACTGCAGCCGAACTGTACCTTTGTTTCGTCATAAAGAGTAACTTGTGGTGGAAATGCACTTTTCTTCAGAGGGTTACTGTCGTTGTGTTACATCATAAACATATGAAGCTCCTTAGGCCATTTGCACCACATGTTATTGCGTGGTCCGTCATGAAAGGTTTTAATCAGTCGCTTCGTAGAATGAAAGAACAGGAAACGAGACTGCAGTGTTTAGCTAGGGCTATGTCGAAACCTGTAAAGCCATCAGCAGCTATGAAAAGCGTAAATCTTCTAAGAAGGAAAAGCACAAGCATCTGGCAGTTTTCGCAAAAACGCCGTGAATGAATCGTCTTTTTCTAGCAAAACTTTCAAGCAGCAACGTTAAAGCAGTGGCGTTAACAAAAGCACCTGAAAATGAAGGTGAAAAGCAATACATTCGCTTGGTAACAACTTTCATACTCAGCCTGGCTGGCCATATTGACATGTTCTTTTTTCCGGTGTTTTTGTTTGTAATCTTTGGTTTCTGCTTATTCTTTGGGTGAACATTGTTTTTTGCCGAGTAACTCTCTCGCCTGTGAAATATTTTTTCTTAGTGAAAATACACTCTAGTAATTACATCCAGTACCTATAACTCTGTGTGCATTTGAGTAAGCATATTCCCGACTACTGGAAAAAACAAATGGGAACCTTGCGAATCAGCGAAAATATAACTTTTACAAATGATGACGTCATGAATTACGTCATAGGGGCCCTCCAGTAAAAATTGCCCCTGCCCCCTACTGCTTAATCCGGCTCTGCTATCGAGCAAGACTTGGCTATGGACATATGGATAGTTAACTCGCAATGTTGTCCCTTTGCTATCGACCAAGACGGGGCGGGAATGCGTGGGAACGGCGTTCCCAAACCTTTTGCATGTTTTGCTTCCAAATGAGTTTGAGGTTGTTTCAACATGGCTAGTATTTTGAGTACGTCACCACACCTTTTAATCAGCATAGCATCCCTGGTAAATTCGCAATGTTGTTCCTTTACTATCGAGCAAGACTTGCTTCCAGTCATATGGATAGTAAATTTGCAATGTAGTCCCTTTCCTATCGAGGTAGATTTGACTGCAGGCATATGGATAGTAAATTCACAACGTAGTCCCTTCAATATCGAGAAAGACTTGGGTGCATTCTTTCATGGAAGTACCACAGTTTAAAAGCGTCTTATATCATTAATTCACAAAACTTTTTTAGCGGCTCCAAGACATTGCGTCCCATTTTTCACAAGCTGCACAGTAAACGAGAAAACTGTTAGTGTCTTAACAATCTTTCATATCTACAAAGGAGTTTAAAAGATATATCGCAAAACATGCTGCTCTCTTGTGTTTGACAGTGGTTTGGCTACCCATACCGAGATCACAAAAAAACAACGTTTCAAGGATATTGCTAACCTGCTTTGAAGTATATTACCGACCTGCTTTGATGCACGTAACTTGAATGAAATGCAAGAGCAACTCGTATCGCATAGTCAACGGTGCATCGGCAAAGTTTTTTTGTTGCAATACACCCGCCTACCCGCCTTTCAAAACACATAAGTTAAGCCCGGAGAATTTACTGAACGTGGATATCAAAGACATACCTGTGCGTTTGCTACAATCTGCTGGGAACATCAGCACCTCACGAATTACTGCTTTTCTAGGATTAATACTGAAACCTATTAGTACAGACTTTTGCAAAAACTGCCCAGACGAATTTTGTCAAGACAGCCGTCACTACATTGGAGACCTGCTCAATTGGAAAGAGCGCCTAACCAAAACTGAAGAAACTGGAAAGCAAAAGCAAGTGTTTTGCATTGTTGCGGCAGATATAAAAGCACTTTACCCAAGCTTGTGCAGAGACACGGTAACAAAAGCTCTTGAATATGCATTGGAGAAGCATTCCAACTTCAACACCAATGCGCAAAAAATCATTGTCAAGCTGAACGAAATTTGCCTAAACAATGTTGTCACCCAATATGGAGACCAGTTATATACCCAAACAAACGGTATT
>Ga0210059_1010160_pt1 | contig 14581 bp, 5 predicted proteins | sample Ectturendosymbi2_FD_188042 | JGI IMG/M metagenome (GOLD analysis project Ga0210059, IMG submission 188042) | Ecteinascidia turbinata endosymbiont from Florida, USA - Sample 2 (SPAdes) (version 2) | ecosystem: Host-associated > Tunicates > Ascidians > Unclassified | place: Key West, Florida...
AGCCCTTGAACAGCTCTCTAGCGCAATCGGCGGAGGAGCTAGGGCGTTGGTAAGGCAACCGAAAACTGCTGTTTTAGGCTGAAATCAAAGTACGAATATATCGTACCCCGGTTCTCAAAGTGTTAAACAAACCATTCACATCATTGCAATAGCAAAGGTCCTGAACTACCTCAAAGTAAACAGAGAAGTCCAAGTGCCTCTTCCTGTACGTAGTTATTTTGCAACCATCACCCAGCAAATTCCACTCATTCAATCTTCATGTTAGTAACTCTGCTGCAGACTTTATCAGCCCGAGCTTGCGTATTTAATCATCCAATTCCTTTTGAGATGGAAAATGAGGTTTTGAACTACTTGCTGAAGCATGTTACACAACAGTGTCTAAAGTTTTGTTGGATGCTGAGACTTCACATTCATTATCAAGTTCCAACTACAATGGCAAAAACGTAAGATGTAGAAATGGATTAAATTCTTACAGCATTTAAGCAACCAGTATTTTATAAACGCAAAATTACTTACATTTGGAGGTGGGTGTAGAACCGGTAAAGTTTCACTGTGAGGAACAGCTGCAATAGATGAAGGTATACTTGGATATGTTAGTGCTCTTCTTCCTTTGACCTTGCAATACTTTGCAATATTGATTGTACAGAAGTTGCAGTCGTTATGATTTTTGTGGCTCTCTCTAAACTCTTGGAATTGCAAATGGCAAATTCATTTTACCAGGTTGGCTTAGAGTGGAACCACAAGCGGAAAAGGCATTACTGACAGTTAATGGTCGATGATGGAACAAAAATAATTACATTTTTGGAATCAGTGCCTCGAAATTATCCAGAAACAATGGAAATATACAGCCAAGCAAAAATTTCATAAAACTTTGTTACGGAGTGTAATCATTGTTTACATTTTGTTTGCAAATGAGATATGGTGTGATATGATTCCCTGGTGTAAAATATTTGTATGCTTGATTTCTTCATTGTTACCAATGTAGAGCATTTGTTCACCATATTTTTTGATTGGGAGGTCAGGGTTGGTTAGCTGAAAAGTTCACCAGTTTTTACACATAAAAGAATGTTGGCTATTTTTCCAATACATCAAAATAAGGTGTCCTTCAAGTCAGCACTCGTACATATGGCCAAGGGTGTGGAACAAAGGTGGCAAAATGGGTTGGGTTAGCTAAAATGTTGCTAGACAAAACCAATTACTAATTGATTTTTAAACTCCTTGGTATCTTGAATAAGCACTGACAAATGTTTCAAATGGTGGGTTATGCATTTGGGGTGACTGTCAAGTATAACTCAATGGCACTAAAAATGTCCATCTGTATCCGTTAAAGATGCTATGGAGTGTAGAAACAAGTCTTATTTGTGGCTGTGCAATGATTCCTTTCAATAGACAGTAAGTGTGATTTCATTTTTGTTTCAAATGATAAATGTTTCAGTGCTTCATTATTTTACCCATTTTATTATATATCTGACATAACTCAGCAGCTGTGTTTGCTCACTTGCTTTTTCAACATGGTTCTTCTTCAAGTTAACTGTGTCATATAGACAACATACAAACAAACAATGCATCAACCTATGAAATCAGCAGACCACTTGCGCTGCAAAAATTGCACACTTGGCAATGGTTTTCTACCAAAATATTAGCCAAAACATTATTCACTGAATGTCCAATCAGGCCATCTTCCGGCATGCTGTATTATTACAGTGCTGTTCTTCCACTGTGATCTTCACAGATCTTTTGTTTTTTTTTATAGGTGTCTCAGAAACAGAATGGAAAAATGTATAGCCAAGTGGGGTAAAAAAATTCTCAATGTTGGGGTAAAAAATAACTACCCCCTTAGAAATAATTTAAAAGAAAAGAAGTTTCAAATTTAGCCTTTGCAGTCAGTAGATTAGTTCGAAAATTGATGTTAATAGGACCAAAAGTTACAAATTTTATGAATTTTTATGCTGCTTTACAAGTACTAGCACAAAAATGTCAAAGTTGGCAACTGGTTTGGTAATGCATGTCTCTGCATAGCCATACCAATAAAAATTTTGATAACTTTACATTTCGAGTTTTATGGGTCGGTTCGTATTTTTACAAATGGATGTATTGACTATTGACTTGGGCAAAAAACTAGTTACTTTTTTTCCCAGACAAGATTTTTTACCCCATGTTTGCATTTTTTGTATGATCTTACTGTGAAACAGATAAAGTAAATTTGTCTATAGTACTACTCTGCAAAAAAAACGAGAACCTTGGTTTGTTGTATGGTGTTTCAACTGTTTTGTAAATGCATTTGATTACAATAATAGCTCACAAGTTTTGCACAAGCAAATTGTCAATTACCTTGTTTTGAGTTTAGAACAGAGGTTCTTAAACTATTTTAGGTGCATCTCCTTTGGCATTAGTCATTAATACTTCCGTCTCAGCTTGCCTTGCAATCAAACACAGAAAAAACTGTAAAAAACTTTATTTGCGATTATCCTGTTTTTCAGTTCAGTGAGTTACTACCACACCTGTGCCACCCTTGCAAACCTTTCATGCCCCTCAGTTTGAGAACCCAGGGTCTAGTCCAGAAAGTATTTAACAGTGGTGATGAAGCTGCAACATATTGCATTTTTTAAACTACTCACAATAGTGTTGTGTGGAGAAAAATAATGGTAGGTTCAAAAGACTCTTTTTGCTGGAATCACACTACAGCAGGTTTGTGGGAGGGCCAGATCAGAAAAATAGTATTTAGTTTCATGCAGCAGTTGATAGAGCCAGATACATTTAGTCAGATGAAAATCATGCAAAGGTTTTCCTTACCAGATAGACAATATTTTTGACACATGTACCTCAAGACAGTGAAACATCTCTTGAGGCTATTTTCAAGTCCAGAGGCAGGCCAGCTTGAAATTTCACCCTCATAAAAGGAAAGTGTTTATGCATGGAAAATTCATTACAGACAAAAAGTTTTTTTTTACTTGTGCAAAGTGAGATAAAGAAGAAAGGCATGTTAAAAGAGAAAGTTGAATCAGATAAAGAACTTGTTTGTTGAACCAGTTACCAATGCACCACTAAATAATCAGTTAAGGTTTCCTGAGTACCACGTATAAGAGTAAAGCTGAAGACGTAAAAATCAGTGAGGAGTAAATATGGGAAAATTTGTTGTTTTTTTTACCAAGCCTTAAGCCTACTACTGGGAACAACTTTAAAGTCTTCTTTGAGGATGTCAATGATGAAACACCAACAAGTATGGAAACAAACTTCATGCACAAAATTGAGAGTACAACTAATACGACGTTGCTTGTGGGATTGGCTCACTGTGAAAGACATGGATATTCTCTTCTCTGCATTAAGATTGTTTTAATGGTCCAGACCAGACAATACTTACAGACAGATGCAGGCAGAAAGAAGGTTTCTTTAATTTTTAAGCAAGAGCATTGTGTCCAAAAAGTTTGGCAACCTCTGAAAGTTTGGAAAAGAATACTGATGACCTGTTCAAGACTGCTTGAACTGAAGTGATCATTGTAACCCACTGTTTTTGTATGAACGCATGCTGTAAATAAATAAGCAAGTCTACATTATGGTTAAATACTTGTGCAAAAATGTGTATTACTTTTAGGGTACAGCACACAGTCAAATATGGATGAAAGAGCTGTAGTTTTTTTTCCCAGAAAAATTTTTACCCCTTTGCCAGGGTAGAAAAATTAGTGTTTTTTATTATAAATTTTCTTTGGGAAAAGATAACCAAAATTTTTCATTGTGGCAATATACTTTGGCATGGGGGTTACCTTCTATCAACAGACTAAGAAAATAACCTAGCTTGTTTCAGAGATAATACAAACTTAAAATTTTGTCCTTTTTTACCCTGTTTGACTATATGTGCGTACAAAACATGTCCTCAATAATACTAATTCAAACAATAAATATATTTGTGGAATCATTAAATAACTCATATAATTACGTTTGTGTTTTTTCCAAGCATAAATTCACTTTGAAACAGCAGCTAGACGTTATTTTGAAAAATTTGAAAACACATGCGGGTTTCATCGAACTAAACTCTGTAAATCTGCTATAAATTCGTCATATGCCTTTACTTTTCATCTGAATTTTTTTCCTTTGTTGTACAGTTAACAAAGGTCTCTGACAACCACCAGATGTTTCAAGATTTTGTGAGGCTACTGCTTTGTGACCTGCAAGCTGAGATAAGCATTTAAAAAACGTTGTAGGCCATGTGAACCTAACATTTCACCATGTTTTTTGTAAGAACAAAGTGTCAAAGTCCAGTTTTTATATTGAAAATACCAATGTGACTGTTTTATTGTAAATACCAATGCGGCTGGATCATTTCAAGCAGTAACGCCTGAAATTTGCGTCTTGTTGCGGTGGTTGAGGCGAATGCTCCTACCCGTGGATCAAACACCCAACTTTCCACTTGATAGGCAGACACTCTACCACTGAGCTATCGCTGCTCCAACCCTGTTTACAACCCAAGTGCTTGCTGCAGACAACTTACACCAGGGGTGGGCAATTAATTTGGCTCGGGGCCACTTTGATAAGGCCACGTTTACCGGAGGGCCGTACCTTATAATTTAATCGTAAAATAAATGAATAAAACAATAGCAGTACACACATAAAAGGTTTTCTTATAATTGCTCTTGTGCGGATAGAATGTATCCAGCGTAAGCAATTCAATGAGACAAATCTTGGTTAGTCTTCAAGTTAGTCTCAACACTTACATTTACTGCACTGATAAGTTGGAGGAGATTACAGATTTGAAGATCTTCCTGAATACTTCTGTGGGCCACTGAAAACGCTGTGGCAGGCCACATGTGGCCCGCGCGGTCTAGGACAGCTCGGCACCGCCGTTTCGGCGACGAGCCGTTTCGACGATGGTGGTCGCAAATGTTTTATGCGAAAAAATGTGTGTTTTTCAAATACTTTAAAGGTTAGACTACAAAGGATGTTTGCTTCGTAAGTGTTTTTGTTGTCATCCTGGTGGCCAGTGTAGTTTCCCGTCCGCCGGGATTTTGGAAAAACTTAGTGCGACCTTGACCACGTGTGTAAAGAAATATGGCTTATGACGTTTATTTTTGCTGGCATGAAGAGTTTGTGAGTTTGCACAAAAGTTGAGCTTCGACAGCATCTATTGCTTGATCTTTCACGTAGGTATCATTTTGATTGCATTTCACAGCTAATCTAAGAATATATAGTACTTTCTTGCCATCGGTTGCCTATCGGTGTACGAATATGCAGTAATGGCACTTCCAAATCCATGGTATGCATCATGAATCCCATTAAATACAGCATGACTGGAACGGCCTGGGTCAAGTGCTAGACCGAATCTTGCGCCTACACGCTTCACGACGGCAGTGCGAACTTTTGCACTTTAGTGACATTCCAAAGGAAAACACATTTCATCGCCTAAACGTCCGTCGCCGAAACGGCGGCGCTGAACTGACCCGTTCTGTGGCCCTCGGGCCACTGATTTTCTACCCCTGACTTGCACAATGTGCCAGCTTGCTTAGGGCACTTTAATAATTGCAATGTCAGGAAGCAGCTTATACCTGAAGGCTAAGCGATGTAGCACAAAGAAAAGTTGCTGTGATGAAAACTTCTATTGTTAAAAAGTAATTGAACTGTTCTCACTATTCAAGTCACATCATTACTTTAATAGGTTATCGACTTGTAACATAGCGATTATATTTTTGTTTAGGCGGTTGCAATGGACTGTGAGATGGTTGGTGTTGGTGAAAGAGGCCGAGAATCTGTCTTAGCACGGGTTTCACTTGTGAACCAATTTGGGAAGTGCATTTACGATAAATACGTCAAGCCCACAGATGAAGTCACGGACTACCGTACATTTGTTAGGCATGTTGGGAGTTCTTTGCTAATACAAAGTGATGTGCATTTTATCCACAATTTACAATTTTTTGCATTGTTGCCTGTTTTATCTTCAGGTGCAGGTATTAGTTGATGAATGATGAACAAAATAAACTTTAAGACGGTGGTGATTGCTAGGTGTTTTTTGTAACATAGTAGATCGTTCAACAAAACAATTGCAGATGACTTTTATTGAAAAATTTTAGATTTGCATTTCGTAAATCATTCTGGCGTTTTTGTGCTGACTTGTGCAAGAATAAATTGATAGCAAAAGAACTTGTTGGTTCAACAGCACCTTGTTTCTGGATGCTGAGCTGTTTATTTTCTGCAATGTTCACGCCTCATCTTCGTTTTTTAGTGGGATAAGACCCGAGAACTTGAAAAATGCGGAAGAGTTCGCTACAGTTCAGAAAGAGGTGGCCGATATTCTGCAAGGAAGGATCTTAGTTGGCCACGCGCTGTGGAATGACATGAAAGTGCTCTTTCTGGACCATCCGAAGAAATGTATTCGTGACACTGCCAAGTACAATTTGCTGCTCTTATATTGTCACTGTTTTTGCTTGTTGCAATTCTGTTGTGATAGCAACCAAATTTGTTGACAGCGGATCTTGCATTTAAAACCACTAGATACTACTTGCGTTTGCTTACGGCAGGAACGACGTGTTAAAATGTCTTACTGGTTCTTGCTACTCAACTAAAAGCACGATTTGCAGCAGTCCACGGGTCTTTAACTGAATTTGCTGGACTTAGGTTATGACGTTGCCGGTACCGAACTGTGGTAGCAAGAAGCACGTCGTGCCTTACACTTCGACTTTAGGTTGAGTAGTAGGCAAACACCCCGCAAGAAATTGAAGATGCCGTTTGTGACGCAACCGACCAATTTCATATCAGTTCTAATCTGGAACTTGCAGTTTTAGCCTTGAAAAAATTCTTCTAGCCATCGGTATTGGAGAATGTAAGCGACGTGGCGTAGGAGAGTAAAGTTTCAAAGTACACCTCTTAAATAAAAAAATGCCTTAATTGAAATTGGCAAAGGTATTTTCGATTGAGGCGCAAACGTGATCATTCTTTGCAAACTGGTTTGCAGCTGTAAAATCACAGAGTGTCACACGTGAATGTTGGTAAAATACCCTTGCAATGTTGTTCGACCTAGGAGCTCACAGGCGATTGCTGTTCAACACCAACTCGGCCCATTTTATGCGTTGCTGAACGTTTTACAGATTTGCGGAGCGAGTTTACCAAGTTTGACGATTCATGCAGTCGTAGCTCTGCCAGAACGCAAGCTATGGTTTGAGCGTAATGCCCATAACTGGCTAAAGTCACTTATGTTAGGCATGAAGTGAGGACAAATTAGGCAAATGCTGAACTCGAGCATACGACGGAATTTTCTCATAAGTTGGGAAAGAGTAATGGAGGACCTTTCGTTGGTTTTTCGGACATTTCACGCAACAACGCAAGCGTTTCAATATTCAACAGAAGTCCTTTCTTTCTAATTTGTCGGTTATCAGGCGATGCGCGGGGCGAAAATTGTATTGTCTTGGTCAAAAGGCTTGTGCTTACCCGAACGAATTTATGTTGCGGTAATGCACGCGGTACCACCCACAGTTTGCCATGGCGAATGTGTTGATGTTTACGTTTTTGAGACCTCGCTTTCACGCCACATATCAACTGGTTAACAGTTTGCGTTCTCGACAACTTCCAGGTACAAACCGTTCAAAACGATGACGGCCGGCCATTCGCCCGCGCTGCGCGTGCTCTGCTCGAAGATCTTGGGCGTGCAAGTCCAGAAAGGCGAGCACAGCTCCGTGCAAGACGCCCAGGCCGCTATGAGGCTGTACACGATGTTCAAGAAGCAGTGGGAGGCGGAGAAGCCGGCCAAGGTTAAAAACGCGTCGAAATCGAAGCAAAGCGAGACTCGAACTGCGGACGCGCGTTCGCTCGCTGCTGTTTGACGCAAAAGAACTTCCCCGCGCGAATGCTCAAGGTTTAGTCTCGAGTCGAGTGGTGGATAGTATTTGAAGACCGTTGGCTTTGACGAGTTGGCGGGACTCGCTGTGGCATCGAGTTGGAGGGACTCTCTGTGGCGTCAGCTGAATGTGAGCAACAACTTCTTGCAGCCGCTTTCTCACTGGACAACTACTTCTTGTTGCTGTTACTCTTTTTCTCATCAAACCAAACTTTTCATCGAATCATTAAATTTCCTGTTCAAACGTTTATTTTACGTTTTTATTTTTTTTTCGCACTGACAGCGAACCCAATTTCCAGTTACCTATTCATCGCCGGGTCGCCGTAAGCGCAAAGTGGAGCTTTAGGATAAGGGGGACGCGTGATAAGAAAGCGTTTTTTGTTTTGAAAAATCTTGTTCGACCCTTTGAATTCGAATGGTCGGTGCACTACTCATTTGGAAAACCGTACAGAAGCCGGTTTGTTGGTGTGTACCTATATTTTGTTTTTACGTATCTATAAATTTCCGCCTGCCTCAGTTCGCAATCAACTAGACAAACAATTTTTCTTGCAGCTAAGTCACAAGTATTGTGGAACATTAAGCTGCTTTTCTCAGTGTGACCTTTGGAATTAAAAGTCTGTCAATCTTTTTCAGGAGCAAAAACGTTTTAATCACCCGTTTTATGTTTCCTCGGTTATGCCTTACAAGCTAAAAGCCTGGAGAGATTGGAAAAAGTATTCGCAGGGTGGAGCATGAACAGCCGTGATTAAAGCGGCATCAGTTTCCAAGCGTAAAATGGTATACGTTCTGAATGAGTTCAGATGAAGGGAGACACGGGGCACATGGCAGTTGTTTGTCGGAAGAAACGTTTTCTTTTAAGTGCGTGTACCGTCAGAAAGTGACGGCATGTTAATAAAAAACAAAATTAGAAAAGCATTTGAGGTCTTAGCGCTTCTGCAAATTGGTGTGAGCCAGAGATGGCGGACTGTGAATTTTCAAGTTCGAGTCCAGTCCTGAGCTGCAAATTTTTTGAAAATCATCAGTCCGGTCCTGATCCGCCCATGTCAATTGTAAAATCATGTTTTTAGGCAGTTACTTTGCCTCGTGAGGCAAATGTATTGCTGGAACTATTTGCCTTTAACCAAACACAATTGGTTGGAGGCAAAATAGCTCCAGCAGTGCTTTGGCTTCTTGAGGCAAAATAGACACTGCGTTTTTGGCATTTCCAAAATTTATCAAATCTGTAAAATCGGGTCACAGCTAAATATTTTGATATGGTTAGAATAATCACGTTTGCACAACAAAAATTTTCTCGGTCCTGACCCGCCATATTTAAAATAAATTGCAGCCTGGTCCGCGCTCATCTCTGGTGTAAACCACGTATTTGAGCCAAACAGCAGAAGATCTTGGGTTTCAACTACTCAGCCAGTACCAATGTTGCTGTCATTCAATACTAAATTCAGGGCTTTTAAATGAAGATGAAATATGAAGTGGCAAAACGCAATAACATGAACATCAGACAGAAGTTAGTCACAAAGGACATCATCAAGTAAGAGGTGGAAAAGCGTGCCTCTGCACAGAGAAGATGGGGTTAACACTTCGCAGCGTGAAAGATTCTACAGAAAGAAAGGTCACTGTATGCAAACTTACTGTACACAAAAATGGATCAGGCGTACAAATGAGGAATCCACTGGTACATTGGCAAGAGGAGATATTTTTGTGTTGCTTTCCAAACGAAAAAGATGAAAGAAGCTACAGTAAAACTTGATTAAGCCGGATTCGATTTGACCGACGATTTTATCCCGTTTAGGCGAAGATCCGGATAAACCGAAGGTTGTTTCTAGCCTGACGGCATCTAAGTACTGAGATATTGGTGAAAATTGCTTAAATTGAACACATTTACGACCCAACAGCAGCCTTTCGCGGAAGTATAACGAATTTATTGATGTCTTTAGAATGGTACATCGCCAGACTAGTAGCCTAACCGTTCTGAACAATCTTAAGTTCATAATTTGAGATTATTTGGCTGCGAAAAAATCTGGGCTTTGGACTGACATAGAGATATGCGACTGGTACATAAGTAGCAGAGTTGGATCAATTCAGTTCAATTACAATGACGCCATTTCAGTTCAGTTACAATGACGCCTTCAAATTTGTCAATTACATTACAATCAGGGATGTGGAAGCGGCTAATTCGTTAACCGCTTCCACACCTAGCGCTTCCGCTTCCACCAACAAAAAACGAGAAAACGACCGTTGACCTTAGCAGACTAGGCCTTCTATGAAGAACGCCATGGATGCTAGTTAAAGGAAGGTCGGCTCCAGTGATCATAGCGGGACCCTTGAACCACCCAGATTTTTTGAAAACTACACAGGTTTAGCGCCACTTATCAGTACTAGACATTTCTCATGCTTACTTATTTTTCTCATGTTAACGGGATGCAAGCAAGCACAGCGTTTAGGTTTTTGTCACTGGTTATAACTTTTCTGGTGGTTGAAGTAAAATTATTGGGTCTTGAACCTTTTGTTTTAACGCTGTTGTTTCCGGCATCTTTTATATGGTTAACTTAGTGCAACATAATATGCATTTTAGAAGGAGAAAAAAGCATCGACTTGCCGGGTTTAAGTGAGGGCGTGATTTTGATTCAAAATGGCGTGGAAGTGACCCGGGAGCCACATGTGGGGTTCAGTGAACAGTGGCTCATTGGTCCCGCCTAACTTATTAGATATACAGACGCTTGAGAAAAAGCATGATTGCTATACTTTGTAATTCTATTATTTATTTCGCAGCATTTTTTGTGAAAGGGCTTAAGCTATTGGCATAAATGCCGCGGATAAAGCTGCGTAAATTTCAAGAAGGTGGTTTCCAACCCCAGATCCAATATGCGACTAGCCTGCTTCAACTCTTCCCACAGATTTAGCCTATTCCATCCAACATTTTGGTTGGTTTTGAAAAAACGAAAATATTCCCGTTTGATTAACATATACAGTTTTTTCAGACGCCGTGTGTCCGTCACGTTTCGTGGCGGACCATCCCAAACGTTTGCAGAAAATGAATTTGATCGAGACGCTGAATAAATTTTTTACGCATATTCTGATAGTGTAGCATCCTCAGCTATAATATAACTCTTCAAGCAATACAAACATACGCCAAAAGTCAGGGTATCACAAAAATACGAACCAGGAAGAAGCACAAGTCTTTCCATATCACCGACCCACCCTATTAAAGCAAAAGCTAGTAAAAAATATTTGTGTTCATGGAAAATTTACAGATATAAGTAAACATTCTGAAGCAGTAGCACAGCCAATAATATTGTTTGGACAGTCAATGACATCGTTAGTCACTGACGGCATCTTGGGTCCAACTGTTCCATCCTTTAGTTTGCAACAGTTGAAAATTGATAGAAAACCGCCGGTAATCTTAGCAAGATTGTTTCACGGGCCCATGGGTTTTTCGACCTCATTCTGACTGCGATACTGTTTTGAAACCTCGTCGGAATCAGACCTAGGGCCCTTGAACTTATAATAGTAGCAGCACAGAAGTCCGTAAATCATCTCATGAAGACAGCGATGCTGTAGTAGCAGGTGTTGCAGTTGACTGCATCGCCTTGAACTACTGAGGCAAGCACAAGGGAAAGATGGCAATTCGGGGCATTAACTAACAGGAAAGCAACCAGCAGCAATAGAGCTCCCTCACTGAGTTCGCTCTACTACCACTAGGTTGCACTATCATTATATAGGGATAAGAGAATTACGATAACTCGCTTGTGGTGGCTATCACAGTGACTTGTTACTCATGGGCACCATCTCGCGGTGACCATTTATTTACATGTGGCGCCATCATCTGGCCGCCACACAGGCCTGCAAGAAGCTTGGGATACCATGGTGAGGCGAAGATTTTTCTGATGGGGACCAATTAGATGTACAATAGTTTTCCACTCTGTTCAACACTTTTTTCTACGGAAGGCAAAATATTTTTCAAGGGTACTTTTGTCCCTCATAGTTACGGTCCTATTCAGTAGAACCGAAAAAGAGCTGTGTGCTTTTGCAATCAGTTGCAAAAATAAAAGTTTTTTTTTATATATTGGGCAGGTGCTGAAAATAAGCATGAATATAGCTATTTACAGGAAAGGTTTCTTAAAATAGCATCTCAGCAGTGTTGAATGTAGTTTTATTGAGCCGAACATAAAAGATATTCATGCGGACCCCTATCTCCCTCTTGTCACATCATGTTCAACCAAAAGAGGTTTGGCATTAAAAAGTTTGCTGTGAAGATTCACTGGATATATACATTGATGATTTATTTTCTTCAGATGTATGAAAACATACCTTGTTGTAGTATTGTTCAATTTTCGGGATTGATCTTTGAAATAACATTTCGTTTTGATTCACCTTCAAATATTTAAACCGAAGATCTAATTTCCATAAATTGGTAATAGCCAGTGATAATAAACCCCTTCATGTGTTTCAATTAGCTGCTTGAATTTCGTTAGTTTGATTTTTAATTTAAGGAATGGTGCACATAAAACGTGCAGCAACGGACCAACAGTTTCTTACAGTTTTAAGCATGGTTAATTGGTCCCTCAAGCCGGTCCATGGGTCCCGACGCATGGGGACCCTTGATCCACTTGGATGACGAATGAAATAATCCATGTAACTTTTAAGATTAGAGGTAATTGCTCCGTAAATTCCCACAGAGCATGCCACAACCCTAAGACACTTACTGGAAAAATTTGACCAAAAAATATTGCACCGTGTTGTAGCTACCCTCGATATCACAAAAAGTGGCTCGGTGCCGACTTTCCCCTTTGCTTTTTCTTGTTCTCTCGTGCTACTGATATCGCACGTTCATTCAGACTTATAGTGCAACTTCACCGTTTAATCCACATCGGGAAATGGAAAAAATTTTTCGCCAAGTTGTTCTTCAAGTCAAATAACCTATGTGGAAGCGGAAGCGGTGGACTTTTCGCGCTTCCGCTTCCACAGAAAAAGGACCGCTTCCACCGCTTCCGCTTTCACATCCCTGATTACAATTATTCTGTATCATAAGTTGAAATCACAAATTCTTTTAAGAATATGAAAATAATGCAGGTAAACATGTTGGATTCCAGAAGGGCTGCCAGAATAGGCTTTTTGTGAGCTTTAGAGAACAGCACTCACTAAGTTTTTCACCGCGTATCCAACAATTTTTGCCTATTTTGACACCACGAATTCCGCGTATCCACAGAGCTGCAGTCTGTTATTTCCTACAGACAGGGCCGGATTAAGGGGGAGGGGCAACGGGGGCAATTGCCCCGGCCCCCCCGCTTGAAGGGGTCCCCCGTGATGAAATTTGTTTGTTTCAAATAAAATACTCGTTTGAAAAATACCGTGATTCAGAAGTGATACAGGAATACAACTCTATATTATATTCCTACGTTGCGTTAAGTATTAAGGGCCCCCAACAGGAATTGATTTCTCTAGAAGTTTGACTTTCTGACAGATTTAGTAATCGCTATTGAATAGCCTATAAGTATTTTCGGTTTTGTTCAATACAAATATATTTGATTTCACTGGTAACGTTTTCCTAATAATCGTTCCTTTGGCATGGGTATGACTCTCTACTCGTGCATCACACTTATTGTACAAATGTGACGAAAACATTACTATTTGCGTGCTAAAGCTAGTGATTGCTGCTGTTTAGTATCAATCAATGTTGTCACTGGGGTCAGTCTCGTTAACATCAGATTGTTGCCTTTTTCAGCATCAGATAACATCAAATTTTTACGCTACGGTTTCACATAAGCTACTTGGTTTTATTATTAACAAATCTAACCAAGCGCGATTACCCTCGTTGAATCCGAAACAGAGCGAAATATCGCCTATGGAGAAGCCGTTTATAATTTACGTAAAATGTTAGTCTCAACGCAGCGAAGAGAGCTTCTTTACTTTGAAACGATAACCAAACACACATTAGGGTCAGTGGCTTAACTGACAGGGGGGCAAAGGGCGATCTTCCCCCTGGCAAGCTAAATGTAAAAACTGGGCCTCCTCCAGTTGACATTTTAATATTTAGTATTCTTTAGATTGTTATTTTTTGCGTTTTTCGTGGTGTTTTCGTTTTTTTTATCTAGCACAGACATCCAGAGATTCACTGCCTTTCTTAACTTATTTTCTGAGTTTTGGTTGGTGGGCCCCTACGGTGACCAGTGGGCCCCCTTCAGCTATAATTTCGCCCCCGGGTCAAACTTCTAGTTACGCCACTGATTAGGGTGAAAGATTCATGAAAGAAACTTAAAAATCATGAATCTAACTTATTTCGTCCTAAAATGAGAGGAAATGTGGAAAACAACAACCCAGCCAACATCAGATTTGTCGACAAGACATCAGAAATTTTTCTGAGAACATCACATCTGATGTCATTTTAAAATATCAGAGGTGGCAACACTGGAATCAATGATCCCGAACTTCTGGTTCAGTCTCGAGGTCACCGCAACCGAACTGCACCTTGTTTCGTCATAAAGGATAACGTGTGGTGGAAACCCACTTTTCTTCTGATGGTTACAATCGCTGTGTTACATCATAAACATATGAAGCTATTCACGCCATTTACACCACATGTTATTGCGTGGTCCGTCAGAAAAGGTCAGTCGATTCGTAGAACGAAAGAGCAGAAAACGAGATGTCCGTGTCTTACTAGCGCGATGCCGAAACCTATAATGCCATCAGGAGCTATGAAAAGCGCGAAGCTTCTAAAAAGAAAAAGCGCAAGGATCTGGCAGTGTTAGCTGAAACGCCGCTGCT
>Ga0210059_1010162_pt1 | contig 14579 bp, 4 predicted proteins | sample Ectturendosymbi2_FD_188042 | JGI IMG/M metagenome (GOLD analysis project Ga0210059, IMG submission 188042) | Ecteinascidia turbinata endosymbiont from Florida, USA - Sample 2 (SPAdes) (version 2) | ecosystem: Host-associated > Tunicates > Ascidians > Unclassified | place: Key West, Florida...
CTGGTTTTGCTCCCATCTCCTTGCAATGATTCAGCTTGTACGTATCATTCAGCAATATTTGTAAAGCCACAACAGTGACCCACACCAAGCGAATCGATCGCAATTTATTGCGTAAGGAAACTAGTTTCGTGTGTAACACATCTTCAGTCCTGCGCAAAAGTCGACATATGAAACAAAAAGAAAAAATTACGTACTGTTGCTAAGATCAAAACTCAAGATTACAAAATTTGAAGATTACAAAATTTGAGCACAATTTTAACTCCTCCACTAAACACAGTTACAACACTGTTCAACGAACACAGATCGCAACGGCCATTATAGGCACTTCTGACTGACAAAACATACTCTCCGCGTTTAGCGTGGTCTTTGTCTCAGGCGATCACGTGGTTTGCAACAGACCGTAACGTGCAGCGGAAAAAGTCAACTCTAGTTAGTTCGGGCGGGACAGTGAAAAAGTTTACACTACAGTTGCTTTACAATAAACTATTCAGTTTTTTCATGCTAAAAATTTCAAGCAACAATTCGTAAGTTATTCCTTGTCTCTCAAAGTTTTTTAATTGATGTCCATTTCACTTCAGTGGAAGCACCAGAGGCTGGGATTCTTCTTATCAAAAGTAACAATTACAGGCTCTAGCTTTGCAGCCGGCTGTATGAGGAATCTCCTGCCTGGTTTTGCTCCCATCTCTTTGCAATGATTCAGCTTGTACGTATCATTCAGCAATATTTGTAAAGCCACAACAGTGACCCACACCAAGCGAGTCGATCGCAATTTATTGCGTGTTATTCCACAATTTGCTACACAAAAATATATAACACAATTATCTGTAAATAGTTGCAATGTCCGATCCGGTTGACTTGGATATCTGGGTCTCCGTATTGTTCCAGTTTTATTCGTTTGAATTATAGTCCATTTTCTTGTAAAACTTTAGTCTCGCACTGTTCGTCCAAATCATGATTGTTCGTAGAAAGTACCAATAAGCTTCAATGTCTTCTTCTTGGCTGCGAACCGGAGTCTGAGGTTTCATGTTGAGATTGCAACGCGAACTCAACAACTGGATTAGGACTGGTGGTTTTCAAAAATGTAGCAGATCAGGACTGAATTAGACTCATTTTTTCGGATCAGGGTTAGACACGGACTGAAAATATTCACAGTCTGTTCATCTCGGGCTTATAAATTGTATGGTGACATTTTTTTCGCTTCTATGTTTCAACTTCGTTGCACGGCAACGCTCGGTTTTACGCTCTGGTGCCACGCCGACTGATTTTTCACTAGATCTGGTGATTTTTGGGCTGACCTATAGTAGTGATTTTTCACTGTAATCTAAGCTAGTGATTTTTTGCAAGGTATGTGTTTGAAGAGGATCGGATGTCTTGTTTCTAATTTCTCAGCCATTTTTTCAGAAAAACAATTATGTGAATCGTTTTCCTAATCCCAGTTTCTAATTGCTTTCACTTTTTCTGTGTGGGCTACAGTAATGTTATATGCTGCTTTGTTGCCTGTGACGTTATCTTCATTTCTTTGCGGGATCAATGCAGTAGAAATGCACTGATTAGTGATTAAATACAGTAAAATTTGTTTAATTCATCAATTCGTTACTTTTTCGTCAGTTCCGGCAGAATTCCTACCTTTTTTTATTTTTTTTTTCGTCTAATTTGCCATCGTGAAATTCGTCAATTTGCTCAATTCGTCACCTTTCTATCCCTGATAAGCGTTTTGTTTGACTAGTACGTCATTTCCAGTTTTGCTTTTGATGTTTAAGAACTGAAGCTAGTTTAACATGTGTGGGAATTCAACAAATTAAGGACCTTTATCTGAGAATTGTTGCACCTCACAATTTGTTTATCGAGTTTGTACATGAGGTGCAAAGCACAACCTGACTCCCCATTGAGAAAACACAGAAAGTCTTAAAGTTTATTAAAGATTTAAAAAGTGTTAGATTAAATAATTAATTGAAGAGTTTAGCTAAGCGCGACCTGACTCTCCATTGAGAGAGTTAAACTTTATTAAAGATTTAATTTAAGGTGTTACGTTGAATGGAGGAGTTGAGATCATAGAGTAGAGGAATTAAAGAGCTTAATAAGAACAAAAGTTTTCCCAATTAAAATTTTCGATTAGGAGTAGTGTTTTCTGCAGTTCATTTCAGGTTGCTTGCATAATTCATCACTTCGCCTTAATCGTGACTTTTTTCTAATCTCCTTGAGGTGACGAATTAGGCGAATTCTTCTGTATTTAGGTTGATTGATCTAAAATACTTTGTTAGTGTTGTCACTTGAGCTATTGAAAGAAACCTGACAATTCCTACCCGAAGGTATTCTATGCTTCAGCATGATCTGTTTTAATAAACTTGAAAATTAAGTAATTTGTTTTTGGGTGATAAAGTACACAAATGATTTCAAGCAAGGAAGTGACTAAGGGTACACCTAGCCTGATGCAATCAAATAAAAGGGTCAGTTTGTCATTCAAACAGCGCGGGTCGAACACCTGTAAATACCACAAGATCACTAAGATCGCACTAAGATAGCTAAGATCACTAACTAAGATTGCTAAGATCACACTAAGATCACTAAGATTGCTAAGGTCGCTGAGATTGCTGAGAATGTAAGATCATTAAGGTAGCACTAAGATTGCTAAGATCGCTGAGATTTATAAGATCATTAAGGTCGCACTAAGATAACTAAGATTGCCATGATCAGACATGAACGTTGATTGTACAGGATCCAATTTAATAGTTAAGAAAATGTAAAAGTGAATTGCAAGTTCAATTTCCGTCCAACAATGTAAGCAAGTCACAGCTTTTTAACAACAAAAACGCCGCAGTTAATTTCCATGAATTTAGTCAAACACGGTTCTTATCCTAGCTATATTCTTCTGAAAAATCTAGCAGTGCAATTCCAATGCGTTTTATACTGGATCCAGTACAATTTAATGTTCCTCTTTGTTTTAGTTATCTTAGTAATCGTTACAATCTTAGTGATCTTAGCAATCTTAGTGATATTAGCGATCTTAGTGATCTTGTGGTATTGTGGTATTTACAGGTGTCTGCGTGGGTCTCGTGGTGTACCGGTTTTGCGTTACGGCCGCTATGCCAATAGTTTTCAGTTCGATTCTCACCTTGCCGACTTATCTTTTTTAACTTTTCTTCAGGCTTACGTGTTACGTTTATGGGTTAGGATTAGGGTTATGGCTACAGTTAGGGTTAAGGTTAGGTTTAAGATTTTTCTTTTACGTTTACTTCGTTTCTACCAAGCCTACTGCACTCTCGTCTTGCATTACTGTTACGTCACAGGTGGCGTATGAATAAGTTTTCAAATTTCAAGATCCTCAGTTGTATCTATAGCCACTGCCTTCAAGCAACACTGTTAGATTCAATGGATTAGATGCAGATATTTTAAATTTAATGAAAATTTTTTGTGCACCTAGTGATTTTTGCAAAAAAGTCTGTGGTAGCACTGGTTTTACACTGTATTCTAAGTAGGATTTCAAAAGATATGCTGTTTTTAAGCAGTTTGAAAGACTGCCAAGTTGTGTAGAAAATCTTTCTACAAAAATTCATTGAAAAAGTTTGGAAGTGGCTACGGAACCACTCAGGGATCTTCTTATTTCAAAACTTATTCGACCATACTGCCTCGCATGACGCGCTTTGAATAAAAGGGTCGGTTTGTCATTATACTGGCGTCGATCTGGTAGCATAACGGCTAGGTTCTAAGTCTGCTGTGCCAATGGTTTATCGGTTCACCTCTCACGTTGGCGACTTTCGTTTTGGTAGTGGTTGAAAGTTTCAAATCATTAGTCCAGTTTTTCTTTTCTCAAAACTTTTCAAACTTTAGGTTTAGGAGTTGGATTTAGAGGTTAGGTTTAGGGTTTAGATTTAGGGGTTAAGTTTAGGGATTAGGTTTAGCATTACATCAACGTTGGTGTTAGAGCTGCAGTTAAGGTTAAGATCAAGCCCCCCCCCTGGATTTTCAAAATTTCAGCAAAGAAGGTTGTTTTCTTAGTTTCCAGGGAGAAAAACAAATTTCAACACTTTTAGCCCCCCTACAAAATTTTTGGATAAATTGCCTAGTGGCCCTCCTGGAAAAAATCCTTCTGACACTCATGGTTAAGGTTAGCTTTTCAGCTTAATGTTTACCTTTTATGTTTAGTATGTTTCTACCAAGCCTACAGTGCATTCTCGTCATGCGTTATATTGTCACATTACAGGAGATGGTCGCATAAGGTTTCAAATTTAAAGATCCATTGATGGTTCTGTCGCTACTGCCAAAATGTTTGTGGCAGGTTTTGAATTTGCCTGGTTTTATCAGGCAGTTAAGATTTGTATTGGCCTAACTAGGCTAGCCAAATTGTTTAGTAAAAATATATTAGCCTAGGCCTATTTTACATAGCATATACTGTACACAGCAGAAGCCATGCACATATCCATTATCTTGGCCATTGATGGGCAAATCGTGTAGCCTGTGGAATATTTTGGCCTGCATGGTTTGGCAAAAATTGCTGGCGATGCAAAAGCAGTAGTCTACTTAGGCTAAGGAACACTTTGCTGATGTATGATATAAACAGTAAATGCACCAAAGACTCTTAGTCTAAGACTTTAGTCTTAGTGTGTTTGCTAAAACACACCTTGAAAGGATTGTCATGATATAAACACACATCGGGATTAGCATAGGTGATGTACTCAGTGATAATTTCATCTTTACCATCAGAACAATTTAGAAGTGCATCAATTAGACATTCAAACTTTTCACTGTTGCGCATACAGCTAATAATAACTTAAAACTTTTCATGGTTTTTCAAATTTTGTTGTGCAAAAGTTTCAGTGTTGATTTTGGTTTATAAATTCAATATTGGGCTAAAGTTGTGTTTCCACATCACTGCAACAGCAAAATATCTATTTGCACCTATTATGAATGAGAGTGTGGATTTCTTGCAACTTTTTCTTAACTTCTTTGTAGAATGGTCCTACAGGGAACTTGTAAGTCTGTCTTGTCTGCTTTGTGTTCTTCCTTTGCTTCATACCAGGCTTCAACTAATATGTAAAATTTAAGTCTGTGGAATATAATGTAGTTATATGCAGGGCTGTGGAACTGTCATATAAATGACACTGCTCTGGCTCCAGAGCCCTTCTTTTCCTGAACATGACTCCAGCTCTGAAGCTCTCTTTTTCATAGCATTGCTACATCTCTGGCTTCTGTTTGTTTTTACACATTAATATTTTCAAGTGTCTTGGTGTGTCTCAAGTTGAATGGAAAATAAAATATATCAAGTCACAAAACTAAAAGATTATACCAAACATATTTGAGTCGGTTAATCTGGCAGTTTTTTTACAATTAACGCTTTTACCATTAGAAAATTAACGAAAAAACAGCAATCACAGGTTCAGAAGATTCAAAGAACAGTTACTACCAGAAACCATAGCTCAAGATAATGGCAATATAAACAAATTCCACAGAGGCAGTTGCCAGTGTTGCTATTAATGCCTGGTGACCTTTTGGTACTTCTTACAACCAGAATCAAGAAACTGGCTGTTTGGAAAACTACATTTGTGTCTGAGCATTTAGACACAGTCTAGACACAATCGTCCAAGTGTTTTGCACTTGTTGTATGCTTTGCCTGTTGCAGTCTTGGCAACTCCATCTAATAGCTCTCGCTGGGCAAACCATGCAAAAAGCCCAAAACACATGATCGATTACTTCTTTCATGTGTTCTTTCCAACATGTACACATTTGCATTAACACAAATGCCAAGATGTGTTCGAAAACCCTTTGTTTCATGAAATAGTATGACTTCTAGCAAGAAATTCACCTTTGGCTTTTTAAAAATAGCTTAAAACTTTGATTTTTTATCTTTTGCATTCATAGCAAACACCAATAAATCATAAAGTAAAGCACAATTTAACCTGCAAAGCTTGCAAGAAAATATGACTGGATACTATACTGAAAACAAAATTTGTTTCTGCAGATGAAAACCTTAAGAAAAGTCCACATTTTGCTACACTGCATTTTTATACCCTCCTGAAAAATATATGCCATGCAAAGCAATGCTAGTTTGCTGCCAATTAGTTATCACTTTTATGTTATGCTGTTGCTAGTAAACGTAATGGTTTTTAGTGAACTTTGCCAGTAATCTGGTAAACCTTGCTAGTATGCCTAATGGTTTCTAATAAAAAATCCTACTTTACAATGGCTTGCCATGCATTTCATGCTTAGGTCTGTAGTGGTATCATACTTACTGCTAACAGCATGATTACACAGCTATAGAAGCTATGGATATTACATACCTACTCATGGGCATTGAAAGGATTTTTCTAGGCATAGACAAAAATATTTTTCCAGGGGAGGCCAAAAGTGGCAAAATTTCATATTATCCACTCAACTAAGAAAATGTCATTTGCTAAAAATTTAATATGAAAATTTTAGATTATTCCCTTCTGATGCCCATGTACCTACTCATTATAGTTTAGTTCTTTTTAGATCGCTACACTACGACAGACCCTATGTGATCATTCTGACTACAAAGTAAGATGCGGTGGTAGTTAACATTTTCTCACTTCTAACTACGATGCCATAGCCTTAGTGACAGTTAAACCAAGGAAACATCAAAGACTTGCAGAGCAGATCCATGTTGCAGTCTGGTGTTGTTCTCATAACAGTTGCATTTAATGTGCTATAAAGAGCACTGCTTTAGGTAAAGTACGTCTAGTTTTCAGTCAATTTGACAAAATTGTTAGTATATAAGAAGGGACCCAGAGCGGGAGCTACTTCCCAAATGGCCATAGCTCGCTCCATCTCCAGCCCAAATTTTAAACTAAGCTCTAGCTCAGGCTCCTGATTTTTAATCCGAGCTCCATCTCCAGCCAAAATTCCCAGCTTTGGTGCTCCAGCTCCACAGCCCTGGTTATGTGATAATACCACATAATTTTATGACTTTGCTGCTTCATATAAAAATACACTTCAGTAGAGTCAACTTGATCTTAAAGCTGTGTGCACATAGCATGCTTCTAATGCAGTGCATCTAGTGTGTCTGCATCTGGTGCAGTGAGTTCAGCCCTCCTGCATATGCATATATCCTAGGAGACCTGAAAGTTGGTGGTGGAGTTTGATGTGCTACAGTACATCTATTTTTTTATTATATCACATCACAAATGTTTGTTTGCACATGTAAACATCACATGTGACATATTGTTAAAGTGTTACAATCTTGTGGAACAAAGCTACATAAGACTTGTTGCAGTACACTACACAAAACCTTAAAATGATTGGTGAAAGCATCACTTCAAATCAGTGTTTCATGCATTCAAAACAAACATAAATTTTACAGTACTTTGTAAATTGCCTCATAAATTGGTTAAAAGGTAGTGCTATCCACATGTCACAAGAACGAAGTGTTTCAATACACAACATTTGCATGATTTGTTGCTACAATGCATCGAATGAGATTTGTGTAGCGTACCTTCACTGTCATAAATGCATTCCTTTAAACCACCTATGTCCAACCCCAATGGCTTACTGAGCCAAAAATCGTGTCACTATCTCAACCAGGGCTGCATGTAGAATGACATACAATGAGGGCTGGACATTGAATGGCTTACTTTGATCTTAGCCAACTAAATTTTGCTCAGGCGAATGTAATGAAAGGATTCTAATCAAAACTGCAGCAGTAACAGTCAGGATAAAATGGAACTTAGGAATACCTGCATCAAAAATGTCAAATTCAAGATTGTCAAAATAAGGACAAATGTCAGTATGTACGATACTTTTACTACAGCGAAAAACCTAAACTGGGCCGCACCTAACCTTTGAGTGGGCCGCAGCCACATGCAGCCCGTGGGTTAAACATAGCTGCTTTAAACCATTTGTTTCATTTCCAGTAGGGTCAAGTATCAAAAAATAAAGTGGTGTGGACAACAGATACAATTAATGTCACTCACAATCCCATAACAAAAAAACATCAGCAGTGGAAAAAACAGTACAAGCCTTGAATTTGTTTTTGTAAGACAGCCAAACATCTTACCATCTGTTTGCAAAATTTGTGATATTTTCGAAATGTTATCCATTATTTTATCACTCTCATACTCCATAAGTGAGTAATTTTGTAGCAGGGGTTTTGCCTGAACAAGACTTATCAGCTGTTCAATGAAAGTTAACATACCTTACTTTTGATTAGTTTGAAGTACTGTAAAAAACATTCATTTTGCATGACCTTGCCCAACAGCTACAATGGCCTACAATAAATGACAGAATATGTCGCAGTAATCATGTCTTGTGATAAAAACTTCAACAAACATAACTATCATGTAAACAGTACAGCAGTTTAGTAGCCTACCACACTAGGTGTACTGTTAACTGTATGATTATATCTTGACAGGGTAGGTAGACTAGGTGGCAAATTGATCTTTTGCAAATCCACTGTGTTTCAGCTGTCAACAAACCATTAGGATGTTCTGTGAACATTATTTATCATTTTTAAATCAATACAAAACAATATGTCTGTGAGCACATACCATCAGTGCTCTTTCCTGAACCCTGTCTGGTGTCTATGTGTCTGCTGCATCAGCATAGAAACTGGTTCTACTTGAACGCAGACCTTACCAGATGCACCAGCATAGGATGTGACGTCATGAAATCAGATGCACGTGCCAAAATAAACACAGGACACATGCCATGTGCATATGCTTTACTAACACTGATGAATATCTAACAGTACAATTTATAAACACATGCTGTCATGTAAAAACTACAGCTAAATTTAGTTGCATTTCAAAACTTTGTTATGTCTGAATTTTATCATTCGCACAATTAGATAAGGTTTAGACTAACAAATTCATTGTGACACAACTCAAAAATACACTAAAAGAACACTTCACTTTGCATTCAAATTTCATTCAGAGTTTACCAGTATTTTATCTTGATTAGAAATATTCCTTGCTTAGCACATCACAGGTTCTTTCAATTATTTTTTGTTTGGTATGATGATTTAATGTGAAAAATTGTAGTGATTCTTCAGTATAATTGAGTAATTTTCAAGTATTGATTTCGTTTCTAGTACAGTAGACATTTACCAAGCTAAAGCATATGACATGGACCTTGAGTATGCAATGAATACATGTATATATATGTGAGTGAAAATGTAAAACTTGTTGCTAGGAAGGTATGTCTCTTTTTATTCAAAAAATGAAAGCGTACTTGCATGTTGATTGCAACTCTGTGCAACTTTTGTTTGGTGTTTTTTAATGAAAAAGGTGTTTTTTAATGAAAACGATTTTCTGGTGTGTCGCTATGTTACTGATAAATCTTGCTGATTAATATAGTAAACAAACATGCCTGTCTACATCAGGTCTGGTGAGCTGGATATACCTGCTCCTACCATCAGCAGTCTTGACAGTGATGAAGAAAGTGGAGTCTTTCTACTTGATCCTGATCAGGTTATAGACACTTTACCTCAACCATACAGAATGATAGATAAAGTCATTGACCAGCTGCTTGAACACAGTTGGGATGTGGTCACGGGCAGAGCAAAAGCTAGAGAAGAAGAAGCACAGAAGATAAAACCACCTGTCTATTCTCCAGCCAACACTATCGAAGTTTTTACTGGCGTTACCAGCATGTGTCATAGTGGAGATATCAGGTATTTGTTTATAGGATTCGAAAGTGGAGATTTGGTAGCTTTTGATGCAGTGTCTAATGCAAAAATTGCTGAATGGAGAATAAAAGAATACACAGCCTGCTTTGATTATATAGTTTGTGAACTGATTGGGCCACATGTTCATCTGCTTCTAGCAATCGATGACATGGGGTTCGCACGGCTTGTGTTGTTCACAAATGAGATGTTTTTACCTGTTCAACTGCTTAATGAACAGCCAGAGGGAAGCCCCAAGTCCAATGCTTTGAAAGTTGATGTCTCACACCATGGTGAATATTTGGGTGTTGTTCTTCAGTGTGAAGGGCTGTCATGCCTGGAGATATACAAACTTCCCCGTGACGCTTGGCTTCATGAAATTGAGGTAGCCTTCAAAGATGTAGTATCTAAAAATAACCAAGCAAGTGCAGACTCTCTAAACAGTGCTGAAGCAGATGCTCCATCTATTGCATTGGATGAGATAGATGTAAAGTTTTCTTCTGTATTGCTTGTGCTAAAAAATCGAAGCCAACCACTGTTCACGCCAGTCAATTTCAACAATTTGCTTGAAACTGTTGAAAAAGCTGGTATTGCAAACACTGTTGGTAATGGTTCAGCACATTTAGTTACTGAAAAACATCATAAATTGCGTCAAGTAATGAGTTCGAGAAATCATCCCGACCTACCTTTTATTAATGCATCACCAAAGAATGTGACCAGCTTTCCTTCATGGCATTACCTTTACACTAGAGTTGCCCAATCAGAATCTTTTCCACCATCTGACTGCTCACTATCGGTTTGCATTTGGTGGACTGACTCTCACTTGTTGCAAATATACTCACTTCAAGCCAGAGCTGGGAAAGATATGGAAGCGAAACCAGAGATTGTATGGCCTATGGCAGGACGAATAACATGCACGGCAGTCAGCGAATGCAGTAACATCCTTGCTGTGGGCCTGGAAAATGGCCTTGTAGTCGTAGTTGATCGCTTTTTGAGTATGCCAAAAGCGCTGTTTTCTGTTGGCCAAAACATTGCCGTGACATTCATGCATATTATGAACGAGTCGGTAACTGTTCCTTCCTGCAGTTCTCCATATGCTGTTTACATTTTAGCTCAAACTGAAGATTGTGCAGTTTTCCTACTGGATAGCAATGCTAGTGCATGTAAGCCCTTGCTCGTAGTTAACAAACAGCACAGACAACCTGTCACAGTTATTCCTTCTTTTCCTCGCCTCTTCCTTACATCAGCATGCGATCAGGTGCAGCTTTACAACACGATAACAGGGGACAGAATATGCGACCTCGCAGTGTCTGCTTCTTTCGATTCGCCACAAAAGCGTTTGAAGTTTTCTTTTGGCGGTGATATATTGTATGTGAGAAATGATGATAGCACGGTCGACGAATTTCGTCTGCAGTCAATTCCATTGTTGTGTGAATACTTGGAGCAACGCTTTGAAAAAGAGCAGCTAGTTGTGAAAGAAACCGTTGAAGAGAGATGTCAGCGTTTACTGAACGACAGAACTCAAAAGCATGCCAGACGTAATGAACTTCTCAATACTCGCTGGAGAGTAATGAGCAAAGAGTTGGATGCTATAATGACTTTAAAGCATATTGCAAAATCTCCAAGAACAGCGTCTAGCATACGCTCGAAATGGAGCAAAAGCGCAGATAAGATTATTGCCCATTTACGCTCCTTGAAATAACCATCGGCTTGAAAATAATGAATGTAGTGGTAAATGGTGCTTCACTCCCGTCAACACCGCAACGTCAGATGTTTATCTAATTTAATTTCTGTTAATTGTACATGTGATGTGAATCTCAGCATTATTCAAGATTTGTTGTGAAGTCGTAAAGCGTTTTCATTTTTTCAGTTTCAAGAGTATTTTTCATTTTTTTTCTTGTCAAACTTCTGTTTTTCGTTCTACTATGTCATTGGTTATATTTTCTGTGGAGTATACTATCGCGATTTATGTTTTTGTCAAAATCTAGCCTATATGTATTATGTTACGTAAAAGCAAGTATTATTTTACCTCAGAACAGGGTTAAATTGCCTATGGGAGGATGTGGTCGTTGGAGAAAACTGATCATTTGCGCAATTCGTCCTTTTTCATCCATTCAGGGTCTGATCAGCTGCAACGACTTAGGGTACTTGGGGTAGGAACTTCAGCAATTTCGATATTTGCTGTTGCACTTCCAAGGACGTGTGAACAGATGTTCGAGTACTGAAGACGCATTTTTTCGGTTGTTCTAGACATCTATTAATTCTCTCTAGTTCTCTTCAACGTCAACAGACTGTTTCATGTAGTTTTAACCTATACTACGAGAAACATCCATCTTATAAAATGGTATATTACAAGTTTTTCATTGAACAACTGTATCGTTTTCACTGTTCCAGAGGATTTAGTCGGATCAATTTTGAGCTGCATGGTAAACTTTCAGACAATTTAGATGCTTTATATATTTTAGTAGTTCTGTTTCTATTTCCTACACGATTTGATTTTAAGTTATGTAGGTTGTTTCCATAGCACTTGCGTTGCCTGTTTAAAAATAATTATAAAAATTACGTTTGAAAGCACTGGTGTGTTCCTTGTATCCTACAAACGTATTTTTAAAAATCGTGATTGCCGTAGAGCAGTGGTTTTCAACCTGGGGGTCGTTTACCATTTTTCTTGGGTCGCGAGAGCTTATGATAAAAATAATCATGAGCACTTCTAGATTTTATATTTCGTATATGGAACCACTTTTTGTCGTAGCCAAAATTATAGGATCACCTGGCAAAAATGATAGCCTACTTCTTCATTCAAAATTCTTTTAAAGTGTGATTATTTATGACTATCACAAAGTTTCAAGAGCAATTAGGACCATTGCAGTACTATTGCGTTTGGCAACGCACGATCGACGTTGTGACGTAAGAATGTGATGTATTTGTGAATTAGATATCTGATCGCGGTAGCTAAATTGGGGGTTATTCTAGTTTTCAATGAGTTGTGGTGTGGAGTTACTTGTACAGTATATGGCACGGGTCTCTCTCACTTATGCTGCCATGTGCATGAATTTAATAAATGGATCTTTGTTCAATATAGTGATATCGTACGTTATTTTTCAGTCATTGTGATTTTCTATTGTGCGAACACAACTACATTTCATATAACTGACTGGAAATTTTCGGAAGGGGACGTTAGGTTAAATTGGGTTGCAAAATAGGTCACTGTATGAAAAAGGTTGAAAACCACTGCTGTAGGGGAAGGTCGAGTTAGTTGACTCATCACCAATATCTAACCTGCCATGTATGAAGGCGAAACAGTTAATGGAATTTTCGTTGTTTGCATTCTATAATCGCAGCCACGTAAAATTGGCATGTCTGAATTGAAGGCAGGCCTGCAACCAGGGGGGCTTCCCCTCTGGAAAATGTGTTGGAAATAGTTTGAAACAATTGGACGCAGTTTAGAAAATTTGGGCCCATCTCAGAAAAACTCTTCGCCACCCCTGGTGTCCCAAGCTGGTTACGGGTCTGACTGAAAGGCTGAAAAGTTATGCTAGAATGTGTGTTTTTGACCCAAAAAAATAAAATTTGTTAGGGTTAGTTCGAATGGTTGCATCTCTTGTTGTAGATGTATGTATAAGACAGTATTTTTGGAAGGTTATATTTCAACTAACCATAGAAGGTTAGTTGACTCAGTGGTGGTCGTCCTGTCAGGCTTATGCAGAATCGCATGGAATTATTTTCAATTGCAACAAAACTGTTTGTATGACATTTAAGACTAAGAGCGCAAAAAGCACAGTCATCCCGTTACTGACACTGGGTGGTCAAAATCTAAAATCTTTTACCACAGCAAATACCTGGGGATTGTACTAGATCAGTGGTTGTCAAACTTTCACGGTTTGTGGCCCCATTCCAAAGACTCTCAACACTTGTGGCCCTCTGTTCATCAACAGGGTTTTTTGCACTATCACAGCAGAGCTATTTAGCAAAGGCCTCTGCTCGTGGCCCCCAAGGGTGGCCGAGGACTCGAGTTGAGAAACCCTGTAGGCCTACTAGATACTGAGTTCTCAGATGGGAAAGACATTCAGAGACAACGATAGCAGCAAACACATTGCGAGCTTCTTTCTCCCGATGTTGAAATGCAGTAAAATTGTAGACAATTTGTTCGTTCCTTTTGTACGTCCATGCTTGGGTGCAATTTTGTTGCAAAATGTGGAAGGACAGCTTGGTGTGAAACCAATATAGTCACCGGGCTGACCAGTGTTGCCACTCTGTTATGAAGAATAACGCCAGAATTTACCTTGAAAAAAACCCAGACATACAAAAATGTTTAAAAAAGTCAAAACCAAACTTGAAATGTACGCTACCGGTACTTGCACATAAATATTAAGGTAATATGCAGTATTTGCATCATACTTTTAACAAGTTCAAGTCTATTTTTAAACATACTGACAGTTTACAGGGTTAACAGCAAATCAAATGTATGAAGTAGGCCTACCATGAAAAAAAGCTAGTTAGATCTTTTCTAAAAACGTTTAATGTCTTTTTACTTTCACTTAAATGCGCAAATTGAAACATGTACATGATACAAGAAAGGTCTTACAGTTTTCTTTTCACCCTATTCATTGCAATGTTTGACTACCAAGTTAACACTGAAAAATTTTTACATTCATACCTATCACAATGCGCCTGCAAAACAGTGAACAGATTCTCAACCACAGCATCTTCATTCAAAACCAAAAAAGCATTCTAAAATCATGCACAAGCAGCTTTTGACATATCAACGATACATTAGAGTGCTAACCTACGCCTAGTCAGTACGTCATCTGTAAACCATTATATTTCAAATATGGGATATGTGGCAGTCCTCTTCTAAGAGAAGACCACTACACATTTAGGACAACTCCGCGAGAGCACTGGTGAATTTGATCGGAGCGTCCATGGCACGCCCAAGTTAACAATTAAGAAACTTAGACTCGCCGGT